>Ga0209338_1000730_pt1 | contig 10259 bp, 3 predicted proteins | sample OlaalgELextract1_FD_187374 | JGI IMG/M metagenome (GOLD analysis project Ga0209338, IMG submission 187374) | Olavius algarvensis symbiont microbial communities from Tuscany, Italy - Type A ELBA extract 1 (SPAdes) (version 2) | ecosystem: Host-associated > Annelida > Digestive system >... | reverse complement strand
CTGTTGCCTGAACAGCTGTACTGACTATCATTCACGTCGTTATAACTATTATCATGCTAGAACTCACATTTATGTTAATATTTATATAGTAGATCAGTTAGCAACTTCAGTTAGCCGCTCAGCTCACGCTCCCAATATGGGAGGGTCAGAAACGTCAGACCCGCACGCCGAGGTGTATCGGAATGCAACATCTTTCGAACTCATTATGATATGTGTAGGCTATATGATTTAGCTAACAGTAACCAAACGTAACTGACAAAAGTTAGCCTACGTCTTCAAATAGGCGACATTTGACACGATTTACGTTTGACTAATGCTCGACGCTTCGATCCAGAACGGATCGTTGTCTAAGCGCGTTCATAGGCTCGACAATGGCATAGATTTAACGCAAAATTCAGACGTTGTCTGCAACACTGCTATGCATGTACTTGACTGCCGACGCGACTCGCGAGTCGCTATAAACGTCACGAAGCCAACGTTCGTCGCTGTAATAGTGCGTTCGACGTTACGTCTCATTCGTCTCACGCGTTTATCGTGACTCCTGTCAGCATCGCAGTCAAGCACACGTGTCGCACTGTTGCAGACAACGTCCGTCTGTCTGAATTTTGCATTTATTCTTATGCCATGATTCAGGCTACGAATGCACTAAGTAGTACATAACATGAAGACCAACAGTTTCACCGATGATAGAATCGTTGTAGTGAAAAGGTCTCCTTAGACTACGATTGTGTGATAATCAGTCATAATGAGCGGGTGGACTGGAATGTGCGCCTTGGAATGACTGGATCATTATGGCTAATTCTAGACATTCTTGGCTGTGTGACAACTGGCAGTACTCACACCGACTGAAAATGAGCCTTTGTGTTAAGCCCAATGCACAACGGACTGGATCGTTCTGTTCAGTAATTCAGTTTTCCGCTGTGCATTGGGCTTTAGGGGCGGTTTCCGTAATTACGAACGCAACGCAATCCAGAATGTGAACGTAGAAAATCCCAACGCAAGCCAGTGAAAATAAATAAGGAAGTAAATATCATACTGTAGGTGAAATTGGAGTCACAGCATCGTTTAAAGCAGTATCCTCTGGATTATTTTTACCGAAAATTATTAACGCCGGACATTGTTTGCTTACGGTTAGGGGTAGAGGGGTTGTTTTTCCGGAAACATCGTTTACATATCTGCTGCTGTAGTCAAACCATCTATCATATTTTTATTGAAAAGTTGACAAAAACGTGGTTAAAAACGACAGTTTATTTACCGTTACTGTTAAGGTTTTTTAGTTCCGCAACTTTTCTCAAAGCACTGTGCTTCATTCGATGTTCTTTAAACTCCTGCACTCTGCTGTTGTACAAAATGCGTATTTCTGAATGGTATTTATCAATAATTCATCAGATGTCTTTGCACTTGCAGCAGACGCCATAAATACAGAACTAAACATCACGTGACGAGTAATCAGTGATGTCATTGGTCACACGTTGCGTTGGTTGCGAAAAATTAGAACATGGTTCCAACTGTTGCGTTGCGTTGCGTGCGTCGAGTTTCGTGCATTGCGTGTGTTGCGCTGCGTAACAGTTATACGCAGGCGCTTGTTTTGCGTCACTTGTGTGCGTACGTTACACTTGCGTACGTTGCATAAAACCATACGTTGCGTTACGCAAAATATTATTGCCGCGCGATGCTATGCATAAGCGCGGCCTATGCCATCATGCGGTGTCCGTCTGTTTGTTTGTCTGTATGTCCGTCACGTTCGTACATTCTGTCAAAACGAATCAACATTGCTTTGAAATTTTTTCACCATCGGGTAGCCACACAATTCTAGTTTGTTTACTACCAAACGGGATGGCAATACTCCGACAGGGACCCTCCTAACGGAGCGTCGAATGCAACGATGGTATCAAAAAATGACGATTTTCAACCAATATCTCGCTTTATCTCCGAAATGATGTAAGATACAGCCATAGTTACTCTGGAAGGCGAATAGGAAACCGCACCCAAGCTTTCGAATGGTACCAGTTTAAATGACCCTGAGTGACCTCTAACCCAGATTTCAAGGTCACTATGTTATTCAACGTCAAATAACTCAAAAACAGTACAAGATAGAGCTATATTTTTACCGCCGGGTAGCCAAACCATTTTAGTTCTTCCGTATCAAACGTCATGGCAATATTCAGACAGGGACCTCCCTAACGGGGGCGTCAAATGCAGGTGTGGAAGGTACATATCGTGATCGCCGGCGACTCGGCGATACAGCTGGCTATCGATCGAGACCTCTGAACAACTGCGACAACCCGCCATGCAGTTTACCACACTACAGCGACGCATCAGTAAATCTGTATTTATCGCAGCCTGCAGGAGACAGGAGAACAGAACAGTGTACGTACTACGTAGCGTTAAATCTGAAGCAGAACTTGCGCTCGATGTATTGTACTATTGAAGCTAATGACAGACACGAAGCATCGAGCGGCCTCTTTGCGACAGCAAATTTACTTGTTACGCCAGGTCGTTGTGTGCGTTCGTTGCGCGCGTAGGCCTAATTGTGGAAACCGTCCCAGTCTGCGTATCATTTCTGAACCGCAATACATACCGCGATAATACCGTCTTCAAACGGAGGCAGTGTGACAACGCTGACATCCTTGTAGTTAAGCTCTTCTCGACTCAGCAACGTGCTTAGAAACTTGTAGCGACCACTGGATCCTTGTTGATGTATTTTCTCAACGGTTTTGTCAGTGAGACTCTGAATATTACTAACCACAAAACATGGGCCAGAATTGTTTCGTCATTTCACCTCACCTCGCATTCTGCGAACTTTCAACTGTTATGTATTACTGAAGCAGTAGAATAAACTTAAAGCCGTTTGTTTTATAAGTTATGAACAATCTACACAAGCTAGCGATCGAACAACACGTTTATGTTCAAACTACTAGTTACATGTATACGGATTACAGAGTGGGCCAAAATAAGTGACACCAACACAGGTTTTGCGCATAGGCTAACTAAAAATCGCCTCCGCCAACCGCGCGATGCTATGCACAGAGCGGGCTATGCTGTCACAAGATTTCCGTCTGTCCGTTTTTCTATCTGTATGTCTGTCTGCCGTCAGTCACACGCTCGTATTGTATGGATCCTTTGCACCTTCGGGTAGCCAAACCAATGTAGTTTTTCCACACCAAACGATATGGCAATAGTATATTCGACGCGGAATGCAGGGTGTAGAACGCCGTGGGCGAAAAACCTAAGTTGTGCGTGTTTACCGCGGAAGATCTGTCGACTTTGACGAGATGCTAAATTGCTAACGGACATAGTTGGGCAATAAGGATCGTTGTTGAGTTGCTATACAGGAAACATCACAAAGTACATAATAAATATGCAATTATACGAATATTATTACAAAAAAAACAGTTTAAAATAATTGAACAACTGTGCGACATAAAGGCTGGCACCTCTATTAGGCCGCCGCTCGCGATAGCGAGAGCGGCTTAGTGCATCGGTGCTGTCCATCTGTTCGTCTGACTGTCTGTTTGTCTGTCTGTCTGTCGCCAAAATGCAAAAAAACGCGATTTTCTCAAAAACTAAGCAATTTAGATTTTCAAAGAACCTATTATTGGACCCCTAAAATCCAAGATGGCGGAGATCCGCCATCTTGAATGTTGACGCCAAAATGCAAAAACACGATTTTCTGGAAAACTAGGCAATTTGTGCCAGCCCTATAGATTATACATACAATAGAATATAGGTGGGCGACCATACTGTTTTACATAAATGGGGTATGGAAAAATCGCCAGTTTCGAGAAATGTCTAGCTTTATTTCGGAAACGATACAAGATAGAGCCATAGTTACTATGGAATGCGAATAGGAAACCGTACCCTAGCTTTAGAGCACGTACCATTTGGAATGATCTTGAGTGACCTTGACTTAGCAAAATATTCAATGACACGAAGCATCGCGCGGTCTCTGAGTTTCTTGTCTGTCAACTACTCGTGTCGTAACAACAAAGCGTTGAAACGAGAAACAAGCTCAGCTGTCGGACTGAGACTGCTTCGTGTAATTCCGACAAGTCACTCAAGGCATGCGAAATCACACCCTTGAGTACGGCGTGTGTAAGTCCCTATTAATATTTCATTGTAAAACATGTTTGTATTTCGTACAGTTTCTGAGATAGTCAGCGTCAAATAGTGACATCATCCCTTGAAATGTGGGTTAGGAGTCGTTGAAGGTCATTGGTACCACTCGAAAGCTTGGATACGGTTTCCCATTCGCATTCCATACTAACTATGGCCGTATCTTGTATCATCTCCGATATAAAGCGAGATATTGGTCAAAAATCGCGATGTTTTCATACCCCCTCCATTCGACGTTCCCATTAGCGGGGATTCCCGTCGGAATATTGCCATAAAGTTTGGTAAGAAAAAAACTAGAATAATGTGGCTACCCAATGGTGAAAAAAACGTTGATGACGTGTTTAGCCGTTTCGACACAATACCGGCGTGTGACAGACAGATGGACAGACAGACGGACAGACATCTTGCGACAGTAGTCCGCGCTATGCGTAGCATCGCATGTCTATATTGCATGTCATGTACAGGCACCAGCTCTGACTGGCAGCTAACGCCCTTCTGGCAGCCTGCTTTACACGAATAAAGGGTGTAAAACTATAAAAACTGCACTTCTTTGGCCCCTGGTAGGCTCGTACATGCTTGCGCGTCAACTGTCAACAATGTATAGTTGTCACTATAAGAAGTTGCAATGGCCTATAAGCGCTGATGTTTGTTGATGCATTTCAGCCTGAGATTCACTACGTTCATCATAGCTTTATCACACAACTTGAAACAAGAAACGTAGCTCGCAAACAGGACGCGATCAGCATCACACGAAAGACAGAAACGCAATACCTTACAGCGCATTGTCGATTTTATGCCTCTACCAGGCCAGACCGGCAGGACAAAGCGTTGTGTCCTCGGGTTGTCCGTTCGTTCGTCCGTCCATTCGTTCATCTCAGTGATGTAGGCCTAATTCTCGAGGCCAGGCCTTGGCCTCAAGGCCTGGCATCGAGGCCAAATTTCTAAGTCCTTGGCCTTGGCGGTTTAGCTTAGTGGTAACGCGTTGGTCTCGGTAATAGGTCAATAGGTAATAGGAACGTAGGAACTCTACGCTGGGCTCGGTTAGTGCCTGGATGGGTGACCGTCCTCGGGCGGGTAAACTATCTCGGTATGTAACCAGCCACCCTGGTCATCACAGCCTGGCCATCCCTCTATGGGTAGGCGCCATGAGTACCAGCTTATGCTGGGAAGGTAACCGCAGGTCTCGTAGGTCTAGCGTCGCACTGGCCATGCGTCACAGACAGTAGTGGTTTATCCACCTACGGGCTCAACGGCCTACGAAAGGGAGATGAGCACAACGCCTACGCTCCTTCTGAGTATGGCCCTTCTTTACCTTTACCTTTTGGCCTTGGCCTTGGCCTTGCCTTCGACTCGAAGGTACAGGCCTTGGTCTTGGCTTTGGCCTCGACAACTGCATTGACACTTTTTGGTATAATAACAGTTATCATAAGAAATAAATCATAATTGACATGTAATTAATAATAAATAAATATCTAAACAAAAGCAATCAAAATTTAGTTCATTATCTATCCTGTCAGACGTACTCTGGCCGTGTGTTCAAAGGCCTTGGCGTTGGGACCTATGAATGTTGTCGCCTCTTGACCTATTACTTTGAGCACATTGACATTACGGCAATGTGCTGCAAAAGTTATTGTCTGTCCAATACTATGCATGGACAGAATATAAATTCACCTGTGTGTGTCTGTCTGTCTGTCTGTGTGTCCGTCACACTTTCTGTTAACTCGCCTACAGGTCAGACCCCTCAACGGATTTTTACAGTTGATAGCTTAAAAGACGCGGATTTGCGCAGGAATGTGCCTTTTGGGGTCTCGATGATGAATAATCACATTTAGGGATCCATAGTCCCCAAAACCCCCATTTTGGGGGCCTGAATAGGCATTTCAAGCCATGCGAAAAATTCAAGTAGCCGCCATTTTGAAAATCGATATATCGCCATATCTTAGCGAAAAATTACACGATTTCGATGAAATTTTGTACACGGCAGCAGATTTTTAACTGGATGAAGGTCACGTGATCAAAAATGAAAAAGTTGCATTGGACAGACTCCCAGTTCGACAGAACGTATTTCTTGTTATTATTATTACTAGTAGTAGTAGTACTCACAGATGGTGTACACCGGGACCCCGAGTTGTAATGCAGAGCCGTCAAACGGGACCTCCAGTGTCAATCGGGACCGGTCCCGATTGACAAAGCACGAAAAATGATCTCCAAGTCATGATTCGTGCTTATCTCTTACTTATTTTTAATTTCGTTATCAGGTCCCGTTTTACGCCCAATTCCGGTACGACCACTACTGCGGAGGGTGAAATTTTCATTTACTACTACTGCTGAGTTGTAATTCGCAATGACGACGCGTGTTGGCAGTAACCTGTGCGTTCCAGTTATACTATGAGGTAAGTCGCTTGTCTTCGATTATTACTGCATTCTAAGATAATAATATAAGCACAGTGATAGGTGCAGTGCGCCGCCCTGAACCTATCCAATAATATACGCCCAGTTCGCGTTTTCGCAAACTGAACAACCGGCTACACAACTGTAACAAACCTAACCCCGCTCCATCCGTAAGTCAAAACCTAAAAACATCACATATACGCACACAGTACATCAATAACTGGCACAAACCCGGTCATTGGTCAAGACTAAAAACCAGCCCGGCCCCGCCGGGGCACGTAAAATTGCCCTAGTCATCACTGCCGTTGACTGTAATCAATGTTCTCTTGTCCAGTTGACATCAAAAGTTGATGGAGGCACAATTGGAAGTCGGCTCAGGTGGTCAATTATCACCTAGTGTGTGACGCCACAATCTGGCAACCGGGTTTCGACCTCCCTCGGCAACAGTGGTCTCTGCTGAACCGTTTTCGCACGGAACAGGGACACTGCAGTGCCTGCAGAAGGAAATGGCGACTTACAGACACTGATCTGTGTTCTTTTGGCGAGACCCAGACAATGTCTCACATTGTCGAATCCTGTCCCTTGACAAAACTGAATGGTGACTTATCTCGGCTACACTCTGCGGATGAAGACGCTGTTTCGTGGCTGACCAGTTATGGTTCATGACACGCATACGAGTCTAGAAGAAGAAGAAGAATGTTCTCTTTACAATACTGGTGCATCTCTATTCTGTAATCTTCTTCCAGTATGGCATGCTTTTACTCAGTTTGTAAAGAAGACCAGTGTGCCAGACTGTGTCATATTCTGTAATGATCATGTATGACAAACTTAGCCTGTAGCTAATTTATTGCATGCATTAAAGGGAAAAACAGGACAAACACTGGCTCCGAAATCGAAATAGACTCATAGAAACCACGAATGAATCAAAATCCTGGTGTCGCTAAAACCTGACCGCAAGACCGCATGGACGACCGCACACCCTAATTGCTGTAGACGAGCCTGTATAGACTCGAGTCGGTTAGGGTCAGGACCCGCCTCATAAGTCGGATAGGGTCAGGAGTACGGGTACGACTGCGTAAGCACAACCACGCATGCAGCGAATGTCTGTTATTACAAGTTTTCAAAAATGCCCTCGTGGTGAGTCAGTTAGGGTCAGGACCCGCCTCATAAGTCGGATAGGGTCAGGAGTACGGGTACGACTGCGTAAGCACAACCACGCATGCAGCGAATGTCTATTATTACAAGTTTTCAAAAATGCCCTCGTGGTGAGTCAGTTAGGGTCAGGACCCGCCTCATAAGTCGGCTAGGGTCATCATCAGGAGTATGGGTTAGTGCCAGTTTTCAAAAAAATTCGCATCTCGTGGGTCAGTTAGGGTCAGGACCCCACCTCGTGAGTTGCATAGGGTCAGGACCCGCCTGGTGGGTCGGATAGGGTCAGAAGTACGGGTTAGTGACAGTTTTCACATTTTAAGCTCTGCGGTCGTTTGTGCGGTCATGCGGTCAGGTTTTAGGAACACCCAGAAATCCACATGACCCGCGTATGTCGGGTTATGGCAAGTGTTACAATTTTAGCTTATGAGTCTTTTTAACTATCTGTGACAAAGTTTATATTCCCCGGCCGGGTTGGGCCGGCTTTTAGGCTTGACCCACTAACCCTTACTCCTGAACCCTAACTGAGGCAAGGAATTCCCGTACAGTAAAATAAAATTCTTGCGAACTGAACGTATCGTATTTCGATAGGTGCAGTATGATGCACTGCAGCTATAATCAGGGTTGATAAAAATTGTGATTTTTTCAATAAAAATCAAAAAATCCAATTTTTTTGATTTAAATCGCATTTTTATGATTTAAATCAGATTTTTTCCCGGCTAGTAATTAGCTTGTGTTTCCACCGTTGTTGTTAATGTTCAGCTACATATATTGTTGCAGCAATAATTACAGGCCTACTACTGGCTTAAAGTTGACCAGCTGCATAACTTAACATATAGTATTAAAACTATTAATTATACAAATGATATGATATGATGAACAATCAGTTTTATATCCATGAGGCAGTGTTCCGAATACATAATACAGTGTAGTGCACTGTGCAGCGCTGCACGCATACCATATTATTTCATAGTTCATAGTTCAATACAGCAGACACTACTGCTAAGACGTCAATGAGTTGAGTGGGAATTGGGAAAGATTTTAGTTATAATACGAGTGTTCCTCTTGTCCAGCTACTGGCTTTTTGTTCATCAGTTTAAACAGAAAAACCAGCTTTCCTGCTTTTTCAATTCCAAGTCTGTTACGCTTGAGTCTACTAGGCCAAATGACAAAAACACTCTCTCAACGCCAGCAGATGAAGCTGTGGCAGTCAACAGTTGCTCAACGACACGAACAGTCTCTGGTGTCGAGCGATCTGCTTGGGATTTTCACCAGTCCATTGGCTTTCCACTTTCTAGTACGTCTTTTGAAATTTTTTCTTTGCATGTACAGGCCTACGCAAACATGTACGATGGGTGGGACTTTGCGTTCTAACGAATTGTGTGATGTTAGCGGTAGGGTTGCCAACAAGCAGCGGCTAAAATACGGGACACATTGTACTCCCCTCCCCTCCCTTGCCCTTCCCTTCCCCCTCCCTCTCCCTTCCCTTTCCTCCCCCTCCCTCCCCTTAGAAGTAGGCCCCTTAAATCCAGCTAGGGGGTCTGGGGGAGCGCTGTAAGCTTCCCCAGCGGGGTCTGGGGTAGACCCCCAGCCGAAATCGAATTTGGTGCATTTTAGCCTTAAAATCTGACATCTGGTGGCAACAATTTTAATAATTTTCCTGAGAATCAACTGACCAAAGTCGGTACACTTTAAACAGTAAAAGCAAATCGCGACCAAAATTTTTGGTCAGTGTCATCCAGCCACGAATTCGTGCCTCTGGTCAGAGATGGGGCGAAGACAGTAATCGCAAGCCAAGACCTTCAAGACAGTTGCTAGGCGTCATCAATTGCCACCCTGTTGAATAGGCCAACCATTTGCCGGCTGACACTTGACAGGAAACATTACAGCCAGGATATATTCAAACAAATATTTTAGCGTGACGTCGTGAACAATGTCACCTGGTGCTATTTACATTGGCGATGATTGGCCCAAAAAATAGCACCAGGTGATGACGCAATGTTCACGACGTCACGCTCATTGTGGAATGTGGATAACTCAGTGCGTCACGCTAGTCACCAATCCATGAGTAAGTAAGTAACAACATAGTAGTAGCGTGAAAACAGACCAACTTGGCGATGCCCCAAGAACTTCCAAGAAGATAGACAGATGATGCGTAGCGTACTAATGAAACTGTGTGGTGTGTTTGAAGCCGAATTATTAGTTTATTACCAACACCGCTAATTTGTTATGCCCCCGCCCGTAGGGTAGGGGGCATTAAGCGTTGCTTTTGTCCGTCCGTTAGTCCGTCTATCCGTCTGTCTGTCGTGTACATAGTGAATAACTCGAGAACCAAAAGTGCTAGGAAGACCAAAATTGGCAGGGAGATATCCCAGCATACATGTGACCGACACACCAGTTTCAAGGTCAAAAGGTCAAAGTTCAAGGTCACCAGGCCCATTTATACTGAGGCACATAATGAGCGATATCTCCGGAGCTGTAAGGCCCACGAACTTCAAACTTAGCACACAGATCGACCACGACGACCCGCGTCACTCACAGGTGCCGTGTCCTCCAAGGTGAAACCCCAAGGTCACAAGGTCACGTGACCAGTCTGACGCGTG
>Ga0209338_1000729_pt1 | contig 10259 bp, 8 predicted proteins | sample OlaalgELextract1_FD_187374 | JGI IMG/M metagenome (GOLD analysis project Ga0209338, IMG submission 187374) | Olavius algarvensis symbiont microbial communities from Tuscany, Italy - Type A ELBA extract 1 (SPAdes) (version 2) | ecosystem: Host-associated > Annelida > Digestive system >... | reverse complement strand
GGCCCGTCGTCGGGTTGACGGCCGGACAAAGTGCACTTGCGGCCGGCGTGCATTGTCCCGTCGTTCTGACAACAAGATCAACCCCCAATTCGACTGATGACTGTGCGGGAAGAGCACATTAGGGTACAAGTAGGGTTCGTCGGTTGACTCTTATATCGTTACGTCTGATGGTTGTGAACACGATTATACCCAATTCCAGTTAAAATTCTTGCTCCTAAGGGGTTGATTATAACACGACGGGCCAGAGTACGGCGGCCGCAAGCGCATGACGGACCAGGTGCATGATAGTTAATGCAACAAAACTTAAGACAGGTTATTATTGCGTGGTTTTATATTGTAAAAAGACTGCATAACAGCCACAGTTTTCAATATTTGTAGGAAATGCTCGAGTCAGAAGATGAGGTTGCTTTACAGGCGTATTCAGACGATGAAGACATATCAGAACAGATGTTCGCTGATGCAGTGAGTAACAATTCTTTGGAAATATCGTTACTATTGTTTGTTATGTTCATATATGCACACTGTTAACTTCACCAATTCACGTTTACTAATTATTTTTAGTAGAGAGAGATAATTATACAATTATCAATTCATATGTTAAAAACTTCTTAAAGTGGCTTAGAGGCAGCTGTGTGGTTTCCATAACAACAGTAACTTTACCGCCGCTGTGCTCAATTTCCCCGTAGTGTTCGCCTGGTTTACAGTCAACTCGTACCTAGTGCTGTTACGATATGTCAAATACTGTTTTCGATCGATAAACGATACGATAAATCAAAAATATCGCGATAACGATACGATACAATAATTCTTTCATGTCGTTGTCGATCTTATTTGCGTGGCGACCGTTGTTTAGCTGCTATTTAAGTTGATTGCACTCGACAAACGGCGCCAGAAGGCCATTAGTGCCACTGTACGCGTCATGCGCAAACATGGACAGACGACGGAAGGCAATGACACCCCCCACCCCACCCCATCCCTGCCGCTGATATGCCATGTAATTCGACAGTGACATCAAAGCCGTTGACTTAGGCAAAGTTCGACTCCGCCACCACTGTGACGGTTGGTTACTAGAGATGTGCGAATTGCTGAATTTTGGGTCTGCATTCCGTTCACATTTGCCATATTTTATGGCAGCTTACCGTTGACCATGCAGTGTAGATCGCACAGTCGGCGACGCACCAGCGAATGTTTGTGACGGCCTGCAGCATGGACAAATACGGCAAAGAGAAGGAAACAGAAAAGAATTTAATTGTACGCAGTGGTATATCTGAAGCCGAAACAACTAATAATAAAAGACTGCGCTCGACGTTTTGTATTGAAGCTATGCAGACACGAAGCATCGCGCGGCCTTTTTGCGACAGCAGAGCTTCTTGTTGTCTTCACTAAGCAGCGTAATTAGTACCTCATAATGCACGAAAACTCACCATTTGGAGACTGATAATTGAAGCATTTTCTGGGGAGGGCCCTGTCCCAAGACTCTTCCCCCCACACCCACCTCCCTCGGTGCCTTCAGCACCTCGGTCATCGGGTCTTCATGGCACTGCACTAATCTGGTTCAGGTCCTATCTTTCCTCTCGCTGTTTTCGTGTCAAATGCAGTAATGATTTCTCCTCCCAACATACTTGCCTCTGTGCTGTCCCCCAAGGCTCAATTCTTGGCCCTTTGCTCTTTGTCATGTATACAACCCCACTCATCAGTACTCTTGTTTCATCTCTTTCTTTAAATCACCACCTATATGCAGATGACACACAACTTTTTCTCTCCTTCCATCCATCAGATTTCCACTTACAAAATGCTCTACAACAGATCTCTTCTTGGATGACTGCCCATCTTCTCACTCTCAACTCTTCTAAAACTGAATTTCTTATTATTTGACTTAAACAACAATTTTCTTCTAAAATACAGGACTGCTCTCTCACTACCCACCCACTCTGCTTGCAACCTTGGTTTTATTTTCGACGAACACCTTACCTTCTCGGATCAAATCACTGCACTTTCTAAGTCGTGCTACTATCACATTCGTGAACTTCGCTGTATCCCCCCGTACATTGACTTCAAAACAGCCAGCACCATTGCCACCTCCATAGTTCACTCTCTAAACTTGACTACTGTAACTCTCTCTATCATAACCTTCCAAACTGTCAACTTAACCGGCTCCAACAGATTCAAAACTCTCTTGCTCGTGCTGTTGTAAGGCTCCTAAATCCGCTCATATCACTCCCATTCTCAAATCTCTCCACTAGCTAAAGGTCAACAAACGCATCAAATATAAACTTCTCTCACTTACAAAGTTCTTACAACTGCTCAACCTAGCTATCTTCACAACCTTATCTCTCTTCAACATCCTCGCAGTACCCGCTCCTCATCTGTTGTCACTCTTTCTCGCCCGCCAACCATCTCCTACTTGAAAATCACAGATCGCTCAGATGTGCATCACCTCGTCTTTGGAATCAACTTCCAGATTCATTCCGTCAGCCTCACCATTCTTGTCTCGATTCACCTCCTCATCCACTTCTCAACTCATCTCTGTCATTATCCCCACTCTCCTCATCCGTCACTCTTTCACTCCAGGCTCAAAACCTACCTTTTCAACAAATCCTTACCGCCGTAGATTTCTTTTACCTACTGGACTGCCTCACGATAACGGGACTGGACCGGACCTATCACTCTCATCATTTTATTTTTAGTTTCACATTTTAATTTTTTGTTTATTCCGTCATGGTGAGCGTGATAGGTCCGGTCCAGTCACGTGTGGTAGAGTAAGCTGGCTACCCATCAGCTTTTTACTGCACGTTAAATACACACTATCGTATCGTATAGTTCAATAGTGCACTCTTTTGTGTATTTTGTGCATTTTATTGTACTTGGGTACGAGATAACATGGGTAGGAGTTGACTTGGTACGAGTTGACTGCATCGTGACTTTTTTTGATTTTTCACCTTATGAATACTTCTGCTTATGTATTTATTGAAGAGTTTCTTCTAGATAATATCTATGTTGATTTTATGAATAACATGTGCTAAGTAAAATGTTTATTGAAAAGTCTAGAATACTATAAAGACATTCAAATGAAAGCTTAAAACACTACAGAAGCAACTTGCTAAGCGGTTAATCTGTAGAACAGTGTGCTTGCAAGCCACTTGCAAACTTGCTTACAGAACGCCCCTCACCTGACATATTGCAATTTATAGTTCTTTGACAAGTCGGTACGAAATACTCTTGATTTGTTCAAAATTTTAGTATAAACTGTCCAAGCCCCTGAGCTATTAGATGGTGCAAAAATATTGCGGAAAAGTTCTACTGTCAGAGCAGCGCACGTGAACGTTACACACAATGGGCGGACAGTCCTTGGCGTAAGGTGAACGTAACCTTTCATTTACCTAAAATTATCAGAATTGAATTAATGGTGACTGAAGTTTTCTTTGGCGATATTTTGAGATTTGTTTACAATTTTCAGACCTGATGGACATGAAGACTTCAAAATTGACTCCAAAATGGACTTGGTCCACTCCACACTTCCAAACTGAGACTGGCAAACGATTGTGTAACCTGTTTTTTTCGTGCACTGTGAAAGAAAAGGTTCTATTTAATCAGTATAAAAGTCTGGCATGCACATTCAAGCTTAGCGGCAGGGAAAGTGGCATCAGCTAGCTAGTATGTGTGTCTGTGAGGTAATGCAAAAATGTGAGTGGCTTGATGGAGTATTTGGGGAGGCCCCATGTACTACCTCTTTTCTGTTAGAGAACACGGTGCAGCCTTTTGAGGTCTACCAGGGACTAGTAATAAACCTGTGCACGTGCCCTCAAAACCCCACACAGTGCAAGCCGATTCTCAATTCATGTCGGCTTGCCTAGCCAGACTGGAGTGCGGATCTGCCTATCCTGCATAGGCCATAGCTGCACCGTGACATCCTGAATTTTAACAGAGGCCCAGCCTTGCCATTTAAGTGCCACTATTTTGAAATGTCACCAATAGCACATATTATAAAAGGACAATGTCACACTTTCTTGCCTGTCAGGAGAAATTAATCTCAAACATGCACCTTGACTCACTCCGCATTATTATTTAGCCACGCCTGGGATAGAACCAGGCCTATGCTGGTAACCGTTTTACAGTACACAACCTGACTTAACCAAGTAAGCCACTGGAGCAGGCAAAGTATGGCATTTTTGATTAGCATAATTGCTTGTAACTTCAGTCGTATGACAACACAAACTGCCATGTTAACTATGTCTATACACTGGATGTGTGTCTGCTTTTATGGTAGGAACCTTCCAGCAGCAATGCAGCTGAACGTGATGACTACAGCATACCAGATGGTGATAGCCCTGTCGGCAGTGGTAGCAGCATTACAAAGGGTCAACTTTTCACTCTTGTGTTTGCCTTCATCTTGCGACACTGCTGTACTGAAGTTGCTGTTGGTGATCTTATATCTTTGTTGAATGCCTTAATTCCAGGATGTCTGCCACACAATCTGTATTTCTTTCGGAAACTGTTACAGCCTTCTATTACAGATAACATTCAAATGCATGGTTTATGTTCTGAATGTGGTGCTTACCTGTGTAAGTTTACTGGACAGCTTATAACATACACGTGTTCTGAATGTGGATCGATTTTGAACTGTAAAGACATTATCAAAAAAGGCAGCACGTTTCTCATGTACCCAATAGATCAACAACTGAAAATTCTGTTGGAAAAGGTTGGTATTGGTAACAGAATGCAGTCACCAGCTAAAACTGACTGTATAAATGATATCTCTGGTGGAAGCGAATACAAAAAACTGTCTATAAATTTTCCGGCATCACTCTCCCTTACTTGCAACACAGATGGTATTCCTGCCTTTACATCTTCCAACTCATCTTTGTGGCCTATATATTTCATTATAAATGAGTTGCCATTGCGTTTAAGACACGTACACATGATGTTGGCTGCATTATGGGTTGGGCCATCAAAACCTCGGATGGATTCGTTTTTTACACCCATTGTGGAGTGCCTCGAGCGGGTGCATGACCATGGTGTCACATGGATAAACTGTGGCAGAGAGATTACGACCAAAGTTTATATGACTTTGGTGTCTTGCGACAGTGTTGCACGACCACTGTTGCAGAACATGAAGCAGTTCAATGGCGAATATGGTTGTGGTTTTTGTCTGAACAGTGGCTGTGTTGTAGCAAAAGGACAGGGTTATTCAAGAAGCTATGCACACAGTGTTGCTGGTTTGCCTGAAGAACGTAATCATGCTCAGATGCTACAGCATGCAGAGACAGCTCTGCAAAGTGGTTCAGTTGAGTTTGGCATTAAGGGGCCTAGCATTTTATCACTTGTGCCAAAATTTGATGTGGTGCGAGGATTTGTGCCAGAATACATGCATAGTGTGTTGCTAGGTGTAGTCAGACAGTTTGCTTTTCTCTGGTTTGATTCCACTTCGAACGATAAACCATACTATTTAGGGCGTAGAATAATACAAATAGACACTGCATTGCTTGCTACAAAACCACCATCTAATATCAAACGCCTTCCTCGTTCAATTTTGTCCCGAAAATACTGGAAGGCTTCAGAGTGGAGAAATTTTCTGTTATTTTACTCTCCAATTTTTCTCCGGTCTCTACTACCAAAGGACTATTTTCGACATTGGATTTTATTGGTATATTCAATTTTTCAGCTAATGATAATCCCAGTAACTATGTCCTCTATATCTTCAGCAGAACTGGCACTGCATAAATTTGTTCAGATGGTACAGCAACTCTACGGCATTGAGCATGTGACATATAATGTGCATCTGCTTACACACTTAGCAGCAAGTGTTGAGCGATGGGGACCTCTGTGGTCACATTCAGCTTTTTTTTTTGAAGATGCAAATGGAAAATTACTTAAGTACTTTCATGGCAGCCGTGGTATTACAGATCAGATATTCCGTTCCTTTATCGGAGCATCACATTTACTTAGACTTTCAACTATATACATTGAAAACTCATCTGCTGTACTACTTGACCAAATTGTTAACATTGCTACATTTTGTAAAAATTGCTTACGGGTGGGTTCCAATGTTGTGTGTTTGGGTTATTCAACTAAGAGACCAATCAGTGCATGCGAACTGGCAGCAATATCACAGCTTTTAAATTGTTCCTTGTCCACTGGTGACGTTACTGAATATCAACGTGCAGTTATTTGTGGGACTTTACTACACACTTTAAATTACTCCCAATCAACACGCCGAAGAGACTGTTACTTTGTGTCAAAAAAGAACCAGGCTTATGTTTTGCTAACATGCATCCTTCTTGAGATTGATACTGGCAGTGACCGTAGTGTGGCACATGAAGACCTAAGAAAATTTGTACTGCTGGCACATCCTATCCACGAAACACAAATACGTAGTTTTGACAGTGATGTAAATGAAAATTTGTCTTACCACATTAAAAAGGCTGTTATTGATTGTGATACTGTAGTGGCTTTAAATGCTTCAGACTTTGAACGAAAGCTGTTTATCGTATCGGACCACTCAAAAAACTTATTTTCTATTCCTATTCCCACTTTTGAGCTTGATTAGTAGTACTAGCCCACATATGCTTCCTATTAATAGTAACTTCGTCCCTATCTTGCACTGTTGGACCTGTGTTGATAATCAAGCTAGATTTCATCCCGTCCATGAAATGCCGCCAGTATGTGAATGCAGACAACAGCTGTTCCAAACATGGCATCCAAAATTGAGATTCCTGGGGCTAATATGCTGCGTAGGTTATGTAATTATAGGCCTCTCCATTTGGACAATACACAGTGCATACTGTAGCATCTGAGCGTGATTATAGAGTGTGACAGACAGATGTCTTGATGATAGCATAATGACCTATGCACATGCGGCATACGTAACATTTACACTGCAAATCTATTGGCCCATGTGGGTTCCAGGCACTGTTGTTATAGAATGGGCCCAATCCGTTTGCTGTCGGATGGCGTAAAAGGCAGTGAAAAAAGTGGTTTTGTTAGGATTAGTTGTTTAGGTTTGTTTGTGTTACGTATTATTTCAGGTAGCCTAGTTTGTCTGGACTACTTTGCCAAGTAATTGGCTAGCCAGGCCGTATCCAATGATGTATATATATATGTCGAGGAGCACACCAAAACTGCATAAAAACTATTCAGCAGCCCTTTACTTATTTGCAACCAATTTATGTTACACTATGCTTACATGTCATTCTGTGCAACTGGGGGAGGGGTGTTATGTTGATATAGTTGTGTCAGTATAATTGAGTGAATGAATGTCATTTTATTGAGCATCACTATACACTGTTCATACTGCATTTCGTTTTCATTAGTTGTTTTTATGTTGTCTGACAATGTTGTACTATTCTGCCCACTTTTTGTCGCATTTGTTTGGCAAGATCCAGTTGACATGTTGTACATAACCACTCAAATTATCTATGTTATTGCTACATATGTTTCTTTGTATAGCTCAATAGTTATATCACACATTAAAGGAAAGCTTAAAGTGTTCACTGTCTTTATGTCAGTTCAGAGACAGAAGTCTTACAATAACAATTAGGGATGTGCGGAATAGTTTTTTATACTAGGTTTCTGTTTGGAATAAGTTTGGTGTAAAAAATGCAGTTCGGTTGGGCTATTAGTTATTTACTTCTTCCCTATCTTGCACTATATAAATGTACTTAATAATAATAATAATATAATAGATCGGAAAACCGTCTGAATGGATGTAAGATTTTTGGGCGGTTCGGTTTTTCAAAAACTGAATCTGAACAGAATTTTGGTTTTCTGCACATCCCTAATAATACCTAGGGACCAACCTAATTCACGGGAAAAAAATGTGCGATTTCATGGTAGAGTTTTTAAAATGTGCCAAATTTCACTGAAGGAGTTGAGAAATTCACGGGCCCACAGCTATTATTTAGAGGTAATTTGTTGAATAGCACATTTAAAATTTCTGAACAACGAATATTTATTATTGTTATTAATGTAAGAAGTCAAGACTCAAGACTAAATGTAAGTAAGTAACGCAGTGAATACATGCCAACTACTTAGTGCTGAAGTGTGACATGTAGCAAACAGCAAAATCCGCACAAACTCTGAAAACCTTCATAAATGAAAGTAAAAGCGTTGAAATTCACGAAAAATCACGGATTTCACGGAAATGGGCGTTTTTCACAGAAGGCCAATTTAACGGAAAATGTCACGGCCATGAAATCGTGAATTAGGTTGGTCCCTAATAATACCGCACAACACAGCTTGCTCACGGATGACATAGTAGAAAACGGGCGGAATTAAAATTCGGTAGGTACAATGCTTAACTTACCACACTGCTGCTATCTACACTGTGTTCCAAAAAAGTGATTACATCTTTGAGGATAACTTGAACTAGAATTGTCCGTTTTCAACAATTTTTGGCATACTTGTTACTGAGAGTATATGGCATCAACAGGTGTTTTTATTTTCCCAATATACCTATTTCATGTACCGACTTTACCGTGGGAAATTGTCACAGATGTACCGTGGTACTTTAGTTTGTATCGTAGTAAATACATGGTACGTAGTAACATAGCACCATCTTAAAACAGGGGTTGTACCATAGTGCTACCAGTTAGCGCATGTACTATGGTAATAATAAGGTACCAGACAAAGTTACCATGTATAATGGTACTACCACAGTATACCATGTACTATCATGATATTACACCAGTGCCATACTTCACCATAGTGTACCATTGCCATGTTAATCATATTGTGCTTTGATTGTACCATAATATACCATGGTACTACCATACTATAGTATGGTACTACCATGGTAGTACCATACTATAGCATGGTACTACATAGTAGTAACATAGTACTACATGGTACTATCATACTATAGTATGGTACTACCATGGTAGTACCATACTATAGCATGGTACTATCAGTGTCTACCATGGTAGTACCATACTATGGTATGGTATTACCATGGTGTACTATGGTACTACCATGGTGTACTATGGTACACCATGGTAGTACCATGCTGGAGTCTGGCTGTACCATAGTATACTATGGTATACAATGGTAGTACCATGGTATACCACGGTAATTTCTGACCTGGGCTATACGCCCAAGTATTTGCAGATGTGTAAATTCAGCATTCCCTCAGCTATATTCTGTGAAGCTTTCATTCAAATCGGTTGATGTTTCTAAGATTTATGCAAGAAAGTTAAAGGGGTGGTTTTTAAAACAGGGTGTACGCAGTGGTTAAAGTACCATTGGACGCAAGGGAACGCAGTTCCTGCACCTCCAATTATTGGAATCCAGCGTTCCCACACCTCAAGTTTCATAAAAAGCGATCAGGGGCCAAAACCACCTGTTTGGAGGCCGAAAGCTGACGTACAGTTCCTTCACCTCCAATTTTCCACTTTAAACACTGGGTGTACGTACAACAACCTTAATTTGGGGCATTGCACTACTTTGCAGACGACCGAAGAGATAACGAATTTTGTGTAGACAGACTGCCACAGACAAATATTCTAATTTATGTAACCTTACTTCAAAGTCTCACACAGCTTACCAGTAAAATCATTTTTGGCAAATTCACTACATACATGATATGCAATTAAGTGTGTTAAAATAGGTCTACCACAAATCACTAAATGTCTCAATGAAAGTACAAAGGCACATCATTTTTGTTCTTGACAGTATCAATATTAAACACTCATGTTAGGCATGGCCACACATCTCCATACCTTCTGTACATCCCACAGCAATAGTCTACTCCAATTCGACACAGCACTGAGTGAAAAGTCACCAACTTAACATGTACGAGTACTCAGGCCAAACTGATACCCAAAATTTGATTTCTTCTGTATAATTCCAGCAATTTTGTTGGTTGGCATTTAAAGGCTCTTTCAACAGATATGTTATAGCATGCCTGATCACACGAGTTACAGTACAATTAAAAACAACACGATGATGTTAAAACGCAGAAAAAAAACTGTCAAAACATCTCCTCGACACATCTCCTTAGAACAGTATGTCCAGCCAACTGCTAGGCCTGGTACTGACAAATTGAACCTACAACAAGCAAGATACAAACAGAAAATTCAAACAGTATAAACCTCAAAAAAACCAAAGTAGCCCTGGTTTAGTCATCTCTTACTCATCTCTGTCGCCGCACCTCGTGCATGGAATCGCCTACCGACAGAACTGAAACTCGTGCGGTCGTTGCCAGCAACATTCAGGCGCCATCTGAAGTCTTTTCTTTTTCGCACCGCTAAAGGCCCATTTATAGC
>Ga0209338_1000728_pt1 | contig 10265 bp, 7 predicted proteins | sample OlaalgELextract1_FD_187374 | JGI IMG/M metagenome (GOLD analysis project Ga0209338, IMG submission 187374) | Olavius algarvensis symbiont microbial communities from Tuscany, Italy - Type A ELBA extract 1 (SPAdes) (version 2) | ecosystem: Host-associated > Annelida > Digestive system >... | reverse complement strand
TCGAGATAGATTGGTCCAGCTGTCATTAAAGATAGGCTGTCAAACCATACTTATTTAGTGGATATTAATGGAGCTAGGAAGCATATTCATGCTGATAAACTCAGAAAATATCACATACAAGTCAATGAGGTCATTTGTGACAGTCACAACAGGCCATGAGCAAACTAGAGTAGATCACTGTGCTGTGATTTATGATGAAGACAGTTATTTTGGATCAGTAGATGTCATAGACACTGATCAATATCAACAGCCAGAATTGTTGCCGAGTCAAAGAATTGACTTGAATACTCTGTCACACCTAACAGTAGAACAGAGGACCAAACTTTTAGCTTTGCTGAATAAATATTCAGAATGTTTTTCTGAAAAATCCGGATTATGCATGAAATTAATGTTTCTGCTGACTTTAAACCAAAGAGATTGAGAGCTTATAGGGTCCCAGAAAATTGGAAGCCAATGGTTGAGGCTCAAATCAATGAGTTATTGAAACTTGGGATCAGAAAGCCATCAAAAAGTGAAATGGGAAGTCCCATTATTTGCGTGTTAAAGGGAAAAGATAACAAAGATGGCATAATAATCGCTGTTGATTACCGGTAATTAAATTAATACTGTGAGGGTGATGCTTATCCAATGCCAGAGATCTCTGACTTGATACAAAAAGTCATTCAGGTTAAATTTATTAGTCTCTGAGACATTAAAAGCGCTTATCACCAGATTGAGATAAAGCCTGAACACACAATGGCATACAGGTTTTGTATCCAATATTACAGCATCATATAGCTATGCACTCAGATGAATTTGAGCAGTATTTGAGAGATTTTGACAAATTTTTGAAGGTCATTAAGGAGTCAGGTTTCACATTAAACTTAAAAATGTCGTTTTGCACAGTCAGGTGAAATACCTAGGTCATATAATTGGCTCGGGATCCGGAAACCGGATAATGAAAAAGTGGCTACTGTGAAAGACATGTGGATTCCAGAAACTAAGAAGAAGTTAGGAGATTGATTGGATTTTTTCCCTATTTTCGGGATTATATTCTCAATTTTGCTGAAATAGCTCAGCCACTGACAGATTTGACGGGAAAGCGAGTCCCGAATAGAGTACCATGGGGTGAAAAAGTTGGCATTTGAGAAGTTAAAGGAGGAGTTGTGCAAGGCCACAACACAATCCATGTCCATTGCCAATTTTTCAAAACCCTATTTCATTGAGGTGGATAGCAGTGCTAACACTGTCGGAGCCGCATTGTTACAGTCTGTAAAAGACCAAGGCAACAGGCCAATTGGTTTTGCTAGAAATTGACAGCTACTCAGAAGGGGTGGTCCACGATAGAAAAGGAAGCGTATGCAGCTATTGGGCCTTACAAAAATTCCGAAACCGGATTTTTTGACAACCCACTACGGTAATATATAGTGATTACAACCTACTCACATATATTACAGAGACTAGCATAAAGAGTGCAAAACTAATGAGATGGCCGTTATCTCTGTAGTCGTACAATGTCACATTTAGATACAAAAAGGGTCGGAAAACGTGGTGGTAGATTGCCTATCAAGGCTGGATTCTGCCACAGAATAAAGTTTGCCTGAGTGGACTCTCTTGTGTGTACACTGTTGTTGTAAATATTAATTGACTTGCATTGTATTAATGTTTTGCTATTTTGTATGTGTTATGCTGTATATTGTGATACCGGCGAGACGGTCTGGTGGAGAGCTGTGACTCCAAGAGTGAGATAGACTGATGGTTGATGTCAGCTGATCTGGTAAAATGTAATGAACAAGGGAGTCTCATGTTATTATCAACAGTGAAGTCACCACCAGTGTGATATCTGATGATTGGATGGTGTCCGTCTTTGCTCTCACTGTATGATTCATGACGTTGCCCCGCCGATTCCGTCGTGGCATCGTCTCCGGTAGAGAGGTGTCGCGTTCGTGTTCAAGACGGAATTTTATTTAGGTTTTGTGTGTAGAATGTCCGTTCTAGTTTTAGATTGTGATTCCGGTATTAAGTGAACTTTGGACAGTCATGGTGGATTGTTCGCCTTCTCTCGGGAATGTTCTCGAGATAGTAGAATGTGGGAGAACGTTGTCTAGCGTATAAAAGAGAAAATCGTTGTGTGGATCTTTCTTTTTCGGCGAAGCTTCTTGCGATGAAGGTAACGCGTTAGAGCATGTTTAGAGAAGCGTGGTGGTTTTGCTAGTTTACCGTGTGCGTGAGCAGTAGTATAGCAGTTTGCCTTATAAGAAGGAACTTGCTAGTTGGATTCACTGGATGTGAATCGTTATTTGGTAAAGTAACTTGCCTTAAAATAGGAAGTTGCTGGTTAATTTCACTTTGAGTGAAATCTTACTCTGACTGGTATTATCTAGCCAGTAGAGTGGTTTGTGAGAATATTTTGATACTCTGTCGTCTGTGGAGTTGACATTGGTCAAATTTAGTGTCTTCACATCTCTTATTTAGTATAAAAAGTTGTAAAACTGTGTTGGTGGTCTATTTGGACCATGTTGTTGTAGACAGATTGTGTGTGAGAAGAAGACTAGAAGTCTAGATCTTTCTCTGTGGTAGGAATTTGTGCAGTAACATATTTGTGTGTTAGGACTGTCGTACATAGTTTCAGGGATATTGATTATCTTGCATATATTACTAATATTGTTTACTGACTATTATTTTTCTTATGTTATTTGTATGTTTCACTTAGAATATTAATTTCTTTTGGACATTTTGGACTTGGTGTAATTAGAATTTAAAATAATCATTCTCGTAACATCAGTGTTGTCAGTTATCGTCACAACCAGTAGTCTACAGCATTACAAGTACCCACGAAAACTAGCAGAGGCTGAGTAAATATAGGACCCCCTTTCTCAAAAGTTCCTAAGTATTTGAGAAGTTGTTCTTAGGGAAGTAAATAAAAGTTAAAAATTCTTAAGAAAAACGCAGCTAATTTGTACAGCGTTTTCTTAGCCGTTCATTTTTATGTTGGCATAAAAATAAACAGCCAATAAAAACAAGGGTTGTTTGTGATCACGTGACGGCGCAAAGTAATGTGGCCTACTCCACTAAAGTACTGTCTTGTTAATGTTACACGGGGTGTTTTTGACAACAATTTATATTTCAATAGGTTGGACATTTTATTAGCTGAACAATTGCTACAATAAAAACGACTGATAAATGTAACGATAAATAACCTTATCTACGAGTCATCGACCTGTAATAGTCATTTTCAAGCAGTCTGCTATGAATGCTGGGGTGGAACCATAGATAAATGCGTTGCATGAGCTACCAAGCCAACTGGCCTGTACGATTACGAATGTTATGCTGGTATGGTGTAATGTGTACTGCTTGTGCTTGAATATTGACAGTAGGCCTGCTACGCACGACTATCCTGTTCACGTAGACATTTTCAATTTGTTTGTGTTTTCATTGCAATGTGAGTGCAATTTGCTGCTCTAATGACAGTGGAAAAGCCATTGTTGTTGTTAAGATTTTCTTAGGCATTGCTTAAGGCAACTTCGTGGCTTGTCTACGTTATTAACTTTGCCTATGTTTTTCCCTAACTTTTATTTCTCTGCTCTGAGTTCAGCTTAGGAACTTTTGAGAATGTTTGACTTGCTGTGCAACCCACAATCCCGCATAGTCTATATGGGGGAAACGAAATTTTGGCATTTTGCAGAGTTTTTGATTACCTTGCAATTTTCGTCGCAATGGGTTATGGAATTTTGACATGACAATGACATTGGGTCAAATTTTAGGTTTTTCAACTGACTTGCGTAGTCGTCCTTACAACACTCTGGCACGGCACTACTTATGCATTATGTAAAAATGCCAAAACTTACTCGGACTACAAGTGACGTCTTTACACGATACAGAGACAGTTCTGGATCCGTCTGAGACGAGCTGGTTGTTGCTGCACCAACGGCGCTCCCTACAGCGACTGCTATATGCCCTGATACGGGATCGAGCGTCGTACGTTGTCCACGTCTCACAGACAGGCTACAAGACAAATGTTGGCTCAAGACCTCGGTCTGTTGCCGTAGTATACACTATCTCAACTGAATTAACACCAACGTTTAAATTCAATAATGAACGACGCATCTGAACAGAATGAAATTTCCTTTAAATCACGCTAATTTATGTAGCATAAATTATTGTAAATGTTGTTTTAATCAAATATATGACATATTTCATGAGATATAAAAATTCAATAAAAACTTTCACTCGAACAATGGCGGTTTCCAATATTCAGAGTCACTGTCAATTTCCGTTTGTGCTCAATAGCCTACATCCATGCAAATGAATGCGCCATGCACTGTCGATCAATGACGTCCTGGTCAAACGGCTCCGTTTTTCTGTAAGACGACGTCTCAGATGATCAGCATCTCGAAGTCTAGTACGGTAAAGGCGTCACTGCAGCATTCCCACGCCTCGTCGATCAAACTGAGGTCCGGAATCAGGCAGCCACACCAGCAGTGAGATAAAATCCAGTTTAATTGCACGCAAAACGTGCACTCTCACAAGCTGGTTGAGCAGAGCATTAACCTGTTGAAACGTAAATAAATCTCCACCAATTGCACGGATGCTTGGCGGAAACCGAAACTCACACTGACTTTCCATATTGGGAACTTGTGTCTTTGACAGAAGTTTTGAATTTTTACATCTTATAATCCGTGCAGTATAATCGGTTAAAATTTACAACATTTATAGAGTGTTTAAAAGGATACTCCATTCTCTTCAGACATGTCGTTGCTAAGGCGATTTGAACTTAGGTGTCATTCCAATTGAAACACCGTGTATAACGTGACGTAATGTCACAGTCCAAATAAAGTGTTTTGTTATAGTTGATCATAATAACAACAACAACAACATTTTCACGCCGTTTACGGCCTTTTTTCAAGGACACCTCGGGTGAGCCACTACCACAAAGCGACAAATCTGTGGCCACTGTTTGGTTACTGGAACTCTCCTGCTATCACTGTATGACCGCTAGCTGGCTTGCAGCAACCACACAGACGAGAACAATTTTGCTGGATGCTTTTCCTGCCGCAACCCTCTGAATTTATCCGCGCTTGAGATGGGACTGACCTACAGTATGTTGGATTGCAAACCACACACTGATGCATTTTTAGCAAATTTAGCATAAACAAACTATCAACCACAGAAGAGTTAATGTCACGTCTGACAGATGGACTTACATCCGTCATAGCACTACAGTCTTCTTGATAACCTTCGACACTACAAAGCGCCTCGCTAGATGCGTACAGACAAGTCGTACAAGCTGACTTCAGTCCTTGACACGTGGTTGTCGGTGCTGCAAAAGTTGATATAAAATGTACAACGTTAATCAGAGACGTATAAGTAGTGACTAAATGTAATTAATTCATAAATATGCCTACTAATAATACTTCTACTGTATGCATGTTTGCAATGTTTTAAATTACAAAGCTGCAAACATGCAATGCTACAACTAAAAATGGTGTGGTAAATTTAACTAATGAAATACAATAGTAGACAGCCACTTTGAATTTTTAATTTTCAGGAACGGTAATTGTCACGCATAAATAGCCAGGAAGAAAGCATTTACGTTGTCCGACGTAGTAGCAGACGCCTGTGGGCTGGTCATAGATAGTGCCTGCAGGTTGACACAATAACTCGCTACACAAGGACAACTGTGCCGCGAAATCCCAGATTCCACACTGGATGTATTTAGTCCGGTCGTAGTGCGGGTAGTAGTAGCCATACGTCATGAGGTTGTCGTAGGTACAAGGATTAGAGATGAGGCAGCTGAACTGTCCAACTGCAATTGACACACTCAAATAGTCTCAGCCTGCATTACACTTAGAACTGTTAGCGAATATCAAGTTTCATCTCACTTAGACTATTGCAGTTCTATATGGACTCCAAATAGAAAAAGCGACAGTGAAGCATTTGAAAAACTGCAGAAGAGAGCCACTAAAATTATGCCTGAACTGAAGCACATGACTTCCATGGAAGTACATTACAAACGCATCCGAGGTGACATGGATAAAACTAATAAAATATTAACTGTTAAGTACGATAGCGTGGCAGCCCCAACATTGGTTGAAGCACATTCATTAATAGCAAGAAGTCATTAGTTAATTATAGAAATATATGGCAAACTATGACTTAGGGCCTACGTAAATATTTTCACTAATAGAGTTGCTAACACGTGGAATCGTTACCCTGGAGTTACGTTGTGTCAGCTAACATTGTAAATTGCATGTTTCGAAAGCAATCTTGCTAAATTCTGGTGTAATCATGATTATTATTTATGACTTTCGTGCACGAATGACATAAATAATATCATGATTACACCAGAATTTAGCAAGGTTTCTTTTGAAGTAAAGTGTCAATTGATAATTCTCAGTTTGAAACGTATTAGTATTTGCATCTTAAATTGACGGGCAGAGGCGAAAACTTGCTCCTGTGTTATCCACTACGCACACTACCTTATGAAATTTCATGCGGCTATTAAAGACGTCAGGAGTGTACCAGCTGTACAGTGTACAGTCGCTACCCTATCACAAGCATGTAGACAGTATACATTACTACGCAGCCATAATATAACGTTGGAGTTTGGACCAGTTTGACAACATTATGTTGTCATTTGTTAGTAAAAATGTTAATCATCTGTAAGTATGAACAACGTTGATACTTGTAATAGTGACACAGCAATGACAATCATAACATAAGACTATAGTTAGTATGACGACGACGACGACGATGATGGTGACGACCATAAAGACGATGAAAAAAGCGACAGCATTATACGTGCTCTCAGTAGGCTAGGCCTATGCTAAGTACGGAATACTTTGCTTGTGAAGGTCTGAAGCAAAACGCAGAACTCAGTTGCCCAAATATGGAAAGTTTCGGGAAATATGGGATGGTTCGCAACCGTCAGACTATCAATCAATGTTACTGTTTAAGTCCTGTTACATTGTGAACGTACATATCACAGGCGTTGTTGTAGTTGTAGGCGGAGTTGTCGTCGTTGTAGTCGTCGTTGTTGTCGTTGTAGTCGTTGTAAATCCTGCACGCAAACCACGCATAAACATCACATTATGCTGTAATCCATTCATCCATCCATTTATTTATTTCAGGCAGCAAGGCCCACAAAAACAACAAGAAATATATACAAACAGTAACGCAGCATATCTCATGTTTATCAGCGCATTTTAGCGACAGTGGCGTAACTGACATAAGTAGACGCATCAAAGCGTCACTGGCAACATCCGCCATGAGAATCGAACGCATTGCTTCAACATAACCGTCCAAAATTCAAAAACTGTTTGGAAATCGTTGCAAGGAACATACAAGTGATAAACCATTTTCCTTCTTTTTGTCTGCTATTTTTTCTGCGGGTAATACCGGACCCTACTGCGGCAGAAAGCACGGCTTTCGGCCGTGCTTGCGGGTATTCAAGTGAGTAGGGTACTTCCATTACATGAGATGCGTACTATTTCAAGAAGTGCAACAACTTCTTATACAGCAACCATAAAATCTTCAGCACAGACGGATATAGGATAATGCCAGTAAATTCGCTGCAGGTTACGGCACCTTACGATGAGCTTCTATAGTCTTGACTTCTTGCCATTGAGACACGACTGGAGAAGGTTCTATAGGAGCAGACACGACTATATAACTTCTTCATGGGGTCGAATACGTGTATAGCAGGCTAGGCTTTGCAAGAAAAAGAAAAAACGCACAACCAGACACTAATGGGTGCAATATCAAAAAATGAAAAAGTGGGGCATCGAATAGCCTAGTCATGCAGTAATGTCCTTGTCCCGTGTTTGATTTTCCTACATTCTCAGTTAAACTTTAGCAACATCACTGAGGACCGAAAGTACTGCGTTCACTCCGTCTATGTGAACGTCAGCTGATGTTCCTTATGGCAAATAGGCTACATTTTAGCTAAAAAATATTAATACTTGAAAACTGATGCAAGAAAGTATTAATGTGACAAAATAGAATTAATAGACTGAAGTAGATATAATGCATGTATAATATACACGAAAACTAAGTAAAACTAAGAGAACAACCTCCACTGCAAAATTTCTGTGCGACTTCACACGCTGTGCACCTTACAGCCGTACAACTTTCAGCTGCTGGGGTGCATGTTGTATGACAGCCAGATGAGAACCAAATAACTGAACCGCGAACATCACGTACTGTCTCGTTGTAGCAATTCTCCTGCAACATCAAACTGAAATAATTTACATGCTGGTTGGTGCAAGATTGACACAATATCTCTCCAATGGCACATTTTCGGCTCCCCTGGCGATCGCCACCAAAAAGCGAGATGCAGTGTTCAGGTCAGACCTCTCTCCTTGTGTAAAATTTCAGCAGTTTCAGCGGAGATGCGTTTCAAAGACACAGACAGCAAACTGAATATCCCCAATCACCACGGGGGAGACAATCAGGCCTGCAGCAGACACTCGCCAAGCCTTATAAAATCAACCTATCTGTTCAGCTTTCCTATTGCATTGATTATGCTTCGCTGTTCTACAGATTGCACGGATTAAATGATAATGATAATGATGATAAATTATGCAACATGCCAATAGCTTACAGCAATGTGCGTGCGTATTTTAAATCTTAAAATGTTTCAACGCCATTTTGTAATTTTTTAACTGAAACTTCGATCGTGTGACAGTATTGTTGTCAAAAGTATGTGTCGTACTGTTTCGCGTACTGGTACTGTAGTTGCTTTTGTTTCTTCTATTAATAATCTTATGTTTTGTGCTTATTTGTGATTCTACTACTATATACTTTGTGAATACAGATGTGAACTTAGGATCAACTTCATAGATACATGCAGTGTAAGGCGGCTTTTACGCACGTTGGAACTGGTACAGTACTGCCAGCCGCAGCTGGCATCATCGACTGCAGTCGTATTAGGGCAGGTCCAACAAGCCGGATAAATTGCAGCACACGGCAAACCTACATGGCAAACATCAACAAAGAATTATTTTTCACTGATATAAAACACATCTTTGTCCTGGTAAAACAACACGAACGAGTAGGCCTACATATGTGTTGCACATTGGTTTCAGTAACATATATGCATGTATCTTTGCATAGCACCTAAAGTCTGCATATAGCAGAAAATAAAATAGTCCCATATATACATGCTACAACATTTAACTGCAGTAGGTAATATGAAGCTGATGCATTGTCGTAGTAACTACAATAGCCAAAAAAAACTGCGCCATAAATGCTTCGGTGCCCAGGCCCGGAACTGTGTCAAAAACTGTTCTGACGTAGGCCTATCAAGCAAATCAAGCATTATGACAACGAGGACTGTTTGTGCAGCCTAGTACATGCTTTCGTTACGTCGCGTCTTGATTACTGTACGTAACAGTCAGTTACAGTCTGTACGCACACGGCACACTGCAACGTTTCAACTCGCCAGAGGCTGCAAATCGAGTGCTGCACGTCTCATCCTCAACGTCCCACCACGTACACCGTGCAACAACTACATTGGCTGCCCACTGAAGCAAGGATCTCTTACAAACTGTGTTTACTCGTGTACTGTGTTGCCTGTAGAACTGCACCGGTTTGTCTCACAAAACTCTGTCAGCCGTGTTCTAATATCCTACACGTCTTTGATCTGCATCCCAAGGTGACTTTGCTGTACCAAGCTCCAACCGTCGCTTCAGTGTCGGACAGTTCATTTCCTACCGCCGCACCATCTGCCTGGAACTGTCTACCTACATACATTCGTAGCTCTACCACTGTTACACTGTTCTTCTTATCTTGATTCTAGGCTCACCTCTTCACTGTATCATTTGCTTTCCCTAGTTACTATAGGCCTGTTTTGACACGGTTGTGGTTGTGAGATAAGTTCAAAACGTTTAAAAATCTCTATAGAACATTCTAGACGCTCCTTCTATCGTGCGGCTAATGCTATATTTGGAAGAATAGGGAGAATTGCCACTGAAGAGGTTGTCTTACATCCAAATGCGTGCCTATCTTGTTATATGGCCTTGAAGCCTGCTCAATAAGGAAAACAAACTTGAATTCATTAGATGTTGTTGTCAACAGATTCTTTACGAAATTGTTTCATACTAACAATATAGACACTGTCAAAGAATGTCAGATGTTTTTCTGTTTTGAAATACCTAGTACTCTTCTCAAGAAACGGGTTGAAAAATTTCAGAAACAATACCAGAATCACCAGAATACTGTGTGTCAAATTGAAAATAATTTTAAATAAAGTAAAGTAAACGTGGATTTGTATAGCGCATAGTCGT
>Ga0209338_1000726_pt1 | contig 10273 bp, 4 predicted proteins | sample OlaalgELextract1_FD_187374 | JGI IMG/M metagenome (GOLD analysis project Ga0209338, IMG submission 187374) | Olavius algarvensis symbiont microbial communities from Tuscany, Italy - Type A ELBA extract 1 (SPAdes) (version 2) | ecosystem: Host-associated > Annelida > Digestive system >... | reverse complement strand
CGGACACAGTGCACGCGTTTATTTACGTCCGTCGAGTAGGCTTTGTTAAATGCCACGAATGACGCGTAGCGTGTAATTGCACGACCCTGGCTTCACAACTATACAGGCGTCTGTCTGCATTGTCAGTCCTATCAAGGTACTGTTGAGTTGTTAACGCGTGTTGACTGCCTCCTGTGATACGCTATAACACAATAATGATGATATTTCGATCAACATCACCATTAGGAGACCGTGCATCGCCATCACAGGTCCGCCTCAGCGATCTCTCTCCCCCAAGCAGTCCAGGCTTCACAGCAGAGCTTAATGGGCCGTGTGTGCTGCGGTGCATTCATACAATGCGCCGGCAATTCGGCGACCGATTTGCAGGAGGTTCGGTACCGAGCCCGAGCCAACTGGATCGGGCCCAAACCAGGGATCGGGTAGCTTTGGGTATTATTTCGGGTACTTAACTACCCGGGTTCGGGTAGTAAATTCGGGTCCCGGGAATCCGGGTACCCGTTAACATCCCTAGTACTGGCAAAGGCTGACAAGTAAGCAGGCACACCGCATGACGTATTGGCCCTGGCTCCATGATTTTGCAGCTTCATCTAGTGTTTGGTTGTGGGCCGAGGAATCAGAGATGGCACCATCTTGTGGGCCTTAGCGGCTTGGTCAAGAACCTTTACCCACCATTATGTCTGAACAGTGCAGTAACCGATGATTTCAGCTTGAACGTACTTAAAACAGAGCACTCAGAGAGCCCAAACTCCCAAGGCCATTTTATTGTGGACCTGTGAGTGACCATATATGTATAAAATGCACCTTTACCAGTGTTAAGAATAGTGAAAAACAGATCCTAGATCCACACTTGGATGTCGATGAACACCAGAAATTAATCACTTCTAGAAGGTTACCCCTGGGCATACCTACCGTGTTTGATTGATGCGTTAATGCGTTCGTGAGTTATCCTGCTCACATACAGAATGAATGAATGACTAACAAAACGAATTATCACATAACTCCTAAAACTAATTTGATATAAAGATACCTGTAATACTTGGCAGTTATTTGCATAATTAGATGCTGACGGCTGCTAAGATGTATCCATTGTTAATCTGAGGTTATTTACTTAGAGCCACTTGATATAGAGCGTGGGATGAAATATTAACTATGGAAGTGTACAGTTGTAGATTTGCTTAGATTGTTTATTGTTAACTTTTGTTTAACAGATGTAGGATGCTGTTGCGTGATTGCTGCATAATTCTCATCATTGCGATGTATAATATTTACTGTACTTAATCTGGAACACTGAAATACAAAGTAGAGTTCATATTTTCTAACTTTAGTCAGTAAAATGTTAAATTCCGTATATTGTGGACATCTTATTTTTCAGTTTAGAAACAGTGGTTAAGCTAGTTATTACCTTTGTACGGTACTTAAATTGGAACAGTATTTCTTTGACAGGTCTGTCAGTTTGTTGGAACCAACCTACCCCTGTATTAGGCTGCAGTAGAAAAACCATGCTGTAAGATAATACTATTCACTCATTCACTTAATAATAATAATTTTACTCTTGACTGGCAAGGATAGAGGGTGCATGTTTTTTTTTATATCAGTGCATTTCAGTTGCTGCTCAGTGCTTCAGTGCTGTTGTTCTGCATGATGATCTTTTCTCCTGACACCCAGATAAACACCCACTTCACACTCTCTTAGAAATAATGTAATTATTGAGTGCATTTATAATGTAGCACATTAACAGAAGCTGTGGCACAGGTACAGCAGTACACGTCACTGTCAGACTTGAAACAATTGTCTTTTAGGACCTTGCCAAGGCAGCAATTCAATTGCCATAATTGAATAAGAAGATTGAATCTCAGTTTACATCATACATCTAAATAGTTAAGTTTCAGAGAGTACAGGAGTTCTGTTAAAAGGTTTTTAAATGTTACCCTTGTATTGGTCAGTACTGATATTTTGATAAAGACAACCAAACCTTATATACAGGTTCCCTGTGTATGTGCCATTGTGAAATAGATGTTTGGGGCCATTAACCATGCTACAGTACTGTGTCCAGCAAGTCAGTGATGGCATATTGCGACAGTAATAAAATGAACATAATTTATGTTTCACTTTGTGTTCTACACTATCAATGTGTACATTGTTAATGGACAGTGAAGCACATGAAGCAAAGCAAAGCAAATATAGGACTTGAAATGAAAGAATTTTTCTATTGTTGACTTTGAATGGTACTAATGAACAGCTAGCCCATCTGAGCAGCGTGATAGTCTGGAGAATAAGAGGAAAGATATGAGCTGTTCTATGCTGTATTGTGTACCACCATTGTGCCCAGTTATATGCACAGTTTTGTGCACTCACAGGAACAGTTTATACTGGTGAACTAGTCCTGTGGTTTAGGTTTTTTTGTGTGTTTTTCTTAACTTGGGCCAGTTTGTTTGTATTAGGAGTAGTTTTGTGCAGTCTTTTGGTTGTTGTGAATACCAGTGTATGGTACACAATTGCTTGGAGACTCACCTCTGTAGCTTCTAGGCTCGGGTTGTATACTTTAGAATAGTAGTCATGTAAGGCAAAAACAAGATTACTTGGAGAAATTGAACAATAAGCGTTAAGGTTTACAAATGCTGCAGTGCACATCATTACCTCGTCCCATCAGAGACAGCTGGCGACATATTGTTTTGGTGTTGTTTCTTTCTTAGTAGTATTACAGAAAAATGGTTGCAGCTATTATCACGGAACTTTCAGAAGGTAGATTGGCTGTAGTTCTGGGATTATGCCGTAGGCCAGATTGGTTGAAAATTCAGATCACTGTTAACCTTAAAACTAGTGTATTTAGCCGTCAGCCCCATTACGCCATTTAGCGAACAAATATGAAACAAGCTCTGTACATTCTGCGAGAGGCAAGGTTTCCTGAACACTTGTTGTTATTGACTTCTAACATTATAACAGTTGCATCATGTCCTTTGCTATAGTGATGTGCACAAGTTGTGGTATTTGTGGGTAATATAGTTGTTGTATTCTTTAAGAAACTTTAAAAGTAGGTACATTGTTATTATTAATTTGTGTCATTAATGTATGTACAGTATCATATGGTTAACAAATGTCTTTTGTGTTTTTTTCTTGCAAGATACTGTGTTACGTCAACTGATGAATTACTGAATGTTCCAGGAATGGTAGATTAGAAGTTGTCAATTACTTGGCACTTTGTTTTGCAAATACTGCTTTGGTATGTAGATGTATTGTGACAGATCGTGTGGAAACGTCATGTAAATAGTATGGATATACTGTATGAAGAATTGAAAATATACTGGCATCCGGTTAAAGAAATGGTAATGTGAAATTTGCATGTAATTGCTGGCACGTGAAAGGACCGAGCGCCTTGCGTGTACTGCAAAAATGAGTGCTATATAAATACACTTACCTTTCACTTACCTATTCAATACTGCTACTGTATTGTCCAGAGTTTAAGAGCACCGTATCATAAAAAGTAAATCAGTGCTAAGTTTCGTTTATTTTTCCAGGTGTACTAAACACGTTATATTTGTTTCATTATGTCTCGTCTTTTAGTGTATTGTACATTAGTGATTAGACTAATTCTGTTGTCAGTTTTCCAATTAAAAAAAATAAAGGCAAGAAGTTTGGTCTGGATAATTATGCAAGTGCTTTACCGTTTACATTATCGTAAATAGTTGTTTTGGTATGTTTATTTTCATATGCTTCCTATAGAATACTGTTACTGGAAATCCTAACAACCTGTAAATATCTTTCAGATGTGCAAAAGTATTATAATTAAATAATTGGGAGTTTGTTTTATAAGGCTGTTTGTTAAATTGATTAGAGTTTTGTCTTGTAAATAGGTAGATTGTTTTTTTGCATGGAAAATTTTTTTATATGTTAATCTTTATCAACTGTATATGACATTTATTGTATCAGATTTGCAGTAATACCATATTTGCATTACAATTCATTTACAGTACAATAATTGTTTGGAAACATTTCGGGTTGATATAAGCAAATCGTTGTTTTATGTGATTTAATTTGGGCATTATTCGACAAAATAGTAACACTGGTGTATTTGCCATATTTAATTTTATGTACAATGAGCTCAGCTGTTGCAGAGAGGCTGTGTGATGCTCCGTGCCATTGGAAATTTTGCGAAGTCACTCAAGGTCATTCGAAAATACACAATTGAGTAGGGCATGTGTAAGTTCCTATTCATATATCATTGTAACTGTGTTTGTGTCTTATATCGTTTCCGAGATATTCAGCGTCAAATAATGGTGTGCCCTTGAAATATGAGTTAGAGGTCATTCAAGATCACTGACAGTGGCAATATTCGACAGATCACATGTACTAACCATTGGCATTCCACAATAACTATGGCCCCATCTTATGTCGTTTCCGAGATAAAGTGAGATATTGGTCAGTCAAGATTTCTTTCATACCCATCTGTATTCAATGCCACCATTAAGGAGGTCTGTGTTGGAATATTGTGTAACATGTGGTATGGAAAAATTAGAATGGTGGGGCTATCAAATGCTCAAAAAGTTTGAGGATATATTTATCATTTTGATACAATACACGAACGTGAGAGATGGACACCATATGAGGGCATCGCCCATGCTATGCAGCGTCGTGCGGCAAAATGCTTTAAAGAACAACTACTTGTCACTGATACCTACAGCACTGGCAGTATTACACCAGACTAACATTCTGTTTTGTCAGTATTCATGATGAATATCTTGATCTTCTGTTACATATGAAATGTTTTGATATTGTGGTTTCTCATACCACTGCAATTGTGTGTATATTGGATTTACTTGCCAGTTAGCCAACTGTTTGTCATTTTTTCATTTGTAACAAGTAAATGCCTTTTTGTCTACAAATTTATATCTAGGTTCTCTGCGTCTATCATTCAAACTGCAAAATATACGTATGTATGTTGATTTTATTTATAGCATGAACTACTAATTATGTGTAAGACTGTATTACTAACTGAGAATATGTAGTGTCTTGAAACAATAAAATGTGTGTACTGTATTTTTTCTCTGTTGTTGAAATCTGTCTGCAGTTTTAAACACACATTACATAGTAGCTAAAATATGTAATGACGTAATTATGCAGTGGCAGATTTAAAATAGTCGGTTACAAATTATCACATCATTTGTTGAACACTAAGTGGTTGCATTTTGTAGTAATTTCTTTTGCAGATGCCAGCAAATTGTGCGTAACAGGGTGACCACTCTCCAGACACTGAAATTCCCTCACAATTCCATGACAGTTCGCGGCACTCTTCGCGCCACTTGGCATGTTAAGTGTTACTCATATCATGCCCGTACTAGTGTTACTGTCAGTGGTGGGGGTAGGAATGCAACAGTGCATGATCTGAAACCATTATATTTAATACTTAACACGGCATAGACTCCAAATATGCAGCTTAAAATAAACAGTTTTAGGCAACTTTTCCCTTACAACATTTTTTCCCTGACTTTAAGTACAATCCCTGACATTTTCCTGACAGCTGTCAAATTCCCTTACATTTCCAGGTTTTCCAGACAAGTGATCACCCTGAAGTACAGGGGATGAAATAAAGATAAATTTGCAATTACTGCATTTTTACTGTTGCACTCTAGCATTTTTGTCGCGCTCAGCTATGCTAGAGCGCGACTAAAAATAGCTGAGCGCGACTTAGCGACAGGCAGCATATCCATCACATGCCGGTTATGCATCAGAACTAATGAATGTATGATCATGATCTCTATTCAGTAAACATCATTACACTGCATTTATTTGTATATGTGCACTATGACTAACAATAACTTACTCTCACATCAAAATGCATTTAACAAGTACAAACACCAGTTCATTTATTACCTTTCAGCATGGCAATATGCACACTAAAATAAGACGCATATTTTATATGACACCAGAATACCTCACCAGAAGGGCACCTGGAGGGGGGAGGATCTAATGCTGTAACAGTTTAAATCAGCAGTGCCAACTTCCATACAGTGCTCAATGCTCATAGTAACGATGAGTCTGCCATGCTATAGTGTTTGAGAAATGGCCATGCGACAAACAGTGGGCGAACGGACGATGAAATTTACCATCACATCAAAATGCATTTAACATATACAGACATCAATTCAAATATTACCTTTCAGTATGGTAATATGCATACTACAGTATCTGCAAAAATCTTGGTAGCTCCTACTATAATGAAGACACTATTTCAAATTATAGCTCAGAGTGCCATTGTAACATTTCTATGCTATAGTGCATCTCAGTAACTTGTAAATATTACAACAGTGCCGACGTTACATGACGCAGCTATACTGGTATAAGATTGTAAATGTAAAATGCACTAAATGGGCAACATCATATATTTGCAGAAGTTGCTGCACTATCTGATCAAATAGAAAAACACAGCTATTGTGATATCGCGGACACAGTCAAAGGTGAAGCCAAAGGCACATGCTACATGTATGTACACCATGTCCCACAAAAAATACATCTCTGAACACTGTGCAGCACACTTCAACACATTACTTACTTCACCGACCTGTCGGCACTGAGTGGATGCTCACCCCAAAGTTAAGTATCAAGTAGTAATTATCACCTGTCTAGGTATTGCTTATTACGGTCATGGCACTAACCTTTGTGATGATTCTTTCAAAACTTTACAAATTTTAATACCAGGTTACCAACTTTTTAAATGTTTATTCGGCTAAAATCTTAAGAATAGCTGGTTTTTTTGACAGCAATAATAAAAAGCAAGCACGGATCACTTCTTGTGGACACAGTGTTGGAAAGTGTGATCTGTTGTTGTCTAGATTTAACACTAGTAACTCAGTCATTTAAAAACGTTTTCTAGCAAAATTTGGTAGTGTCGCTGACAATTCACCCAGTCTCCTGCTATCCTACTTTCACTGCATTCTGTTCAAACCACTAATTTTTTTGCACAGCATTTTTATGGGACACAGCATATGTTCACTGTGAGTACCATAACAATCATTTGTCCCTGGATCAAAATATATTTTCACACAAAGACCATCATCTCATTTATTAGCTTACAGTATGACGAATTAAAGTATCGGCTGCTTACTCTGCATAAACTCAACTTTCTATTTTAAGAAAGTGTGCAGTCATAATAGTCTCCCTACAGAGAAACAGACTGAGTGAATTCCTCAGAAGAAATCTGCTGCTTGCAGCCTTGTTCTGAGCGACTTTCGCTTCACAGCTACCGGTGTTTCAAGCTGAGATGTGTCTGGTGATGGCTTAAGAATCGTACGGTCTGGCTGCAGGCTAGGATTGTAAGGCTGCCTAGGTGTCGCATTGAGACTGTCTTCAAAATCTACACAGTTACCAGTGAATTACACATATAATATCTATACAGCAGACTACAACTCAATGCCAAGTCATCAGATACAAATGGCAAAAGCCTAACTCAAAAAAACAGTCACAGCTATGGTGTATAAATGTTAAAAAACTGCTGTTTTATAACAATGTGTAAGGCCAATAGCAAAGTGACACATATAAAACAGCAAAAATATTTTCATCACCTCAAGGGCAATGGATATATACACAGTCCTTATTATATCCACGGCCCTTGAGGTAATGAAAATTTTGCTGTTTTATATGTAAGTTTGCTATGGACCTTACACACTGTTATAAAACAGCAGTTTTAAAAAATTTATATTTGCAGTTTTTCTACTAAATTTAAATTATTGTTTAGGCAAACGCTGCCAGCCAGTTCTGCAACATAGCCGTAAAGTCGTCCGGCTAGCTGTGCATACAGTATGCCAGTACCACAGTTTAGTAAATTATGCAGTTGTGCAACTCTGGTGAAAATGCACGCTCTTACACTGGAATACCATCCCCGACTTACACACCAGTACGACCAATGAACAATAATTTTTTCGTTTTCAGTCCGTCATATTATGCATTTGCGATTTTGACCACATCGCCGTAACTGTCATGTCATTCTGTATCAACGTGCCACATTTCACCCATATCAGATCACTCGCGGCGGAGATATGATGTCTTATCAATTTTCAAGATGGCGGCCGCTGTCGCGCAATTTTACTTGAGGTTTAGCATACCATATTTTGTCGGCATATCTCAAATCACGGCTGAGATATAACTCCTTCTCTTTTGGAAAAACAAACGTCCGCCATGGAATTCTACTTCCGGTTTTGATTTAGGTCATATCACCGCAATCGCCATGCTATTTTGCGTCGGAATGCCGAATTTCGTCCAAATCAGACCACCTACTGCGGAAATATGAGGTCATAATGATTTTTCAAGATGGCGACCGCGGCTGCTCAACACTACTTCCGGTTTCCTAACTGTTGATGTCACAGTATTCAGATGGTCAATGTCTATCAGCAAACCAAATTCTGTCGACAAATCTCAATTCATGGCTCAGATATAACTACTTCTGATTTGGATAAACAAACGTCCGCGATATTGCAATTCTACTTCCGGTTTAGATCTCAACCATTTCGCCATAATCTGCATGTTATTCTGCATCAGGTTGCCGAATTTCGTCCAAATTGGAGGACTCTCCGCGAAAATGTGAGGTCATATCGATTTCTCAAGATACTACTTCCGATTTCCTATTTGTTGACGTCACTGTCTTCAGAAGGTCACTATCTATTAGCTGACCAAATTTTGTCCACATATCTCAATTCATGGCTGAGATGTAACTACTTCCGTTTCGGAAAAACAAACGTCCGCTGTATTGAAATTCTACTTCCAGTTTCGATCTCGACCATTTCGCCGTAATCTGCATGAAAATCTGCATCAGGCTGCCGATATTCACCCAAATCGGAGCACCCTCCACGCCACAGAAATATGACGTCATATCTATTTATCAAGATGGTGGCACCGGCTGCTCAATACTACTTCCGGTTTCCTATTTGTTGATATCGCTGTCTTCTAAAGATCAATGCCTATCAGAAAACCAAATTTCGTCAACATATCTCAATTCACGGCAGAGATATAACTACTTTCTTTTTTGAAAAACAAACGTCTGCCATATTGGAATTCTACTTCCGGTTTCGATCTCGACCATTTCGCCATCAGCTGCAATGCTGCATGACGTCCTGCATCAGTCTGCTGAATTTCGTCCAAATCAGAGCACCCTCTGCGGAAATATATAACGTCATATCCATTTCTCAAGATGGCGGCCGCTCAATACTACTTCCGGTTTCGTATTTATTGACGTCACCGCCTTCAGAAGGTCAAAGTCTATAAGCAAACCAAATTTCGTCAACATATCTCAATTCACGGGAATCACGGCTGAGATATAACTACTTCCAGTTTTGAAAAACAAACGTCCGCCATATTGGAATTCTACTTCCGGTTTCGATCTCAACCATTTCGACGTAATCGGCGTGTTATTCTGCATTACGATGCCAAATTTTGTCCAATCAAAGCATCCGCCACGGAATTATGACGACAATGACGTCATATCGATTTTCAGATGGCGGCCGTCAGCCATGTTGTAATTGCTTTGGGCTAATGGCAGACCACCCACGAAGTGCATTTCATGGTCTGAACTCCGTCCTCAAATCGCTTATTCGTTGGATTAATAGTTCCGGAGATATTGCGATGTATATATTTTGGAGTTTTGGCTTGAAACTGCCTATTCACGCCCCTTTTTGGGGAGTTTTGGAGGCATATTTTCCCACATGACGTCACCCATCATCCTGACCCCCAAAAGGACCGTCCTTGGGCGTAAACACGTCATTTGAGCCATTCAGCGTAAGAATCAGTGCAACGGTTCAACCTGAGCGCATGATGAAGAAAAAAAAAGGACAGGATAACAAAAGTCACAAAAGTGTTATATTTCCCCCTATTTGGGGGGAAACCCCCACTGGACCGATTCTACCCAAAAGTTGCATGGTGGGTGATGTCCATGACGTAATCACACAAGTTTCTAATTCAAATCTTCATGACTTACGATTTTACAGGGGGTCAAATTTTCGTCTTATGGATTTTTGCATGGGCCTTACAACAGTGCAGCACTAATGCGCTGCCTGTGATCCAGCCAATTTTCTGTGTTCAGTTAGGTACCATGTGCTTCAAACATTGCCTGACATAAATGTCTGGTGCAAGACATTTTACAGGCCTGACGGCCGACACCCTTCCAGTCAACGGTATCCCAAGAATGAGAGCATAACTGAAGCAGTAACCGACAACAATATCAGCAAGTGTGGCACATTTATGGATGCCACGAGTAAGACCCTGCCGTAAGCATGCATTTCACAGTGCA
>Ga0209338_1000724_pt1 | contig 10284 bp, 5 predicted proteins | sample OlaalgELextract1_FD_187374 | JGI IMG/M metagenome (GOLD analysis project Ga0209338, IMG submission 187374) | Olavius algarvensis symbiont microbial communities from Tuscany, Italy - Type A ELBA extract 1 (SPAdes) (version 2) | ecosystem: Host-associated > Annelida > Digestive system >... | reverse complement strand
CTTTATGCCGTTCGGGGACAAAATTTTTGGCACACGACAGTAGGACATCAACTAAGTCACAATAAAACCTATCAACAAAATCACAAACGTCGTCATCGGCAACCTCGCCATCACTATACCGTAACACCTCATCGTCAACTCTAGCTAGCAGAGGATTTAGCTGATCACCCGTGGCAAAGTAATAGGAGACTAAATCAGCTTGATCCCATCTTAGCTGACGCTGAAACATTCTCTTCCCACTGTGAGTGCTGTTCTTATCCCTGGAACAGTTGGATGAAACAAGGCATTTAATATCAGCTCTTAAGGGAAGATGATCGGAGAAATTTATGTCAGGGTCACTTACAGAAAAATTGGTGACAAGACAATCACTGGATACAATAATGTAATCAATACAACTTTCATGATTCAGTGCAATGTTGACATAAGTGGGACAGCACTGATTGAGAAATAACTCATCACAGCGGACAAGATCATAATTATCAGCAAAAGTCAACACGTTACGGACAACAATATCTGAACCATCTAAGTCGACATTGAAGTCTCCGCCCACAATAACCTTACAGTCGCTAAAACGCGAACACCAAGCACCTATTTCTAGCACAACATTATCACATATTAACTGACGATCAGTAGATCCAACGCCTGGTAAATATAATACGTTGACAATTAAACAATCACCAACTTTAACAATAACATAACGATCAGAACAATGCACACTTTTCATTATCTTACGTATCTGCGTGAGTCGTCCGTCATCTGTCCGTCGTCTATCGTCTGTGACGTTGGTGCATACTACTTACAGTATTGAACTTTGCAACAACTTTTTGCACCATCAAATAGGTTAGGGGCTCAGGCAATTTTTGTATTAAAATTTCGGAAAAAAATTTGAAGGGGTTCTAAGTGATCGTGCAAGTTAAATAGAAGGGGGTATGAATAATTGGCGTTTTTGGCCAATATCTCGCTTTATTTAGAAAACGGTATAAGACTTATACCGCTATAAGATACGGCCATAGTTACAATGGAAGACGAATATGAACTGGTATGCGATCTATCGAATGGCACCATTGCCAATGTTCTTGAACAACCACAAACCAACACGCCAATATTCGACGCTGAGTGTCATTAACGGTAGGCCTAGGGGATAGACACATATTTAGGATAACTAGTAAGAAGTTACACGTGCCCTAAAAACAGGTGTAATTCGAATGATCTTGAACAACCTTGAGTGACTTTCAACATTTTTAGTTCATAAGCAAGCGGTACCGGTGCTGCCTACGATCAATAAATAAAGTTCGGTATTTGTCAAAGTACCACAAGTAGCACTATGACGTCAGCTGAGGCGTGTTCCGTAAGCAAGCGGCTTGCAATGCAAGTACATCGTTTCGCAGACAACTGCTTGGCAAGCTCCTTGTACAGCGATGACGTAGTTCAATAGCGGTAACATTCGCCTATGTCATCTACTGATGAATTTCTTATTTATATACACTGTGTTCTGAAAAAAAACACCCACTTATGTTTTCTCTTAGAAGTAATCAATTTTTTAAATGAAAATTTTAGACAAAATAGCTAATGAAATGCTGATTTTAACAGCACAAGTAACACTATGACGTCAGCTGAGGCGTGTTCCGTAAGCAAGCGGCTTGCAATGCAAGTACATCGTTTCGCAGACAACTGCTTGGCAAGCTACTTGTACAGCGATACAGTTAATGACATTCAGCGTCTTAAATATTTTTGCTAGCAGCGGTGTAAACTGGCGGTTAGTAAAAATGTCGTTACAGCAATGAGATTTACCATTGACGATAAACATCTTATTAAATGGATGTGAGTAAAAAAAATTATGTAGAAAAACGCTTGTTCAAGATGTTTTTGACAGAAGTTGAAGTCTTGATGGGGTAAAGACACTGACCAAAAAATATCAGTGCGAGATTTTAAACTTTGTTAATCTTTGTAGTGGGGTGGGCATTGTGTGGTCGACCACAATCCGAACACGAGTCAGTGTACTGCTGTCACTTTCTCCGTTAAATGTTTTAATCCATGAAAACTTTATCGTGTGTCAGCAAACATCTTCAGAAAGTGGTTTGTTTCATACTTTTTATTTACTCACGAGCATTTAATAATAATGTGATCTCCCACGCTAAATCTTGTTGCTGTAACGACACTTTCACTGACGTTGGTAACTTTTTCTAAGAGTTCTGCAAGAAAACATAAGTGAACACAGTGCATTTGTACGTTTATATCGTAGGCCTACGTGTTTAAATTTTTAACATTTTGTATTGCTAATGCACTCCTAAAATTACTACTGTCATGCAGTTATATGCTCATGCAGATTAGAAGATGATAAACTGAAAGCAACTGTAGTACTGTATTTCATAATAAACGTGTTGTTAGTGTGGCGATCAAATAGCCTACTACGAAGTACCGCATGCGCACCGAAGTACCGACATCAAGCGTAGTAATCAAGTCAGCACCTATCTTCCAGTCTTCACATCTCACTCGCCGTCTCAGGCTGTGCTAATGGTGTTGTTTAGAGAGGCGCAAAATGTTAAAACTTGTTAAACTTTCATATCGATGATCTTTCATAGTAAACAAATACAAATAAGTGTTTTATAAGTATGTAAAATTGTGTGCGCATAACGAATACATCATTTTCCAGAAAAAGGTGCGGCTTTCGTTCGAAATATATCTTAATAATTTGTACATATATTTAGCGGTTTCATATTCCAGAAAAAAATTCTGCGTATAAGGACAAATTAACTCATCTGCCCACCACACATGAACGCTTTTTCCTACTGTGAAGTAAAAGTACGTCATTAAACATGTCGTTTACGGTGCAGATGCTGTTAAACTTTTAATGAACGTATCAGTTATATTTATCAAACACAACCAAAATTATTACCTAAAATTTGACGTTGCGATTTCTATCAGAGGCCTTCATCAGATGAAGCTGGTACTCAGTTCTTCCGGTTTTTGACACTACGGGAAGACGCCGTCGCCGTGTCAAGAAAGCGGTCGTATGTGCATGTGGCTCAGTTGGAAGCTGCCCTCATCACGGTTCATGGCCTGTTTTCCTTCCTTTCGGATGTGTATGGCCTCTTTGATCCATCTGGTAAAACTGTCTGGCTCTCTGTCGATCACCGTCGCTTGAGACCAGTTGATGACATGGTTCTCTTCAGTTGCGTGGTCGGTGAGAGCGGATTTGTTGTGTTCTGTTAAACTTGATGCACGAAGGCTGTGAATGTGTGTCCTGTTTTGGATTTCACTTGAGTCCTGTGTTCCTGTAATCTGACTCGAAACTTCCTTCCAGTTTCGCCGATCTAGGTCTTGTCACAATTTGCACAAGGAACTTTGTACACACATTCTGTTAAGTCTTCCTTGTCCTGTTTGTCTTTTGGATGTACCACTATATACATTCTTTAAAGTTTTGTATGGTTTCATTGCCACAGGTACGTTGTGCTTTCTCATTATTCTTGCAACTGCTTCAGAAACGTTTTTCACATAAGGAATAACGACCATTGGCCGCTGCGAAGAATCACGTTGCTTTCTGGTCTTCTTGTCCCTCTTGGACTCAATCTGGCGCCTCACTTTGTTGAAAGTCCACTTCGGATGCCCACATGCTCGAAGATCCTCTTCTATATGAATTTAACTAATAAATAACTTCCAACCAGATGAATCTATTCAGCGAGGTTTTTATGAACGTATACTTTCATATAAACGTGTCGATCCCTATAGTGTTGCTGCGTCAGAATTATGACGTATTGCGGGGTATGCGTGCCAGGCCTACACGCAAGCTTCCAGGACGAGTAGTAAAGTGGCACATACGTTAGTGGCAGCTGTTCACGACTTCTGCGGTTTCACTCGGTGGCGAACGAAGGTGGTAGAATATCATCGCACGCGCTATTGGCATCTGCACTGGAAATTCCTACTTTCAGAATTCCAAGATACGACTTCATTGAATGAATTAGCGAGAAATTACCGAGAAGATGCATCTTTGAATGAGTTTCACTTCTCGCGGATGCTAATTTAAAAGACGCTGAAGAAAGGCCGACAGCGCAAAGACATAGTCAACATTAAGTCATGAATGTCGTCGTCAATCTGACGCTCGTCTTTGCAGCAATAGACGCCGTCATGCCGTCTTTAGCCAACGGTATGTTAGTGTGTTGAAAACTAGAAACTGGTTAACAGATTAAAAGCAGTTACTTGTCATACATGTCAACTTCTTATCAAATCACAGTTGATACATTTAAGATTTTTTTATTAATTGAAGTAGGCATGATGGGGACATTTTCCTAGGTCAATTTCCGCTGATGTTTAAAATTTTCTTTTACATAACAAGTAGCCTAGATATTTTTAGGCTGCTTATTTACAAATGAATTTATATGCAGATATATGTATACCTGTATATACAATGTATAGACCTTTAACATCAACTTGATTGACTTTTAGGTCCATTAATATACACGGTGAGGTATAACTGCAGGACCCCCTAGCTTTAAACGGCATAACTTAGTCAGTATACGGTTTATTTACACGAAAATTTTGTGCTATGTAGCCGAGGGAATGCTGAGTCTGTACATCTGAAAATAATTTGTCTTTTGATTAAATATTCTTTGCCAATCGCAGTTTAGAGCGACATCAACAGAAGTGCTGCTCGATCGCTAGAGTCTGATGCCCTACCATTACGCCACGCCGAAGGTAGGTTGTTTAGCCCCAGTCAAGTGTGCCCCATCACCTAATCTGCCCCCAGTCAAACGCCCCTTCCTGGTCACTTGCCCCTTGGTTAAGGGCCACACTAAACTGCCAATGCTGCATATCCATATCTCGCAGCGGTATACAGAACTGGAGATTACTGTGAGTGTGAGATAAGGATATGCGGCTAGTATTGTCAGTTTAGTGTGAGCCTTAATCAAGCGGGAAAGTAACCGGGAGGAGGCGTTTGACTGGGGGTAGGTGACGGGGGACACTTGACAGGGGGTAAATGACCTACCTTCGGCGTGGCGTAATGGTACGGCGTCGGATCGAGCAGCACTACTGATGTCCTTTTAAACTGCTGCTAGCAAAGAACATTTAACAAAAAGACGAATTGTTTTCAAATTTACAGTCAGCATTCCCTCGGCTATATTGCCTGAAATTTTCATGTAAAAAAACTTAAATAAACAGTATATTGACTAAGGTATGCCGTATAAAGTTAGGGCGTCCGGTAATTATGCCTAAGCGTAGTAACGCGCGGTTTTTGTGCGACGGACGAGCTTAGGCTACAGTTTCACGGGCTTAGCCGTAATTGAAATGTAATTGGCCAAGTTTGAAACGACAAAAGCAACTCCGTATCTCTGATTCAGTAGACTGGAGTTAGGGTTAGAGGCTCAGGCTGTATAGTCGTGTTCTCGTAGATAATGGCTGCCGGGCCCCTCTGATGAATGTTGCGCCGACAACAGCGGCGAGTAAGTACCGGTTAACGTGGTTATCAGCAGTGAAACATACATCAACATGATGGAATGATGTGGGCGGAGTCGTCACATACCGACTTCGCTTACAAAATTACACAATGTCTCGCAACACGTAAACAAGTCTTGCTGCAAGAAACCATTCCGTCATTTATAAATAAGCCTACGACGTGAACTGAACTGAATTTCATGTTGTACATCACACTTAAGTTGAGATAACGGTAGACTGCAAATTAAATAATCACTTGACTTACACAGTGGTCTCAGTTCTGTACCTGAATTTCGCTCAACTACCACTACGGCAGGTGGCGGGTGGTGGTCCACGTGCTGCTGGTAATTTATTCTGCACCGTGAAGCAAAAAATGCACCCTTTTTATTTTTGCAGTAACTTTGTCAAACCGCATGTTGTTCTGATAATTTTTGGCACGCATATACTGAATTAAATTTGCAAAAAAACTGCAATTGCCCGCCTCTCCTGATGGATGTTTCTACCTTGTGAAATAAAATATGCCATTCTGTTAATAACCACAGCTCATCAAAGATGTTTGACCTACTTTGCTGTTTCTGATTTACGCATTCCCGAATGACTGTCAATATCCTGTGGTATACAAGATTGAAGTCTTATCTGTTGGGAGGCCACACGTCTGGTGTGAAGTTCAGAGTCTTGTATCGCAGCAGTTCAGTGCTCTTGCGCACGCGTGGAGTGCTGGAAAGCAAAAGTCGCCACTCGCCAGCAGCTTCACAAAATGTCTGGCAGCAACTGTTTCAGCAGCAATACATCACAGTAACATGCATCATTTCATTTCACCCATGAATGCATGAAAACCACACCAGTGCACCAGAGCCTGGAGACACCGACTGAAACCGACACACACGAACATGTTTATCAGAAACCAGTGCATGAGGGACGTCAATGAGCTGAATCAGCATCTGATTGAAACGTGCTCAGCAAGCAACAGAACTTCATTGATCAAGCGATTTATCAGTGGCGAGATTGTTTTAATGCGTATCTCAAAGCCAAAAGCAAACACTTTGAATAATTGCTATGCTGTTTCTAGGTAACTGTCATGACTTTTAAAGCGTACGTTACTGCTGGTATGAACAAATTGACTTACGTTTTGTTTCACGAGGTAGGTGAGAACAGCCGTCAGGAGAAGTGGGTAATTTTGTTGCCATTTTGTTGCAAATTTATTTACTTATCTCTTTGCTAAAAATATCAATAAATAATGTGGTTAGACAAAGTTATTGCAAAAATAAAAGGGTGCATTTTTGGCTCACAGTGTAATGCTTGGCAATGGCCTATTCGGAGTTTGCTAATCTCGTAATATGAAAATCATAATAAGTTATATAGAATATCATGAACACGATAACAGGCTGTACTCTCAATGCTACCTGATACATTCATGGTTCCATAACCGCCAAGATATAGCTAGGATAGTTCGTAAATATGACATGTACATATCTACTGTCATATCAGTTTTCAACAGTTTTAACAAGTACATTTTCGCGTTCGTCAGTTATGTTGTTTACAGAATGACAGAGTGACAGGATTCGAATATGAATTTTCCGATTAATCCCCATCCGGATGTCTGTCGGATCTGTCCCAAAATGTCGTAGATGCGTTATCTTGTCAGGAGTCAGTCATTTTGCCAAGTATGGTACAAATCGGCCATTGATCGTATGAGAAATGCTAACAGATGTCCAAAATCCCCTATTCCTCAGTGGTGAAGAACATGAAAAATTCATCCGGAATCCACACGCGGACCCGGATCACGGCCAAAAGTTAACCACTTTTAGAGAGTCATCCCTTGCCAATGCTTGCCAAGTTTGGTCGACGTCCTTTCCGCATTCGTCAGTTATCCTGTTTACAGAATGACAGACGGGATTCGAATCCGGATTTTCTGATTAATCTGCATCCGGATGACTGTTGGATCTGCCCCAAAATGTTGCGGATGCATTTTTTTGTCGGCGGCAGTCATTTGCCAAGTATGTTGCATGCCACAGTGGTAGAACGATGGTCTTTGACAGGCGAACTTTCCATGTCCTGCGATCGACCTGCAGCTGACGGGTGACCACATACGGGGGTAAACCGTCCGCTGTATGTCAGCAAACCAGGCCAACTCAGCCTGTCGTTTTTCCCGGTAGATAAATAAGTAGTAGATGATGATGATGATGATAGTAGTCTGCAATTAGATGTCCGCAACCTCACTCTGGGGAGGCGTCATCTGGTGAACGCTTACGAGGTAAAGGCAGGCATTGGTGTAATTGCAAGTAAACCTGTATGATCCATGCCTGAGCGCCTTAAGTGTGAGGAACGACAAAAAGAGCGCTGTATAAATACATTTACCTTCACCTTTACCTATGGTAACAAGAACTTAGCTATCGCAAGCAGATCGCGCGTCAGCTGCGCATACAATACGTCGGGGGCATCTACAGGCCCAATTACCCCGTGACCTTGGAATCTAAGTTAAGGGTAACTCAAGGTGACTGGAAACGGAACATTGAATATATATTACACAATTTACTAGTTATTCGAGTTATTTGACTTCGAAAATTATCGTGACCTTAAAATGTGGATTAGAGGTCACTTAAGGTCATTCAAAATGGTACCATTTGAAAGCTTGGGTACGGTTTCCTATTCGCCTTCCATAGTAACTATTGGAGTATCTTGAGCCATTTCGGGGACATTCAGCCTCAAAAAATGGCACGACTTTAAAATCTGGGTTTGGGGTTGTTTAAGGTCATTGCCGCGTTGGTCACGTATCCTGTTTACAGGATGACAGAGTGAATAACAGACAAGAACGATCACATGTGCCTCGTCGGGGGAGATAACTATAGAGCTAAAGACCGTTCGCGATCATACAGTGTGTCTCAAACAAGTAGCTCTGCTGTCGCAAAGAGGCCGCGCGATGCTTCGTGTCTGTCAGTAGTTAGCTTCAACAGTACAAAACGTCGAGTAGAGTCTTTTATTGTTAGGGCCTAGTTACGTAGGCTACAGATTTATCACTGCGTGTAGTTAAATGCGCTGTTACGTTGTCTTTGGCGTAACGTTGAGGCTTCTTGTCATAATTATTTCGTCGTATTCTCCCGCAATCAACACCGCCGCTTTACCAGCGATGTGTCACAACTTGCGCGACGGTGGCCGTGGTCCACCGGCGACCGTGTTGACAACACTTCCCTGTTGCAGCGTACACTTGTCTGTTGCAGCGTTAACAGCAGGCAGATATAGGCGCTTCGCGATTTCTGCCTACCCAGCCTGCATTCGACACCCCCGTTAGGGGGTTCCCGTCGGAATATTGCTATGCTGTTTGGCGTGGAAAAACTAGAATGGCTTGTCTACCCGATGGTGAAAAAAATTGATGATATGTTTATTCGTTTTGACAGAATTCACGAACGTGGCGGACACATAGATGGACGGAGACCGCATGACGACATAGTTCGCGCTTGCATAGCATCGCGCGGCAAAAACGGGACCGCTACGATTATTATGACATAACTACACCAATTCACAACACTTAGGCCCATTAATTATTTTAGCGGAGAGAGACAATATACAATTCTCAATTGATACGCTAAAAAAATTTAAATTGGATGAGAACCGGCTGTGTGGTTTCCATAACGACAGTAGCGACTTGACACGCCTGAACAGCGTGTTTCTGAACTGACCTCGAACAACGTATATTGGGCAGGGCAATAAACGAGTGGCAAAATGATTGTGGGCGTGTGTCAATGCTGACAGACAGAATTCGAACACGTGTCGTAACTTTTAGTACGGCAAAACATTTTATTATCCCGATAAATACACTGTTTAAAAGATTTAACATTTCTGTTCATAAGGGAAGGCAGCAAAACTGTGGAATGACGCGCAGTTAAGGATTGCTACAAAAACTCGCTTCAGCTGGTACACGGCTGCAAGCGCAACTGTTTTCTGGCGTTGTAGTTTAATTCAGAATATTGAACACGTGTTATCTCTGATATTTTGTTTAAATGAAAGAACTTTTGATGGAGTTATGTCAAAATATCATAGGGTCCGGTTTTTGAGACACAGACTGTCAAGTCGCTACTGTTGCTATGGAAACCAAACCACGCAGCTGGTTCTAAGCCAATTAAAAAACTTTTTAACAGAATTAATCCAGAATTGAATAATGGTCTCTCTCTCTCTCTCTGCCAACAATAATTAGTGAATGTTGTAAATAGTGAAGTTATGTCATATTAATCGTAACGGTCCAGTTTTTTGAGACACGGTGTATAATGCCTCTGCCGCAGCATTTGTGTAGGCCTAATGGTCTCGCCCGTTTGCCACGTGGACGAGTCCAGGTTAGCGCAGATCAACGGAAATAATGAAAACGTAATAGCCTTCGCTGTGCATAGCCTGCGGAGGCATAAAACGTTTCAGTAACTTCGTAATGTATAATGTGAGACTTTATGCATGCAACGCAGGAGAATATATAGCTGTCTTCACTGTCCACATTGTTACCACATAGCCTTGAAACTGTTGCGATAACTCGCTATGTTGTCTTGGTTTGATAAGGTGGTAAGGCTCTATTAAAACGAGATTACCTAGGCCTTGACCCTGGCTCAAGAGGCACATTTTGTGTGGCTATAACACTGCTGACCTTGATGATAATACTGGATGATGGCTTATGGACACATTCTTCGTTGCGTCTTGTCTTTCTGTATATCAATGGCATGACAACTACGCGCCGTACACAAACTCCTTATTTTTTAAGCGCCTCACTTTACGTTAGTAAAAGAGGCGCTTATTGAGATAGGCTGTGTCGTGACGTCGTTGGTCGTTGGTTGGTTGGTTGGTCGTTGGTTGGTCATTGGTCGTTGGTTGTCA
>Ga0209338_1000722_pt1 | contig 10296 bp, 6 predicted proteins | sample OlaalgELextract1_FD_187374 | JGI IMG/M metagenome (GOLD analysis project Ga0209338, IMG submission 187374) | Olavius algarvensis symbiont microbial communities from Tuscany, Italy - Type A ELBA extract 1 (SPAdes) (version 2) | ecosystem: Host-associated > Annelida > Digestive system >... | reverse complement strand
CCAACTGAGCCACGCATACGACCGCTTTCTTGACACGGCGTCTCCCCGTCGTGTCAAGAACCGGAAGAACTGAGCACCAGCTTCTTCTGATGAAGGCCTCTGATAGAGGTCGAAACGTCAAGTTTTTAGGTAAATATTTTGGTTGTGTTTGAGTAATTTAACTAATAGTTAACTTTCAATCAGATGAATTTTTTTCAGCGAGATCCGTATAATATAATTTCAGTATTTTACCGTGATTATTTTTTCTTGTACCAGTGTTTTCCCAGTCATAAGTCAATCACGGTCAGCGGCCACTGTTAGCTAGCATAATTCAGTCTACGCACGAGGTCATAAGAAAAAAAACACAACGAAAAGAACAGGATAAACAAAAGAAAACTCCGAAGTTTGTGGATTTTTCGCAGCTGCTGAGCCCAGGTTTGTGTCCCCTCTCGGCCACAGTTTATAGAAAATTGCTGCGTAATAAAAATAAATCAATTACTAAAACAAGTTCGTCAGCAATACACAAAGTCGCCATACGGGGGGTGCACTCCCCTGCGGGTTATCGCCCTGTGACTTACATTTTTTTAGAAAGCCGTCGTCGAGCAGATGTTAAGCTGTAATTGACACATTGTAACGCTGTGACTTACCGTTTTCGAGATATTTGGTTTTCAGAGGGCCACAATTTTAGATTTTGGGATTCATAGAAGGCGAATAGGAAACCGCACCCAAGCTTTCGAATGGCACCATTCTCAATGACATTGAGTGACCACTAAACCAGATTTCAAGGTCATGGATATTATTCAACGTAAATAACTCGAAACTGGTACAAGATAGAGCTATAGTTACAATGGCAGACTAAAGGAAAGTCATATATGGTCTGTCGAGCCGTGCCATTTTCAATGACCTTGAACGACCCCAAACGAAGATTTCAATCCATTCTAGTTTCACCGTACCAAACGGCATGGCAATATTCTGACGTGAACCCCTCTAACGGGGATGTCGAATGTAGGTGGGATAGGCTAAAATGTTGATGGCCTATGTCGTCATGCGGTGTGTCCGTGTGTGTGTCTGTGCGTCACGTTCGTGAATTGTGTCAAAATGAGTAATCATATCTTCAAAAAATTTTCACCATCGGGTAGTCAATCCATTCTAGTTTCTCCGTACCAAACGGCATGGCAATATTCTGACGTGAACCCCCCTAACGGGGACGTCGAATGTAGGTGGGATAGGCTAAAATCTCGATTCTCAACCAGTATCTGGCTTTGCGATCGGCAACTGCTGCACCGTGGTTAGTTTATGGCACTTTGCGGCCGGTTTTTGTTGACTGCGGGTATTGAACGATCAAGCGTCACGCGCTATAAGCAGTCAGAGTTGTTCATGACAATGATATGACTATACAGCGCGAGACCGACCAAGCGGGGTCTCGCGCTTTACACAATCGTGGTCGTCCGTGAATCGTCTGTATGACAGCAAGGCTCGACATTACGCCGCAGACAACAGAACAGAATCGAATTGTACGTACTGGTTACGAAACCGAAGTAACTAATAATAAAAAACTGCGCTTCAGGTATTAACTACTGACAGATACGAAGCATAGCAAGGTAACAAACTATAGGTGCCGTAGGAAATTCAATTACGTGTTTGTGGGCATATAATTTCTGTCTGCAACAGTGAAAGAATTATTAAAATCGGACAGTATTTGCGAAAGTTATGCTCAAATGAAAAAGGGTCCAGTTTTTACTCACAGAAGAAAAGTTACGCTGAATCGTATACATACCTAGCACATAAATCGCTACGTTATCACTCACGCAACTTTAAACATCTGCCAAACATTTTCCCAAGCTTCGATCTACAGATCGATTCATCATCAACGTACCTGTACATTTGTTACATTCAGTGAAAAAGCAGATCTAGAGAATTTTCTTCCAAGATTGACAATAAAGCAAATTTAATTTATCGGATTAGTACATGAACAGAAATTACCTGACGGGGTTGCAGTTGACGGCGTAGTTGTCGCTGAAAACAAATATTGCCAGTCATTAGCCAGCGTTTAGGTTGATGCAATAAAAGTGAAGGGCTGAAGGCAATTATTAGTTTCCACATTATATATTACTAAAATCAGCAAGCGAAACAAATCTTTAGCGTGTGTTCAAGAAGTGTCGGACAGCTATAGCTTGATTTATCTTAAGGATATAACAAAAAGTTTACACAAAAGTGACAACAAGCTCAGCTGTCGCACAGAGACCGCGCGACGCTTCGTGTCATTGAATATTTTGCTAAGTCACTCAAGGTCACTCAAGGTCATTTGATATGACACTGCTGAGTAGTAGTCCCTATCACTATTCCATTGAAATTATGTCTGTATCTCGTACCGTTTCTGAGATATTCAGCGTCAAAGAATGGCGTGACCTTGAAACCGAGGATAGGGGTCTTTCAAGGTCATTGAAAATGGCGCCGATCGATATATCATATACATGTACGACTTTCTATTAGTCGGCCATTGTAAGCATAGCTCTATGTTGTACTATTTTAGAGTTATTTGACGTTGAATAATCATGACCTTGACATCTGGGTCATAGGTCACTGAAGGTAATTCAAACTAATACCACTCGAAAGCAATGGTGCAGTTTTTTATTCGCCTTCCATGGTAACTATGACCGTATCTTTAACCGTTTCTGAGATATTCTGCGTCAAAGAATGGCGTGACATTAAAACCGGGGATAGGGGTCTTTCAAGGTCATTGAAAATAGCGTCGATCGATAGATAGGCATACGACTTAGTATCAGTCGGCCATCGTAAGCATAGCTCTACGTTGTACCATTTTCGAGTTATTTGACGTTGAATAATCGTTACCTTGAAATCTGGGTTATAAGTCACTGACTGTCATTCAAACCAATACCACTCGAAAGCTTTGGGTGCTGTTTCCTATTCGGACGGACAGACAGACAGACATCTTGCCACGGCATAGCCCACGCTATGCACACCGTCGCGCGGTAAAAAGTAAACCCAATGAGCAAAAGAAATCATTAAAAAAAGGTATGTATGACACTCAGCTGAACCGTGTGATTGGTATCAAAATGTCTACAATGAAAAAGATTTGTGGAAGAAATCAGTTTTAAGCCTGAAGCGACAAAGATTACAGATACAATACGATACAATACTGTGTATTTAACGTGGAGTCAAAACACTGACGGGTAGCCAGCTTAGTCTATTACACGGAATCGGTCAGAAAATTTAAACAAAAACCGAACTAAAACTAAACCGATGAGCATGATAAGACAAGTCCGGTCCAGTCCAATGATCCGTGAAAGCAGTTGAGGGGGTACCAGAAGACTATTAAGGTAGAAAAGATTTGTTGAAAAAGGTACATTTTGAGCGTGGAGTGAAACAGTGAAGGAATAGGCCTAATGGGTGATGAGAATGGAGAAGATGACAAAGATGGTTTGACAAGTGAATGACGAGGTGAACTGAGACAAGACAAATATTAACCAGAAAATACGTACCGGTACTGTTTGTGATATGCACGAATACGATATCGGTCAGTAGTTGAAAATGCGTAGCAGCAGACTGCACGGAAACTGTTCGCGTTGCTGTATTCAGTTTCCAAATGTATCTAAAATTAGGATAGTCAATATTATTACCGGCAGGCCTGCCTGCCGCAGGGCAGTATGCTCGTATTTCGTTTACTCAGTTGTCAAAAAATGTGATTTATCTCCCTGAAGGGCGACAAGTTGCACCGATTAACGTGCAATTTGGCGCAGTGCGCTCTACCGTGCCAAATTTCACGTTTATCGCAGCAGAAATGTGGGATTATAGCCCCCAAAACCGTCAAAATTTGGAATTTTGCCCATAAATATTGCCCCTCAGAGGCGAACAGTTTGCACGATTTTTACGAAATTCTCAGCATTTGTACGCGAATATAGCTAGCCTTTACGTTTTTAATTTGGTTGCGATCGGTGGACAACCAAGTTATAGCCTAAGCATTTTCCGTCGATGGGGGCATTTCTTCACAAATTTTCAATAACCCCTGGCGGCGAAACTAATGATGGGATGCGAAAATGGAGATGCAAAAATCACTGTGTCAAGTTTGGTGGGGATCGTACGTCGCCTATATATGCCGGCCCTAAACAACAAGAAGCTCAGCTGTCGCAGCGAAACCGCGCGACGCTTCGTGTCGTTGAATATTTTGCTAAGTCACTCAAGATCACTCAAGGTCATTCAAAATGACACTGTTGAGTAGGACATGTGTAAGTCCCTATTAGTATTTCATTGAAACTATGTTTGTATGTCGTACCGTTTATGAGATATTCAGCGTCAAAGAATGGCGTGACCTTAAAACCGTGGTCTTTGAAGGTCATTGAAAATGGCGCCATTCGACAGATCATAAACGGTCTTCTATTAGTCGGTCATTGTAAGTATAGCTCTATGATGCATCATTTTCGAGTTATTTGACGTTGAATAATCGTGATTTTGAAATCTGGGTTATAGGTCACTTAAGGTAATTCAAACTGGTACCATTCGAATGCATGGGTGCAGTTTCCTATTTGCCTCCCATGGTAACTATGGCCATATCTTTAACTGTTTATGAGATATTCAGCGTCAAAGAATAGCGTGACCTTGAAAACTTTGTTAGGGGTTGTTCAAGGTTTACACGCGTCCATGGATAACCTTTATGTTTTTAATTTTTTCACTTTCTTGGGACAGACAATCAAGTTATAAGCATTTTCCCCGGTGGGACATTTTCCCATAAATAGGCCTATGCAATATCCGATGGCGGTGAAACTACTGTCGAATCCGAAAAAGTTACGGGGTGGGACGGACCTTCTCTATCACCGCGCCATGTTTGGTGGGGATCGTGTGTCGCACGCCGGTTTTAAATCTTATAGGGAGGCCTGCCGGAGGGCACATGACGATATTTTGTTTACTTATTGGTCCAAAAACGGTTTTTTTTCGCCCGGCCGGGGCGACACGTTGGACCGATAAGGGTGAAATTTGGCTCGGATTGTCCGCTGCCCGACCCAAATTTCACCTTTATCGGTGCAGAAATGTCGGACTATAGCCTCTGAAGCCGTCAAAATTTGGAGTTTTGCCAACAAAGTTGCCCCGTTAGCACAGTTTCTAGGAATTTTTCAGCATTTGTACTCATCTATAGGTAGCCTTTATGTTTTTAATTTGGTTGATTTTCGGGGACAGAAACCAAGTTTAAAGCATTTTCCCTAAGTGAGGCATTTTCCCACAAATATTCAGTAGCCCCTGCCAGTGTGCTGGTATAGGATCTCCCCCTCAAAAGTTCTCCCCCGGAGAGAATTTACTAGTAAAATGTCGCCCCCTGGGGGAGAGTATGTGACATCATCAAGGCAATGCAATACCCACAAGCCGTGCAATCCCTTGAGATTCTGGCGAAATTTGTGTCGTTGACGGATTCCTAATTTCCTACGTCCGGTATCTTAAGCCAAATTTCAATATTATAGATACAGAAATGCGGGCTCAAATAAAACGTAAAAGGTAAATGTATTTCTATAGCGCTCCTTTTGTAGTACCGGGGTAACTCGCACTCACGGCGCTCAGGTTTTACCTGCAACTAGAAACCAACATGCATCACCTCCGCGGGGCAATGCAATACCGGCAGGCCCCTTAAGCGATTTCTTTTACAAAATTAAGCGCGGGGGAGGGTGTCCCAGATCCGTAGCCTCACGCCAAATAAAATCTGTTCTGTTCTGTTCTGTTCGAAATGACATTCTTGAGTAGGGCATAAGTCCTTTTACTATTTCATTCTGTACTGTTTCAAAAATATTCAGCGTCAAATAATGAAGTCACATTGAAATCTTAGTTAAAAGTCGTTTAAGGTCATTGAAAATGGCACCGTTCGATAGACCATACGACTTACTATTGGTCGGCCATTGTAAATATAGCTCTATCCTGTACCATTTTCGAGTAATTTGGCATTGAATAATATAGTATTTTGAAACCCTGAAATCTGGGTTACAGGTCACTCAAATCTCTGACACTGGTAGGCCTACCATTCGAAAGCTTGGGTACGGTTTCCTATTCGCCTTACATTGTGACTCTATCTTCTATGATTTCCGAGACAGGGCGATTATTGGTCCAACATCGTGATTTTTTCATCCCCCCCACTGCATTCGAGGACTCCGTCAGGGGGTCCCCGTCGGAATACTGACGTACCGTTTGGTATGGAAATATTAGAATTGGTGAAAAAAATTGAATTAATGATATATATAGCCGTTTCGACAGAATACCGGCGTGTGACGGACGGACAGACAGACACAGAAACAGACAGACAGACAGACAGACATCTTGCGACAGCATAGTCGGCGCTGTGCATAGCATCGCGCCGTAACTAAAAGACGTACCCGCTAAGCCAGTCGGCCATGTAGATATAGCCGGCATGGAATGTGAAAGCGAAGTAATGAGCAGTCGAATCTGTCCATAGAATTTTTCGTCCAGTTCCGTCAAGATTCGCCGTCTCTACTTTATCCAATTTGGCGTCACCCCAATACATGACACCAGCTAATCACAAAAACGATAAACAACACAGTGCAAATGTGTAGGCCCCATATTAGAGGGTTTTGTGTTTAAAACCGCACAAGATCGACGGTACATTTGCTCGGAAGCACGTTTTTACCGGTCGATTACTACATCGTTCGCTGAAGCACCTCAACAGCACATAATACATGGTGGGCCAAAAACGAACTGTTATCAAGAAGATTTTATTAACTCCTGTATGTGAAAGTTGATCGATATATCAAACTGTCCAGTTCTTTATCTGGAGTAAGAGTGGTGGGTTGAATGTCACTACGTTTAGATTTTTTTGCAAAAGTTTAGTAAAAAATACCACGCTACAATTACAATAAATTTAAGCGTTGACATTCAATTTTGTATGTTTCACTCGAAATTCACAATCTACGCCGATTAGAAACACTACCAGTCGAAAAGGAATTCAACATGTCCTGTGCTGCTGTCACGATGATCAATATTTTCAACAGTTGTTTTATCGCTCCCTTTATCTGTGGCGTAAACGGCGCCTTCCTGGAAAACGAAATCATTCGAAATACGATGAATGAAATGCAGTAATCCATTTTCACAAGAGTAAACTGTCCCTCGGTGTTTATTTCAGCCCCTGACAGTACGATAAGTGTTGACCTCGCAGCCAGCACGACGGGGCGCCAGCTCACCGTCGCGTCACTACGATACGATACGACAGTGTGTATTTAACGACCTCCGCTCCTACGTGGTTTTAATCGAACCGGAAAGCACAAATAATCCTGACATCAATTAGATTGACTTCTCAGTGTGGGAGCTTTTACAACACAAAGTATCGTCAAAATGTCCGCGACACTGATCACCTGCAGCAGTGTGTTCTGTTAGACCGCTAGAATCAGATAAATCAAGACGTAATCGAGTGACCGAGTGACAGACCAAGAGCCAAAAAGATGACGATTAAGGCACGGGATAAACATGCTGAATTTCGTCTCTCTGGGGCGGCACACGCTTTCTTCGCATACCAGCGCTGAGGCCTGCCTCATAGGCTGGCCCAGTGCGCAACCCCAGGGATGGGACTAGTGTAGTGTTGCGCGACACCATCAGGCTAGCCTAATGGTGTGTGTAGTGTAGTTGTTGCGCGACCTCCCTTTTTAGAGAAGCGTGTATAAGGGTTAAAGGAGGGAACGGGAGAGGGAAGTGGAGAGACCTTGTGCCATGATACATGTACCCTGCTCGGCCTATAACCACTGTTTCTCTGGCGGCTAATACCTACTGCAAAATGGACGGCCTTTAGCTCCCTGCGCACCTCGCGCCATGGGCCCCAGGGTCCAATTTAGCGGCGCATGTAAACAGAGCCATTAACGACCAACCACAGCATACAGCAGCACGCCATCTGTTATCAGTGGTTCAAGAAGTGACTAATACTGAGCGTCTCTAAACCCAGCATTATCCAACGGTCACAGATTAAAGAGGACACCGTCGAACCCTCTGTGCTTGTCCGAAATATTAATCTCTGAATATGCAATTAGTTGACCTGCATGTACTGACAAGCCGCCGGAGCCTGGAGTTGAACCCAGACCTCCAGAGCCTGGCGGCCACACAGGCCAAGCACAATACAGCGAGTGAGTTATATACAACTTTATTCACCTGCGCCACCGGGGCACGCGTGAATTTATAGCAAAACATACAAAAATCGAATGTCGTCAATTAAATTCGTTGTTATTTTAGTGTAGTATCGTTTCGCTAAACCTGTGCAAAGAATATTTAAATTTGGTGCAACGCAACATGATAATCATATTCCAGATAAAAAAGCTGAACAATTTTTTTCGTCAAGTGACTACAAAAAAAATCAAAAAATTAAACCGGTGCAAAACAAGGAAACAACAACACAAATACACCAAAAAATAACGTTGTCAATCAACTATTGACAGGCAAAAGTAAAAAAAATCTGCTTGTATGCGTTTTGGTCCGAAGTACATAAATGTTTGTGCCAATGTCGTGACATCTAGATCTGTGATTAATTGGATAACATCGTGTAGATATTTGGGTGTATATTTAGAAAGCTCTATAAAGTTGAAGTGTTCCTTTGGTAAAAACAAAACCCAATTTTATCAGGCTTTTAATAACGTTTTTGGGTAAATCGGACGCAACGCATCTGAAGAGGTTCTGTTCTCATTAATAAAATCGAAGTGTTTGCCAGTTTTGTGATACGGCACTGAAGTATGTCCAATGAATTCAGCCGATAGGCAGTCACTGCAGTTCACCTTGAATACAATATTATTTAAAATATTCGGTGCCATGTTAAAAGACACATATTCAAAAGTCAGTAAGTATTTTGGCATAGAACCACTAGAAGAGGTGATTGGTGCATGTTCGCAAGGACAAATTTTTGAAGAGGTATTGTGCAACAGACAATTAGGCCTACTTCTGCCGTCTGATTAATGCCAGACATTAGCTAAACAGCGGTTCTATTTTGTTCTATTTGTGTGCTGTTGTTTTTTTCTTTGCTTGTTTTATATGCATTTACTAGTTATTGCAATGTCTTCGTGCTACCGTTGATTATGGTGAAATAAAGCTATACATAAAATGCAAGTTCTCGACTATTTTCAGTTCAGATATCGAGCTGACATTATCATAACCTAAACAGTTTCTTTACATTTTTTTATATCAGCTTGCTTACCAAATAGTCTGCAAATACTGTTATCGTTTGCACTAAATTTCTGTAGAAGTTTTGCCGTACGAATATCGATTTGACAAGTAAAGACCTTAGTGCAACAACAGCACAAAAAACGATCAAACTGCGTAAATGTTAATCGTGATGCCAAGAGTTGTCGTGCGCCCGTGTATAGACAGCTTTTCGACAGAAGCAAAGGAACCTAATCCACGTTGTGCTGCTGGAAATGCAGTACAACCACGTACTACTACCTCCGATTCCGTCAAACAGTAACCGATATTTTGTGCTTTCAACCAGCAGTAAATGCCCACATAATGACATGTCCACCTCGCAATAAATGCGCACAGTGTCTAGTAAAAGTGTAACAAATGTATCGGAGACGACACGAAAGGCGTCGCTTGCCGAAGCCCAAACAGCATTAGGAAAACGAAATACGTTCTCGTGGAACGACAGCATCTGCCCCATTGCCGTTATTTTGCGAGTAACTGCTTCACTGCGCAAAATTTCACTGAAATCAGCCAACCGGCTGCTGCGTTATTACCAAAAAAATGATTATCAATATGGTGGCCGTCCGCTATTTTGATATCTAAATATTTTCATATTTTGTCACGTGACTATCTGCTAGTTATAGATCTGCTGTTATGTACCATATTTCATCAAAATCGGATATGATTTTCGTTGACACATGTCGAGTTAACAATTTTCAAGATGGCGGCCGTCCGCCATCTTTAGTTCTCGGAATTTAAAATTATGCCGTGACCTCTACCGCCGCGTTATTCTGCTTCCATGTGCAAAATTTCACTGAAATCGGACAATCGGGTGCTGAGCTATAACCAATAAAACAATTTTTAAAATGGCAGCCGTCCGCCATCTTCAGTTTTAAAAATTTTCATAGTTAATCACTGTGACTGTCATTGAGTAGCAGGTGTGCTGTTGTGTACCAAATTTCGTCAAAAATCGGATGATTTTTCGTTGACATATCGCGATTTCGCGATTTTCAAGATGTCAGATCTCCGCCATCTTGAATTTTAGGAGTCCAATAATGGGTTATTTGGGGGGAAGCCGCGGCGATGCGTAAGTCTTGATTCAAGACACCAGCTAGCTCTTCGGGGCGAAGAGGTGAGAAACCTTATTTTAGGTTC
>Ga0209338_1000720_pt1 | contig 10300 bp, 9 predicted proteins | sample OlaalgELextract1_FD_187374 | JGI IMG/M metagenome (GOLD analysis project Ga0209338, IMG submission 187374) | Olavius algarvensis symbiont microbial communities from Tuscany, Italy - Type A ELBA extract 1 (SPAdes) (version 2) | ecosystem: Host-associated > Annelida > Digestive system >... | reverse complement strand
CATTTTGATGCCACGCTGGTGGAAACTGTAATAAACAAAATGAAACTAGGCAAAGCAGCCGGACTTGATGGGTTAACCGCCGAGCATCTGCATTACTGTAATAGTATTCTTCCATGTGTGTTATCGAAACTGTTCAATTGCATGATGGCTATCGACCGTGTACCTACTAGCTTTGGTCAGTCGTACACGGTGCCGATATTAACAAGAACTTAGCTATCGCAAACAGATCGCGCGTAAGCTGCGCACACAATATGTGATGACCTTGAAATGGGGGTTGAAGGTCACTCAATGTCATTGAAACTGGTGCCATTCGAAAGCTTTGGTGCGGTTATCTATTCGCCTTCTGTAGTAACTGTGGCTGTATCTATAGCCGTTTGTCAGATATTCAGTGTCAAAGAATGGCGTGACTTTGAAAACCAAGTTAGGGGTCGTTCAAGGTCATTGAAAATGGCGCCGTTCGATAGAACATTGCGACTTTCTATTGATCGGCCATTGTAAATATAGCTCTATCTTGTACCATTTTCGAGTTATTTACGTTGAATAATATCGTGACCTTGAAATATGGCTTAGACGTCACTCAGGATCATCGAAATTGGTGCCATTCAAAAGATTAGGTACGGTTTCCTATTCGCCTTCAGTAACTATGGCCGTATCTGTAGCCGTTTGTGAGATTTTGAGCGTCAGAGATTGGTGTGACCTTGAAAACAGGGTTAGAGTTCGTTCAAGGTCATTGGAAATGGCACCATTTGATAGATCGCATACGAGTTCGTATTAGCCTTCCATAGTAACTATATTCCCCACATTACTATAGGTCAGACGGTTCACTGATTTTAGAGTTGGTTAGATCAAAATGCATGCCAATTCTGCTCTACAGTTTAGAATCTTGTCAGCTGAGTAATGCTGATTTGCGTTCGTTGGACTTTACTTTTTATCGCTTATTTATGAAATTGTTTAAGACAAAGAGCATCGATGTTGTTAAAGCGTGCCAATCTTTCACTGGCTCAGAGGTCCCGAGTTGTGTTCTAAAGAGGAAAACAGATAAGTTGAAAATACTTTTTGCAATTTGTGTAGCTCAATCTAATGTCAGTGTGGAATACTTTGTTTTCTTTAGTTAAGTTAGTTTAGTTTTTTTGCTGTTTTCTACTGCTTACTATTTCTACCCGATGTCTGGTGAATAAAGTTGTTACAAATGCTAAAACACTCCGCAGATTTACAGTTATAAGACACCGAGTGAGTGAGTTCCAGACTGAAGCTGCGCTAATGCTGAAGGATTTCGTCCACACGCTGGCGCCGTCCGCGGTATAGAGAGTAAATAACACAAGTAGGCCTAGCCCTGCTGTCACAGAGAGGCCGCGCGATGCTTCGTGTCTGTCAGCTTTAATAGTAGGCCTACAATATACACCGAGTGCAAGTTCCGCTTCAGATTGACCGCTGCGTGCAAATAAATTATGTTCTGTTCTCCTCTCTTCGTCGTGGTCGTGCATGCTGCAGGCTGTGATAAATATAGCTTCACTAATGCGTCGCCATCTGTGCGGTAAACTGCATGGTGGATTGTCGCACTTGTTGCTCACAGGTCCAGTACGTCATCGATAGATAGCCAGCTATATCGCCGACGATCGTAACTTGTGCCTACCCCACCTGCATTCGACGCCCCCGTTAGGGACGTCCCTGTCGGAATACTGCCATGACGCAACTAGAAATCAGAACATCAAAACTAGAATGGCTTGGCTACCCGACGGTGAAAAAAATAAAGATATTTTTATTCGTTTTGACAGAATTCACGTACGCCACGCGTGACGGACGGACGGACAGACACCGCATGACAGCATAGGCCGCGCTTGTGCATAGCATCGCGCGGCAAAAATTGTCAGACGATCGCAGTGCGCGTACTAATAGGTATACTCAGGGACGAAACGTGACAGATAAGCCAGTGGATCACGCCTTATACGTATGAAGTGACACTTTGTAAAGAAATGCCGCAGGGGCGTTGTGCAGAAACGTGCTAATAATTTCACACGTCTGTGCAGCTAGAGACGCTGATTAGACAACTGTATCTGGTTACTATTTTTTAAACATAGAACTTTATGTTATAAGTAAGTAAGTAAGTAAGTAAGTGGATAGTGCATTATGACGTCACTCAAACTGGTAAACCGGAAATGAACTAGAGCAGCAAATATGGCGGTGAGGGGCGGCATTGGACGAAAATCTTTACTATGTACGTATCAGTACTGGACATGTGACAGTTAATATCCGTTCAGTTCACCGCCAAATTAAAAACAACGAGTAGCTCTGCTGTTGCAGAGAGGCCGCGCGATGCTTTGTGTCTGTCAGTAGTTAGCCTCAACAAAATAATAACTTGTGCGAAGTCTTTTATTATTGTTACTTAGGCTTCAGATTTAGGCATACCACTGCGTAACGTTGTCTTCGGCGTAACGTTGAGGCTTCTTGTCATACACTTCGTTCTTGTTTCCCGCCATCAACAAACTCGGCCGCTTACCAGCGATTAGTGTTATAAACTCGCCATGGTCCGTCGCAGCTAAGTGTATTGCACTTGCCGCTGGAACGGTTCACAGCATGCAGTGAAGCCAGATATATTGGCAGAGAATCGCGATTTCTGCCTACCCACCTGCATTCGACGCCCCCGTTAGTGGGGGGGGGTTCCCGTTGGAATATCGCCATGACGTTTGGTATGGAAAAAGTAGAATGGTGTGGCCACTCGACGGTGAAAAAAATGAAGATACATTTATTGGTTTCGACAGAATGTACGAACGTGACGAACAGACAGACACTCACACCGCATGATGGCATAGGCCGCGCTTGCATAGCATCGGGCTGCAAAAATTGGGGTTCTGGCCAATACTGGGGTTGTCCTTCTCTGGCACACCTGGAACCACTCCTGTTAGTAGCGTACATCAACTGAATATTGAAGTTCTTAAAGAGGTGTTTATAGCGACACAACTCAACTGAACTCAACTGACCCAGTTGAACAGCGTACAGCCAAGTCAGTTATGTTTTTGTTTATGGCGTCATGACCTACAACTGGGTCACTACGTTCGTTGATAGGTGGCAGTTGTTCACGCTGTGAACGCGTCGACAATCCGACGTCGAGTTGAGTTGAGTTGTGTCGCTATAAACTGGCCTTTAGGTGTCAGACAGTCACGTACGCTGACCCCGCTATGGATCTTACAGCGCTCCCCCAAACCATGTATCTGGTGGAGTGGGGGTTTGCTACCCCTCCCAAATAACTCTATCCTGGCTCTCGGTCTTTCAGGCCTCGCTCAGCTCGATGGCTCCCATTATTTGGCCACTCGCAAATGCTAGAAAGCCACAACGCATTGAGTATACCATGCCGGGCGTGGCCGAGCTGGGTTAGTTCAGATACCACGTGTAAAGCATCCCCACAACTGCAATACAACTTTGTTGTATTGCAGTTGTGCTTATTGCAATTTGCATTTGTTTTCTAACGAACGGTGCCCTTGTTACGGACATGTTACGGCGCCGTATAAATTGTCGTGTTATTATTATTATTATCATTATCATTAAACGTGATGCCTGTGCTAAATTTTTTGTAACACATGTGCTGTCTTCTGCAATAAACGAGTCTGCAATACGCGATTTTTATTGTATTTTAGTTTTATTGCATTTGTGCTAAGAACCGTAAGTTTAAAAGTTTGTAGGCCTATCTACGGCGATTAATGCCTTCTTGTTGTTAGGAAAATATTAAATTACTTCCCGTCCAATTTTTGAAAGGGATAACTAAGAATAAGGCTTTAACAGAAATTCGCTACGTCGATGTTGAATGTTACAAATTCTTGTTTTTTTGCAGCACCTGTAGCGGAAACAGCGGACACTTGACGTCATATTGACGTCACGGTGACGACACATTGTTGTTATGGAACGCCGAACAAGTCCTGTTGGTTTAGCCAGATGTCACTGCGCGTTACTGCTCGTTGCTATCATCACACCGCTCTTTCTTTATATTGGTACGTAGTCTATTGTTGATGACATTTAGTGAATATTCCAACGTTTATAAGTTCAGTATTTGTTAAAAATGTTGCATAGTGCTTCACCAATAAAACGCTGCGCTAAATAGTAATTTATTTCATGTGGCATCATTATAACCTTGTATATTCGTTCAAGGTCATTCGAGGTCAAAATAAGAAACAGATGGATGCAATATGACATGTGTTCTGGTAAACAATGTGTACAATTTTGTAAAGTGACAACAACGTTTTCGGCTTTTTCATTTATACGTTACTAGATTTCGAACTAACGTTATAACGTATAGCACAATTTTGTATGGATTTCCTTTTCTTAGAAAATCGGGAACTTTTTGTTAAAACTGCGTGATCTGCTGCATTCTGATGCACTGCTTCCAGTTGCCTTAGTCAACTTAAAATCTGTTGAATTTCGTTTCGGATGGTTGTAGTTTTCAACGGGGAACTTCACCATTTCTAGCCAATACGTATGGGGTGCGCAGTCCATCAAACTACAATAACTGTAAAGGAGCTAAAATAGCATTTGAACATGATTTGGTACAATTTCCTTTAACAATAATTTAAGATAACTTACTGAAACTTGTCATTTGTTCAAATCGCAAATCAAATCATGATAAATTCAAATCAAATCCAAATCAAATCGCGTATTTTCAAATCAAAATTTAATATTCTAGTAGTCATATCACATCATCACATGCGATTCAATCGAAGCTGAAATATAATCGTTATTTTGATTTGCCCATCACTTTAAATTTCTTAAATTTGAGCGTGTAGCCTAGGACTTCCACACTGGGATTGTGCTCAGTTGCATTATTTGCCCAGGAATGGCGCCGTAGCGTAATTACAGTAATTCGAGTAGACACATTTGACAGTTGCGTGACGTTTCCCAATAACTGGTGCATTGTGAATTCGCATCCAGAACACGTCCACAGATTTCCGCTGAACGTCTAAGCTGGCACTCCGTCTCTTACTTAATCTTCTTCCGTCAGTTACGACTGTCGCCACCTAACTGCTACTCCAGGCTGTCTGCTGTGACATATCTAGTGATGCGCGGTATTTAGAAATGCACATCGATATTATACCGTTACTCCAAATACCGCGGTGTATTTAACCGTATCGTATAGAGAAACAGTTCGGTTACAATCGCAACAAGATTTAATGCCAGGAACAACATACACACTATGTCTCAAAAAGTATGCCACTTGATGTTTGATTTCTTTGGTAAAGGTGGACCGATTTTCAAAATTCTTTCACCAGTTGATTCTTAAGAAAATTCTCTATCTATACACCACTAAGATTTCCACCTCACCTGCAATGTGCTGCTACATTACCTTGTGAAATTCGAAAGTCCAAAAATGTTAATGAATTTTCACGTTGAACGTCACAGTTAATGTTTAACTAAAATTTAATGTGAGATCTTATGTAACCTGCCACAAAAATATCACACCAATGATTTTACTTAAATATGTGTACAACATACGAAGTATAGCCTAGAAAGAACGAAGACGGTGCGACGATAATCGCGGGAACAAAATTACCACGATGCAACAACGTTCAAATGGACAACGTTCAACTGTTGATTCGAGACGTCGTCTGACAAACTTCAAAATTTTAGTCAGTCAGTCAATGTCAGCAGTCTTGAGACAGTCTATTTAACTACAGTTAAAATGTTAAATCAAGTCTTCGAAGTGTCCACAGGAACATGTCAACAGTCTGTTGTGTATGCTGTCAAAATCAGTAACATTTTTAATTGTCGACTCTCACAAGGTAGTCAGGTGGAAATCTTTGTGGTGTTTACGTTGAGAGTTTTCTTATGACTCAATATATATATATATTATTGGCGAAAGGATTTCGAAAAATCGGTCCGTATTTACCAAGTTATTAACAAGTTATTAACAAACGTCAAGTGGCTTACTTTTTTGAGACACAGTGTACATCGCCTGTGTTCGCCAGAACTTGTTGAAAAGAACCAACTGCGTCCACTTAGATGCTTGTCCGTGGTTAGACAAAGTGAAAACATGCTGCCAAATCAACTCAATTTCAATGTCCAGTTGAATTTGATTATCACACGGGAACTTAACCATAATAATCGCTCGCTAAAACGCCGCAGGCGATTGGAACTTTTTTACTATTTACAGCATGCGGTTGACCAATTGGCGTAAGTTTGTCATTTCATAAGACGTTTTATACATGGACTTACGCAGATAGTAGACGTTTTAATAAACACGCCAAACAATACAAAATAACTAAAATGCAAATGTTACTTTTTGTGTTTATTCTGATTTTTATTCCTCTGTATTATTCAACAATCTTGCGGCGGGTTATACCGTCAGTAACAATATCGCAGTTTTTAACAAACCGTGCATCTCTAGAGATGTCACGAGGTACAGACCCGTGCCATTCTAGACACGTCAGTAAGTTGCGTCATCGCTGTAGGATGTACGATGCAAATTAACAAACCACTGCCTCTGTATCCAGCCATATGACGTAAATGACAAAATTTATACGTCTCTCAAAACTGACAGTCAATTATCTCGTTGGCTATGGACCCATGTTTAACATCACAGTCTGAACTAGTGGTAACGGCGACCTTCAATTCCTATGGGGATAGGCAAATTTCAACCCACACAAAATCGATACCCCTGAACCGATCGATAAAAATTTCGGCATAGTTGATTACGTCCACGAGACGACCCCCTATACCAAACTTGGTACAAATACACACACTCGGGGCTTCTGGGGAAATGGGTGAAATATAACAAAAATTATTTTTATTTATTTATACCTTTTTTTCTCAGACTCGCCTACAGGTCAAAAATGTTGATGGATTTTTACGCGCGATAGCTCAAAAGACGTAAAATCACGTAAGGATGTGCCTTTTGGGGGTCTGAACGATGTGCCCCTAAATTGTGGGGTAAAACCCCCAAAAACTGAAATTTTGGGGGAGCGAATAGGACTTTCAAGCCTGAACGACAAAAAAATCCAAAACCTTAAGCCTATAACTTGAAAACTACTTAGCCGATCATGACGAAATTTTTACAGGGAGTAAGAACCATGAGTTTGCCTTCGTGGGTGGTCCCAGGGCTCCCCCAACAAATCCAAGATGGCGGCGGCCGCCATCTTTAATTTCGGAAAAATGTTAATAAATCCCGATTGGATAAAGATATATGCACGAAATTTAATGGGAAGATGCATCACGGCCACGCGGAGATGACCACGTGACCAAAAGTCGAAAGCGGAAGTTAATTCGTGTGACGTCATCAAATGAACGTCTGAAGCATAAGTGCGTCGATCTCAGTGACCAGTGCAGATATTTTAACCCAATTTGGTACAGAGCACAACTACCACACTATCAACACCCCCGATTGGCCAAATTCACATAATCTGAAAATCCAAGTTGGCGGCTGCCGCCATCTTGAATTTCGGAAAAATGTCAATAACTTCAGACTGAATAAAGATATCTGCACCAAATTTTATGGGAAGATGCATAACAGCCATGCAGAGATGACCACGTGACCAAAAGTCGAAACCGGAAGTTAATTCGCGTGACGTCATCAGATAAAAGTCAGAAGTATAAGTGCGTCGATCTCAGTGACTATAAAATATATTTGAACCAAATTTGGTAAAGAGCACAAAATACAACACTGTCAACACACCGAAATAACCATATTCGCATAACCTGATATTCCTATATGGCGGCCGCCGCCATCTTGGATTTTTAGGTTATGTGAAATAAAAAAAAATGTCAGTAACTCCGGACTGGATATAGATATCTGCATCAAATTTAAGGGATAATGCACTGGGCATTGGCTCATACAACAGCTGTGATCACGTCTTGTACGGTAGTACAAGCTACTTGTGCGGTAGTACCAGCTGTTCTCACAGTCTGAACGGTAGTAGGATGCATTAACAACTTTTTTTTACCAAACTTGGTAGTGGCTGTTGGCCCACGGGAGCACCTCAAAAATTATGCGGACCACGTACACCGTACCACGTACTACGTACCATTTATAGCGTAACAGCTACAGAAATAAAACTGCAAATATAAATGTAAAAAACGTGGTTTAGACACTAGTTAACGGCGAGTGACACATCTAAAACTGCAAAAATTATAAAAAGGTGACATTACTCAACAGCACATTGACATTTAGGCGATGTGCTGGTGTGTAATCGCATTCACCGTTAACTACTGTCTAAACCACAGTTTTTTTTTACATTTATGTCGTATAAATGCTTATCGTTTCATTACATCGGGGCCACGTGATTGGAATTTACGAAATAGCAAAGATACTTTATCGGGCGTTTACTGCAAGGAGTCAGTGCGCCGCCGATATAATTAAAATAGACTCCGTCCGTCGATATGAATGGAGTTGACGCGCTTGTTCGGTGCATTGCTGAGATTACCGCCGACAGTCTTTTGACCACACACGAAGTACGAGACAACGAGATGAATGGCGTACTCGAGTGGCTTTGTGGTACGGTATAGCAGGGTTTAACGTCCCACTCGATACATTATGGGTTATTGCGGAGTGCTTCGAACCTGCGTGACGTGAAAACAAAAACGCTTGCTGTCATAAAAGTGACTGAGCACTATTTTTTCTTACAAATTAACCCTTTCAAAATTAACTAGGGATGTGCGGAATTGATTATTTTTATTTCTGTTAGGTTTCGGTTCGGTTTTTGAAAAAAATACTCTGATTCTATTCGGAATGAGTTTGGTTCGGTTCGGTTCAAAACGTGGTTCGGTTCACCGTGTCCAGATAAAAAAGGTGCCACTGATTTTTTCACAATAACTTTTACAAATATGCACGGATTTTTATGATTTTTGGTACACAACTTTGCAAATGAATACTAATCATACTGATAAATTTACTACGTTCCGTGCCATGTACGTCACTAGGTAAGGACCTGGTGACGTAATGTTGACGTCACTGAAATCATGCCGTTCACCGTGCACGTGACCGTCACCAATCACCATGCTGCCGAGAGAGACGCCATATTTTATCCCTCCAGAGATGTGGCACAAAATTCTCCAGATTTGAATCCGGTGGACTACAGCATCTCCATGGGATATCTTTCAAGAGAGGGTCTACCGTTCGCGGATCCATGATGTAAAGGAGTTGAAAGAACGTCTGCTGAGCGAGTGGAGGCTGCTGAACCATACCATCATCAGGACAGTGATTGCACAATGGCGTAGTCGTTTGAATGCATGTGTTTGCATGAATGGTGGACATTTGAACATAAATTTTGAGCCTCTGACTTTCTGCTGTGTTTTTTGTTGTTTCATCGATACTGGTCCTCCTAAATGTGATCGATATTAACATGTGCAAAGTGCTAATAATTGTGTGAAATGTGTTGCTTTTGTATCTGACTTTCACACGGTATGGTAGCAACATAACAAACGTGTGGCAAGAAATTCTTACACCAATGACTTGGCATTCTCTTGTGAAGTTGTGCACGAAAAATTATGAAAATTGTAAAAGTTACGGCGAAAAAATCAGTGGCACCTTTTTATCTGGACACGGTGTAGTTATTTACTACTCATGTAGTAAATGTAGGTGTAGGTGTAGGTGGCGCGTCTGAGAATTTTTTATTGAAGACGCGCTATATAAATTCACTTTTTGATTTGATTTGATTTGATTTTGATGTAATAGATGAGTAGTTAATTTACAGCAAATACTACAGCGACATGACATGCTAAACTCTGTTTCGGTCGTGTTTAAAAACGTTCCTTATCTGCACATTTAATGCAAGTAAAGTTACTTTTAGTGACTTTATTTGAATGGCAGATTGCATGCAGTACCGGAAAACCGTCTGAACGGATGTCAAAGTTTTGGACGGTTCGGTTTTTAAAAAACCGAATTTCGGTTTTCCGCACATCCTTGAAATTAACCCTTTGTAGTTTTCGCCCTTCAATGAATGGCGACAATATTTCACCCGTGAATACCGCGAATAGTTGTTTAACACGGTAGGCGGTCAAAATCCCCCGAACAAAATCCTCTCTAGGTTGTAACCCCCGTTTTTAATGCCGTAGGACACAACCCGGCGCTGAATTTGTTTTGAAAACTACATGGCACTAACCCGTACTCCCGACCCTATCCGACCCCCGAGGCGGGGTCCTGACCCCAACCGACCCAGGTAAAGCAGCAAATAAATGGGTTATGTTCTAGGGGTTTTGTCACCCCCGGGGGGGGGGGTTGATCACCGTCTAACACATTCGCTGCGACATCAGATCTATGCCTAATGTTCTATGAACCGATTGATTCGGTATTTGGTACGGTCATTGCTTGTGTTTTTGTTCT
>Ga0209338_1000719_pt1 | contig 10300 bp, 5 predicted proteins | sample OlaalgELextract1_FD_187374 | JGI IMG/M metagenome (GOLD analysis project Ga0209338, IMG submission 187374) | Olavius algarvensis symbiont microbial communities from Tuscany, Italy - Type A ELBA extract 1 (SPAdes) (version 2) | ecosystem: Host-associated > Annelida > Digestive system >... | reverse complement strand
TCTGCCGACTCGTGTGGCCTGCGACGTGGCTTAGTCTCGAAACATGAAAAGACTTGCATACCCATACGGGAAACATGCGCCCGTATATCACTGTCGTTACACGCCATACCGACATTGTCGACGCAGTACACGGCTTTGCTGATTGTCTTTTTAGACGCCCATAACCCAAGTGAAGCGACAGCCGACTGACCCGTAATACCACGCTGCCGTTGACGAATTGACGATTGCGTCTGGACCGCTCCACTTGCCAGTCGCCCACCATTAGCCGCAGACTCCTGCCGTCCTCTCTTGGAACGAGCTCCTGCAGGGCGACTGCCCCGCTGTTGACGCACCAGTGTAAATGGTTGTTCATCGTGATTCCCTTCATCAGCCAGCACAGAGAACCTGTTGTCAGTCGCCACTGGTGTCGACGCCAACACTGACCATTGTGCCTGTGAAAGCGATGTCGTAGGATCATCACTGGGTTTCCTCCTGTCGCCAGGGACGCAAGAAGTGCTGGCGATCGTTGTATTACTGCTAACAGCAGCAGTGGCAGTCGCAGTGTCAATCACAGGGAGTCCACCGGAGTTCCCCTGTGACGTCATTTGTGGCTGTGCGCTCACCGTCTCAGCTGCACGAGTTGACAGCGGTGGCCAATCATTACTGTCTATATTTAGCCCAGATCCCGACGAGTGTACATCAGCCTTTTTGTATGTAACACCACGAGTCTTCAGTTCTGTCTCAATGAACTTTGACTTCTCCTGAATGGTGTACACATCTCGACTAATGGCGGACAACGCCGACCCGAAACTAGTCAACCTGCCCTCCATTTTCTCAAGGATACACATGATCACTTTAAAATCCCCCTCGTACAATCGCGTTGATGGTATCTTATCCGGATTATCACTGACATAAGTAGGTAGGTTAGTGATCACGAGATTTTCGTCAAGAAAATTCAAAGCAGTAAACATGTCATCGACTTCACGCTGAGCCTTAATGGCGCCCTCACGGCGAAGCGGCACGTGAGGCACTGAGCTGATATTTACCTCTCGGCAAACAGTATTGAAGTCTTTCAACAACTGTTCTTTAGCTGATGACAACTCCTCACCAACATAAAAGTCCAATAGAGCACTTTTTAACATCTTAGCCGGTGTGTTAGCAAATTTGTTAATCAAAAAGCACAGAGGATTACACAGCACCAACTGTGCATCTTCCGCCATCTTGCTATAGTTTTTCTATACCGTTCATGTTATCACTAAAGACTAAGAGGCCCAATACTTTGACGGGGCGTAATGTTCGGCTATCTAATCTACTGATTAGTTCTTGTAGCTAAACTTTGGCTAAAATGAGAGATAACCCTAGGTTATCTTTAACTTAAGTTTGGTGCGAAACCGCGCATTAAAAATGTCACAATAGAATAATATAATGAATTAGTGAAATTGTGTCGTTCATCATCATCATCATCATCATCATCATCATTATCGTCATCATCATTTAATTGCGAATAAACATTACTACGGAGCCCCGGAGATGAGAGGACATGCAAAAATGTCTTTTTACTTTATGTACCGGGTACAAACAAATTGTTAATTTGTTCAAAGAAATACTTATTTGGTCAAACATATTAACCATTTGTTTGTTTTATATACAACTTTATTCACCGTTCAAGGAACAGCAGCCACAAAACAATTAAAAAAAAGGAAAAACAACAATTGACAGTACGATCAGGCGGACACATTTGTCCGACAGTTTAACAACATTTCCTAAACTATAACTAAACTTACAGGAGTGACAGTTCCTCTGTCGCCATAACTGCAAGAACTTGGCATATAATATTTTCACACAAACAGAATTTTTGCAGGAATTTACGTTTCCTTTCAACAATCAGCTCTGACACTCTACGAAAGTTGAATACAGTTTGACAGTCTTGCACAACATCAACCGAGCTGGTCTGAAAAATTTTCATAAACGTTCTTGTGATGATAAAGTCCAATGAATGTTTATCGCTCACACAAACCGGACATGCATCCAGACCATACATGAGGACTGGCAGACATTTCACAGACATCAAGTGTACAATCACTTCCTCAGAAGCTAAACGGCCAATTTTTCCAAAAATAGCATTGAATGATCGGTAAAAGGATCTTTTGTTGTTGTCTAAGGAAATTTTAAATCTTCTCGAAGCTACCAAAAAAACGCCAAGATATCTGCAAGTACTAGCCCAACGCAGACAGTCGCCATTGTTTGTGCTGATTTCACTGCAATACCTATCAAAACGCGGACCATAACGAATACAAACAGATTTACGTGCGTTTAGCGCCATGTCTAAAAAAACAAGTTCATCTTCGACAACTCGCAATATTTTTATCAGTGCATCAATAGACGGCGCCAACAAAATAATATCATCGGCGTATACAAAAACATTTACACATACAGATCGGATAAAACAACCACTGTTCAAACTATGAAGTCTCTTTATTACGTCGTTTATATACACGGCAAAAAAATGGGGAGACAGAACTCCACCTTGTCTTACCCCGCATTTCAGATAGAAAAAATCAGACAGATATCCACCAAATCGCACACAAGTAGCGCAGATACTAAACCAATGTTCTATCAGTGACAACAAGCAGTTCGGAATCATTCTGTCCATCAACTTTGTGTAAAGTCCATAATGATTCATTTTATCAAACGCCTTTTTGAGGTCTAGAGCACATAAATTCACAGTTGTTCCCAGTTTCGTATAGCAATCTACTACAGCCTTTACTGAGTAGATTGCATGAGAACATCCCATTCCTTTTTTGAAACCGAATTGACTATCATGGGTTTCAAAGAAGACTGCAAAACGATCCAAAATACATTTTTCAAAAATTTTAGAGATAACAGGACTGATAGATATACCGCGGAAGTCATTAACGGACAGTGGTTTATTGATGCTAGTGTTACTATTTTTTGGTAACGGAACAGTATAACTAAGCCCGAAACCATCTGGTACACAGCCAAATCTTAACATTATGTTGAACAATTTCGTCAATATCAATGGCAAAACTGGATGACTATACTGTAAGTGTTCAACGCTCAGATTATCTAGGCCAGCTGCCTTGCCGTGGCTGGAACCGCGAATTACAGAGTCAACTAACGCCACATCAAACAACATGTCATCAGACCATGGAGTGCCACAATAAGTTGACCTCTTAAGATTGTAGCAGTTCTCTAAATTGGCATTACCTTTATTTGTTAAAGGAGAGGAAGCCTCAATAAAGTATTGTCTGAACTGCTCCACTATTTCTTTTTCGTCGGTCAGCCCATCAACTTGTCCTGCTGTCTTTTTACTGGGTTCAAATTTTGCTCTCCAACATTTCCAGAAAGTAGTCGACTGTTTAGTTAATAATGCCTCGTGCAAATCATTCGTATAAACTGATGTTTCCTGTTTCTGACTTTCTTTTATTCGTTTTTTATAGATCATTTTGGTTGTCCTGTATCTAGCGAAAATGTGACCATTACGAGGCTTGCCAGCACTTTTCCACATCGTATGCGCTTCTATGGATTCTTGCTTCAAACAGTCTAATTCTTGATTCCACCAAAATTTGTAAAATTGTTTCTTGTGCGTTGGTACAGTTTGTTTAGCACATTCATTTAGCACTTTAACAATGCCCTCGTATATATCGTTTACATTAAGCATAATTTCTGTAGTTGCTAAACAGTCGACATTTATGCTTGAATAAGCTTCCTCTAGATTCATAACACAATTTAATAAATATTGTAACCGTTGACCAGTCAAAAAATAGTATGTGCTGAGGTCAGCGTGGTCCCATCGTAAATATTTCTCGACTTTATCTACTTCTGTACTACGCTGATTCCTACTTAACGTCACACAGGATTGATGACACACCTTACACAAACAGTCAACAACAACTGGCAAGTGATCAGAAAGATTTGAGCCCTCGTCAATCACACAGAAAGACCTCAAAGTGTCAACCGAAGAGGTCAAAAAGTAGTCAATACAGCTACTACAATTCAGCGCTTCATTTACATAAGTATTGACTTTGTGCATGCCATTTACGCAGTCACAACGAAATAAAACGTTATCACATGCAAAGTCATTGATGATTAGCGCGACCTCATCTCTACTATCCAGGTCACAATTAAAATCACCGCCGAGCAACCACGTGCAATCTTTGTAATTAGACATATGAACTGACATTTCATAGAGTATATCCTCTACAATAGCTCTACGATTTTCAGTGCCAACACATGGCAAATAAACATTGACTAGTAAATAATTAAGGACACGCACAATTACACAACGGTCTGACGAAAAGACAGTGCGTGTGGCTGCACGTAAGTTGCTATGAATCAGAAAGGTAACCCCACCAAATGGTCGACCTCTGAGAATGCCACGCTCTATACTACTAATCATAGCTGAATTACCAAACGTAAAGTACTCTGGGAAAATATTGTCAAATTTGTTAAAATTGGCTGGTGTGAGCCAATGTTCCTGCAACATAAATACATCAGGCTTTATGGACGAACACAAGTCTTTTACAGTAGAGAACCCTTGGTTAAATCCATGCATATTATACGTGACAATACGCAGTGAACGCTGACAAGTAGAACTACCGGCATTCTCAATAGTCCCGGTTCCGCCAGTTGCCTGATGGCAGTCATGCTTGGACCGAAGCTGCGCCATCGATAATAATTACAGTCGACTCCGATATCTCTGTTGCCTCCTCCTCGGCATCAGTGTTCATGGTTTCTCTTAATTCAGCATCATCGCCGATCGCGTCAGAGTCCAATGGTCCTTCGGTCGACGCTGCAGCACTGGAGCCGGTAACAACAGCAGCAGCAGCTAAAGCAACATTTTCTCTGCCAGTGTTCACGTTGGATCTTTGTCTTGTCTCAGATGGCTTAAGGTAGTACCAGTTGGAGATAATAACTGACTCAGGCCATATGTTTATCATTGACACTGACGGGCACTTTTTGCCTTTTTCATGCATATTACGAATCCTTTTCCAGGCAATCACACCATTTGATGACGCCCAGCAATTGATATCGTCGCCAACTATTAACAGTTTTTGACGTGCCGCGATATCAACATAACGTGACTGCACTGATAGTAGTCTCGATCTGGGCAGTAGCGTTTAAGGGCACGGACAGCGATCTTTTCGGACCTTGATTTCTACCAGATTCAAATATATTGTCGGTGACCAGAAGTGAACTATACTAAGTGACGTGAAAGTTAAGACCAAATCAAAATGAAGTCGGATGCACAGCATGGACTTGTTATGGGCCGACAACCGACAAGCGGCGCTTACATAATAGATACTAGAGTAAAACGGAGAAAACTAAAAGTGGAGTAGTTGCTAGCTGCAGTGGTGCAGGAAAAGTAAACGGAAAACAATGTGTTAGCAAGGTAGAAGGGATTCTCTCTCTTGCCCTCTCTCCAACACTCTGAATTGATATTTCGCCGCAGTGATTTCGCGCTCGAACAAAAGAATAGATCAAGTAAGCAACACGCAAACAATTACGCACAAAGCCGAAATCAGACGACATCTCGTGTATATAGTCGGGTGTCGAAGAAACGAGCGTGATTCGCTCTGTGCGATGCCGTGGACGTGGACGACCAAGTCTTTTCGTACGTTGTCGTCGACGCGATCAATTAGAAGATCGATCGACAAACAGACTCTAGTTACTTTTCGTCGCTCGCGCTCTCGGGAGACGATGACTGGCCGCCGACCGTGGCTATCGGCTGCAATTACGCCTTTCAGCGGCAGCCTGTCTGTCTGTCCGGCCGGTCGACTGAACTGGACGCTAGTCGATGGTCGACCAATTGAAAACGCCGCAAGTACGAGCAACTCGACACTGCCGCGGACCTGTATTTGACGTCCCGACCTGTAATCAGTGGCGGACCGAGGACGTTGTGAGGAGGGGGCCTGCAGGGCCACACAGAGGAGGCGACGAGCTGAAGGGCCGAAGACTGAGGCCTGAAAAGCCGAGAGTGGAGTGAGAAGAAAGGGTCCGTCGACCACCCCAATAGCCCACTCCACTTACAGCCCACCTCTAAATCCGCCCACCTCTAAATCCGCCAGTGCAGGCTGTAAATCCTGAGTAGTCGATCTTTGTGGTTCTGCCTGTTAGTCCGCGTTTGTATCAACTCGAAGGCGAGTCTCCGTGGGACCCAGTGTACGTTGCAAGGACATGCGTGTCTCGGTGCAGTTACATTGGTCCACGACGGTCACAACTTTGCTCATCGTCGCCGTTGCGCACTTTGCCGAAAGTTCATTTCATTTTGGTTTGTTCGATAAAAGCACCATCGCGCCGTCAGCTCGGCACGACGCTGGCTGCCGGTCGGTCCGCCCGCGACACGGCGCCGAGTTCCGCCCGGTTCCGGCAGTCGAGGAGTCGGTGCGGGGTGTGCGGGCTCGGATAATTTACGCCACGATGGTCGGGCGAATCTACCGCCGGCCGATTTCCCACGGGAGCAGCTACGGCTGGTCGACCGGCGAGCGGCCCGGCACGATATGACGACTGAAAGACGGATCTAAACAGCGTCGTCTACACGACAGACAGACGGACGGACAACGTCTGTTTCAATTGTCGTCAGTCAGCGTGTGAGCATTAATATCGCGTCGGTCCACAACCACTGTGGCACCGGACGACACGACCATTCGTCAGTGGCCGACTCCTAGACGTGGCCGCAGTCACCATCGTCATCTCACTCTTGCCTCCTCATCTAATACTGCGTGGTTTTGCCAGTGCCAGTGCCAGCGAAATCTCACGCTGCTATCTTATCTACAGCATCTCAGTTGGACTGATTATGAGACTCTTGTTGCGTTTCTGCCTCTTCTATGAAGCTCAGCGCAACCTGTCAGTGATAGCTAAATTTTTTGTTCATTTATAGCGTCGCGCGGCAAAAACCCAACGCAACCCTAAATTTTCGGACCCAATCCAACCCATACTTCGACTGGCCCAACCCAACCCATCATCGACTAGTGGCAGTGACATACAGCCTAAGTTTATAGCCAACAAGAAACTTAGCTACCGCTAACAAAGTAACAAAGTAACAACAGTAAGTATGTCACCGAAATGACCTTCAAAAGTCACCCAAGGTCATCGGAAATGTCAAGGCTCGATAGAGCCCATGATTTCATATTACCGTTTCATATTAATTATGGCCCTATTCTGTACCATTTTCCACATTTCCACAGGTATCGGTCGAAAATCACGAAATCTATATACCGCACCTGTATTAAAAGCCCTCGTTAGGGGCGACCCCATCGGAATTTCGCAAAGACAGCTAGCACTGCTAGATGACTGGACTAGCGATATTTTGACGAAAGTATGATGATATGTGCGATACAATACCGGAGTGTGACAAACAGACAGACGGGCAGAATTGCTATATCAATATCGCGCATCATAAAAATTTATGTTAAAACTGAAAATTGTGTTACAGACATGTGACCGTGAGATATCTATCACAATAGTGGTCACGAAAATCTGATATTACTGACTCTGCAGTCTGATCTGATTCAAGAGCCTCGTTTGGACTGATCCCTACGAACTGCCATGTGCAATTCGGTGTTTACAAGCAGCTCAGCTGTCGGAGAGGCCGCGCGACGCTCTGTGATGTTGAAAGTTTTGAAAACGACAGGAATTATATGTACACAAGAAAAAATCCACTGCGTTTTGTTGATGACCTGCAAGCAGATCCAGATCCAGGAAAACGTTTTGACTTTCTTTAACATTGCAAAGATGTTCTACGTGTCTGCAGTGGCATTATTACACCGCTATTTTACCATTTTGTCGATGTAGTATTTTATGTATTATTTCATTTTATTCAGTTATTTAACTGCAAGGGTGTTAAATGAATTCTTTTCGTCTTGCCTGGCTATTAGAAATCCCGCCGTTATGACCCGTTTACACGTACAGTTACACTCATCGTGCGCTGCGCTGGTGAGGTCATAACAGCAACGCGCATCGCAGCGCAACGCGTGTCAATGGAAACGCGTACAACAGAGAACGTCTAGTTTCGTGTGCATGGAGTCCTGCGCCACATGGCTTACGTGGCTCTGCCTAAATGCGGAGTCGTCGTCGTAAGACTCGATCAATGATGCAATGACGACATCGAGTGTCACGTGTGCGTGTGTCTGTGTGCGTGTCACGTGATATCTGTGGCACGATGTCGTCCTCTGTCTGGCACTTCGAGCTTCCCTCGCTGACGACCACATTCACAGTCAAAACAAGGCGCCATTGTCGCCACAACTGTTGCAGCGACCGTCGCCACGACGGTGCCAGCCACAGCTCAGCTGATTGGCTACAATACGGTTTGTTGTAAGCACGTGCACTGTGAAGATTCATCTGTACGATGCCTGGTTATAGTTGGCTCAAGTCGCTGCACACTGTGCAACGATCTCGGCAATGATTGCCGCGATGGTCGCAGCGACGATCGTACCGTGTGACGTGGAGCGCCGTGACACCGATAGGACGGGATGGAGACGGACAGCAACCTTCTCCTCGCCTCGACGACCTCGATGTCATGACGACGCGATCGTCATCAAAAATTAATCGGCTCTGCACGGCGAGTGACCCGCTGATCTACACAGTCCCACATTACGACTGCAATGAGCGCGATTGTCGTCGCTCAAGCACGATTATCGACACAAAACTACGGCATTCGGCGCGTCAAGTCGATGTGCTTCCGGTCGGCTGGCGTCACCGACGAATTCGTTTTACTGCGAGCGACTGCTCCTAGTTAGCGTCGCCGGCTATCTGTTTCGACGTTGCCATGCAGATTACCGAGTAAGAAGGCAGCAGCCGCGTCGTCCGCAACAGCGTAGTTAGTATGCAGTATTCAACTCAGCACACTATTGAGTCACGTGATTTGGTTTATTAATTTTTGCGACTCACATTAATATGCAACAGGAATAACAACTGAGTTGATAACTAAACTGTTGCCAGCAACGTTATTTACATGTACGACAGAACTCCGATGGAAAATATTTTCACAATCGCCGACAGAGTGTTTGATATTCTGTCGTGGCTCTGCAAACCGTTAAGTTATACTGACGACAACAAATAAGGTTTGTTGCGGCTCAGCTCTGACCAGTTTCGACTCTGAATTGCTTTGACGTTGACCATGATGAAAACGCACTGAACAACAATGTTACCAAACGAAAAAAATGTTATGACTGTTGTACAGCTGCGGATTTGCATTATAGTTCGCTGGGTATAGTTTTGCCATGGTCAGCAAGAAGCTCAGCTGTCGCAGAGAGACCGCTCGATGCTTCGTGTCATTGTTAAATATTTCTCTACTTCACTCAAGCTTAGGTCACTCAAAGTCATTCGATATTACACCTTTGAGTAGGACATGTGTAAGTCCATATTAGTATTACATTTTATCTATGTTGTTTCTTTCTCATACCGTTTCTGAGAAATTTGTGGTCAAATAATGGCACGACCTTGAAATCTGGGTTAGGAGTCATTCAAGGTCATTGGAAATAATACCATTCGATAGATCGCACACAAGTTCCCATCGGCGTTCCATAGTAACAATGGCCTTATCTTGTATCATTTCCGAAATAAAGCGAGATATTGATCAAAAATCGCGAATTTTACCGCGCGACGTGTATGCATAGCGCGGACTATGCTGTGGCAAGATGTCTGTCCGTCTGCTACACGCCCGTATTCTGTCGAAATGTCTAAACATATCGTAAAAGGCTTTTTAACATCAGCTAGGCACGTCATTCTAGTTTTTCCAGACCAAACTTTATGGCAATATTCCGACGGGGAACCCCCTAACGAGGAGGGTATGAAAAAATCGTGATTTTCGACGTTTTATCTCAGAAACGATACAAGATACGGCATAGTTACTATGGAATCCGAATTTTACCCAACTTTACCAAAGCTTTCGAATGGTATCATTTTCAATGATCTTGAGTGAGCTTTAACCAAGATTTCAAGGTCACGATATTATTTAATGTCAAATAACTCGAAAATTGTACAAAATGGAGCTATATTTACAATGGTAGATCAATAGTAAGTCGTGTATGATCTATAGAACAGCGCCATTTTCAACGACCTTGAACGACCCCTGGCCCCTATTTCAAGGTCCCGCCATTATTTGATGCTGAATATCTCAGAAACGGTACGAGATACAGACATCGTTTCAATGGAGTACTAATAGGGACTTGCACACGCCCTATTTAAAGGTGTCATTTCGGGGGTTTGGTAATTTGCGAACTGCGAACTGCGAACTGGCGAACCGGTAATATGCGAACTAACATGCGAACTCGGCCGCTGATTGGACGTGACGTCACAC
>Ga0209338_1000718_pt1 | contig 10302 bp, 7 predicted proteins | sample OlaalgELextract1_FD_187374 | JGI IMG/M metagenome (GOLD analysis project Ga0209338, IMG submission 187374) | Olavius algarvensis symbiont microbial communities from Tuscany, Italy - Type A ELBA extract 1 (SPAdes) (version 2) | ecosystem: Host-associated > Annelida > Digestive system >... | reverse complement strand
TTTCCCGTCAACAGTGATTGAAGATCGAAGCTGAACTCTCGACGTGTTCATGTTAAAGATCGCCTCCAGGTGGCAATCTGTGAACCAGTGGAAGTCGACGACGACGCCGACATCTTCAGAAGACAGCGGATCAACGGAACAGATCGCATCTTCGTGAGATGAACATTTTTCCTGCGACTTCTGGTAGGGGAGCTGTGGACCCCAAACTTACCAAAATTTTCGCCTATGGCAAATGGCTATACCCAGACAGAATGCTACTACACGGCGCGTCAGATATGGACCAAAGATGTGTGAAAACGCGTAGATCGGCGGTCGTTGCGTTCGTAGGGGGTTCCCACCAAATATCTTTGCCCCTACCCCCAAAATTTCTTCCAAGACCCCATTTTGGAGGACCTTTCAATGCAAAATTTTCGCGCCCTGATTCTTTATAGACGTCGGCGCTTTATAGATCATTTACTTACTTCCTTACTTAAAACCTATTATAGATAAAGCTATCCGTAAGTGGCACGTTAATGAGCTACGAGTACGAAGCTGAAACTTTACAGTTATATCGAGCAGTTATCGAGCAATTTACAGTTATCGAGCGTATGTCAAAATATTTACGCTAGGGGGCGTCCAGGGTGCACAGGGCCCCCTAATGTACATTTGGGATCCCCCTAATATCTCGGAAACTACTATAGCTAGAAAGTTGAAATCAAAAATGCAATTATATATTGTGAAGTACTCGCTTTGGGTACAACAAAAATCCGCTAGGGGGCGTCGAGGTCGGTGCATGGCCCCCTAATGTAAATTTGGGACCCCACGGTAATCTTGGAAACAACTAGAAATAGAAAGTTGAACTTAGAAACACGGACAGGCTATACTTGGTTTTAGCTACGGACGACGGTACTCATTTCGGATATATAAACAATTCCGTTGGGGCGTCCAGTGGGCGATAACCTATTCTCCGTTTGTGGTTTAATTACTTGAACTGACAACTATAGAGCTACACACATGATTATTACTTACTTACGATACCGGATGTAGTGTCTGTGTCTTTGTGACACTTTGATTAAGTGTAGTAAAGGTAGTAGGCCTAGTTTTTTTACCGCGCGACGTGTGCATACACGTCGCGCGGTTATAGCGCGAACTATGCCGTGGCAAAATGTCTGTCTGTCTGTTTGTCACACGCCGGTATTGTGAACTGTTATACAAATAACTGTTATACATATCCTCAAAGTTTTTTCACCTTCGGGTAGCCTTCCATTGTAGTTTTTCACAACAAACGGGATGGCAATATTCCGACGGGGACACCCGAACAGGAGCGCCGAATGCAAGGCGGAGGTATAAAAAAAATCACGATTTGCGACCAATATCGAGCTTTATCTCTGAACTGATGCAAGATAGAGCCATAGTTGCTATGGAAGGCGAATAGGAAACCGCACCCAAGCTTACGAATTGTACCATTTTGAATGACCTTGAGAGAGCTCTAACCCACATTTCAAGATCACGATATTATTCAACGTCAAATAACTCAAAAACGGTACAAGATAGAGCAATATTTACAATAGCCGACCAATAGAAAGTCGTATTATGATCTATCGAACGGCGCAATTTTCCCCTACCCCGGTTTCAAGGTCACGCCATTTTTGTCGCTGAATATCTCAGAAATGGTACGATATACATCATACTTTGAATGGAATACTAATAGGGACATACACATGCTTTATACTGAACAGTGTCGTTTTGACTGACCTTGAGTGAACTTTAGTGACTTAGCAAAATATTCAATGACAAGAAGCGTCGCACGGTCTCTCTGCGACATCTGAGCTTCTTGTTTGTCATAGACAATAGAATATATAATTTCTAGACTGAAGACTCAGGTCGTTTACCATAGACGAAAATGTCACCAATTTCATTGAGAGGAAAAATGGCGGAGCTATTGGGCTGAGGAATACGCCACATCATAGCTATACACAAGCGGAAGTAAAGAAGTTCCTTCTTGCGTACCTAATATTGTTTTAACGCGTTAATTTTTGACAATATTTCGTCTGCTTGCGCGAAAGAATATTTAATTGCTGCAACGTATTAATGTTAAGTTGAAGTTGCAGTTCGCGATCGAATAGCCAGCAGTTATCTCCGGGGTACTGTGTACGCCATTCTTTTCCTCTCCGCAGTAGGAAGGTTTTGTTTTTTCTAGGCTGAAAGCCTATAATTGTATTCACTTTTTGGACTCTTTCCGGAATAAGTCCGGCAAATCGCAGCCGATCTGGACCAAAGTCAGTACGCATGCACAGGTCAAGGGCCGACAACGTTCACGAATTTTTGGGCGCGATCGGTTAAGTGGGGCCGAAATGAGTGACGCCGGAGTTTTTTTGTCAGCAATACGAGATGACTTTTCGGCAACTTCGCAACCGCCGATTTTCGACACGTGAATCGCGGTTAAAACGCAGATTTTGGACAGAAATTTACGAAAACTTTCCAGTCAGTGATCATTTGCACAAAAACCCCAAACTCGGAGGGGGTAAAACAGGCACCACACACAGAGCAGGCTACAGGTCAAGGGATGCACTGCAGAGAGATGTTTACTGCACGTTGTAGTCCACGAACCGGTCAACTGAGGTCCGCTGAACTGTTTTGTACGACGTACGGTTGCGGAGCTACGGGGCGTCAAAGTTGGCCATTTTGGGGATTTTGGCCTAAAAAGTACCTTCCAGTGACCAGCCAGCAACCCAGACGTTACATCGCAGAATGATTCCGATTTGTCCATGTTATAGCTGAAGGTCCAAACGGGTGCCTCCCGGCAGTGGAGTTTCATACCACTTCTGGTAGGGGAGCTGGGACCCCCAAACTTGCCCAAAGCTCTCCGTAAGTCACACGTTAACGGAGCTACGAAGCTGAAGCTTTACAGCTATATAGGTATTAGCAAGTACTTGGGGGTGTGTCCAATTTTTTTTCCGGTAGGGGGGCGTCCGGGGTGTGCAGGGCCCCTAATGTAAATTTGGGACCCCCTGATATCTGGAAACTACTAGAGCTAGAAATTCGAATTTAAAAGTACCATTAGACATGGTAAAGTACCCGTTTTGGATAGAGAAATTACTACATTATACGATACAACGTGAGGGTGGCCGCCATATTGAGTTTCGACATTGTCTATATCTCCGGGGCAGACTACGGCCAACAACTGCAAGACGGCTTTCAGCCTACATGTCGTCGAGAGCGCTAGCGACGAATACTAGAAATACATATTCGCATAACTGCATGATACATAGAGATACGATGCTGAAATATGGCATGCTGTTTGACCTTGCCAAGCACACATAAAAGTTTCAGCGTATACGCAGTACAGCAGGGGCTACTAGCCCCACATTAAATTTTGGGACACCCTCTTTATCTCGGTAACTAATAGAGCTAGGAAATTGAAATTCTGGACACTTGTGGGCATTTACGCGTACTAGCGCCCTGTACAAACATTTGTCCGCTAGGAGGCGTCTGGGGAGATCAGCGGTTCCCAGCTTTTATTTTGGGACCCCCTCCTGTAAAATTTGTCCGCTAGGGAGCGTCTGGGGAAATCAGGAGCTCCCATTTTTTTATTTTGGGACCCCCTCATATCTCCTAAACTAATCGATTTAGAAAGCTGAAATTTGGTACGCTGGTAGGCATTTGCATACTATGGCTATATGTAAAAATTTGTACGCTAAGGGCGTCTGAGGAGATCAGCAGCTCCCAGTTTTAATTTTGGGCCCCTCCATTATGTCCGTAACTAATGGAGCTAGGAAGTTACAATTTGGCACACGTGTAGGCATTTACGGGTACTAGCGAGCGGTATAAAAATTTTCCGCTAGGGGCGTCTGGGGAGATCAGTAGCCCCCATTTTTTATTTTGGGACTCCTTCCATATCTCCGAAACTAATCAAGCTATAAGTTAAAATTTGGTGTGCTGGCTGGCATTTACAGATACTAGGGCTACATGTATTATTTTTCTGCTTGGAGGCGTCTGGGCAATAAGCAACCCCCACTTTGCTAATTTTTTGACTCCCATATCTCCGAAATTAATCGAGGTAGGAATAGAAATTTGGAACGCTGCTGGATGTGTAGGCCTACAGCTAGTAAGACTATGGTAGCAACGGTCGACCAGTTCACGATTGCGAATTGCTAATTATGTAAGTGACGGAGGTGGCGGGAGCACGTGGTCAACTTACTCCATACAAGAAGCTCTGCTGTTGCAAAGAGGCCGCGCGATAGCAGCGTTCACAGCATACGGCCAGAATTTCGATTTCTCCCTACCCCACGTGGGGCTTCCGTCAGAATATTCCTATAGCGTTTGGTACGAAAAAATTAGAATGGTGTGGCTATCCGAAGGTGAAAAATTTGAAGATATGTTTATTCGTTTTGACAGAATGTACGAACGTGATAGACACACGGGCAGACAGACGGACAGACACGGCATGACGGCACAGCAAAACATGGTAATAAAACAAACAAAAATGTTAAAAAATTCCATAGAATTGGAAGTTGTAATAGATTCCATAGAATTACAGTTGTAAAAGCTCAGAATGACACCTCTAAAACAACAAATATCACTGATACCATTTAACAACTGTTTTTTTTATATTGTTTTAGAGGTGTCATTCTGAGCTTTGGATAGAACACACTGGTATAGCCCTTACAAGCGACGTCGTTTTTAAAATCGGTCAGATCAGACGTTCAGTATCTTGCTAATTAAAGATGTTCTGTCTGTCAATCATTAGGCCTGTAGCATACTATTATTATTATTACTATTACGTCTTCAATAAGGCGGATGTTATGTGATCGTTCTCTGTCGTTCTTTCATTCGTTCTGTCATTCTGTAAACAGGATAACTGACGAACGCGGAAACGGATGTCGGCAAAACTTGGCAGGAACGGCCAAGAGGTGAGTGACCCTCTAGAAGTGGTTGTCTTTTGGTGGTGATCCGGATCTGCGCGTGTATTCCGATTTTTAATTTTCTTCGTCACTGAGGAATAGGCGATTTTCCGACATTGCTAGCATTTCTCTGTTTTCTCAGTTCTCATACAATCAACAGCCGATTTGAACCAAACTTGGCGAAATAAATGACGCCGACGAGTGTATCCACAATTTTGGAACGGATATTCGATGGACATGCGGATCCAGACTAATCCGAAAATCCGAATTCGAATCCGGATCACTTTTGTTTCAAATTTTGGTGTCGGCGGAGGTTTGCACTCTCCCTATTAAAGACAGAACATCTTTAAGGTACAGAACGTCTGATGTGACCCATTTTCAAAACGCCGTCGCTTGTATCGAAAATGGTATCAGTGATATTTGCTGTTTTAGAGGTGTCATTCTGAGCCCTTACAACTGTAGTTAAACTTCCATGGAAGTTTTTAACATTAATTTGAGGAATAAGTTGTACCAATACCTCTATATAACGTTCTCGTAAAAAAAACTATAGAAAGTGAAAAATCGGTAACAGTCCATCTTTTACGGGTCCTCGTTTGTGATGCAGAGGAGTTTAGATCGGTAGGAGTGCAAAACAAGAGAAGAGGGCAGGAGGAGCACTATTGAAGGACTGGTCGGATACGGTACGTCATTCGCGGGCGCTACGATCATTCACCGACCAAAGCGGACTGAACTGTACTGCGCGCAGTTCTCGGCCCAGAGCATAATAACTCGGTGGGCAAGAGGGATGCGAGTGCCGGCGGGTGGTGGCTGCGGAAGCTGTCGATGATAGATGAGCAGAAGGCGTTGGAGCGCACAGTCACTGGCACTGTAGCTAAACTAGTGACGTCGTCGTCGTTTTACAAAGCGACAACAGCAGCTGCACGTGCGATAACACGCGATCCGGGCATAGTCGGCGACTAGACAGCGCATTAATGACGTAGTTTATCGGCTGTGGGTAACGTCAAAGGGGTCGCATCCATGACACGTCGGTGACGTCACGGAACTGAAAGAAGAAAAGCGACGGCGACATCTGGTCTGTGCCACGAAAACGGTGCAGAGATATGAGGACTGCGGATGGGCAGGCTTATAAACTGAGATCCGCAGCAATTTTAAGACGGCCGCAAATTCCAAGCAACATTGTAGTAAAATCACTGAAATGACGACGGATTGATGTTGTGGAAGACCGGCAAGAAAACATGGTCCGATGACATCACTGGCTGCGTGTGCCTGAACACATCCAGTATAAACTCTGCGTTCTATAGCACCGCTGTCCAAACGGAGCAGCGCCACCACAGCCCCCGCACCTTTGACAAAAAGTGTCACCACCGAAATCATCCCAAATAATGGCGTCCGTAGATAAGTAGTACCTCGGAGATAAACCGCTTGCAATTCGATCGCGAACTTCAACTTGACATTAAACATTGCAGCAATTAAATATTCTTTCGCGCAAGCAATCGAAATATTGCCGAAAATGAACGCGTTTAAACAACATTACTTACGCAAGCAGGAACTTGTTTACTTCTGCGCGATGTAGTTGTGATGCGGTTTATCCCTCCGCCCAATAGCAACTCGTCTTTTGAAGTGTCTGCAAGCCTACTCGTCTGCATCATTCCTTTCTCTGTTAGTATAATAATAATAAATATTTGAGGACATATAAATGTCCACTATAATTAATATACATTTACTCCTTGGGGCCTGCGAGTGTGAGTATAGTATTGTTTCCGCTGAGCGAAATGACTAACCCAAAAGTGAAATGACCCAAGCCTATTCTAGTTTTGTCGTGCACGTGTTCCCACACGCGCAGACCTGCGCTTTACCAGCAGATCGTGGCGAATTCTGACGGGATCACCAGTAAAGGGGGCATTGAATACAGGTGGAGTATAAAGTAGGTTATTATAGTTAAGTGTATTTTTCTTGTTTTACTTATTGCTTGTTTTTGCTTGTTTTTCTACTACCATATCGTATTTATGGTGAAATAAAGTTGTATATATAAAAAGCGCGATTTTCAACAAATTTATCTTCGAAATGACAGGTACATAGTTACAATAAAAAAAATCGTATACAGGCGTTTGATTAACACCATGGATGATCTTGAACGACAGTAGGCTAACGCAGCACTTTACCGGAGCATCGCGCGGGTCGCAAAGAGGCCGCGCGATGCTTCGTGTCTGTCAGTAGTTAGCTTCAATAGTACAAAACGTCGAACAGAGTCTTTTATGGTTAGTTACATAGGCTACAGATGTACCATTGCGTGCAGTTAAATGCGCTGTTCTGTTGTCTTTGTTGAGGCTTCTTGTCATAAACATTTCTTCGTCTTTCCTGCTATCAACACCGCCGCTTACTACAAGCGATAAGTGTTACAACTTGCGGCACGGTGGTCCGACCACGTCGTATTTACAACACCTATAGCCGGTAGCAGCGTCAACAGTCAGATATTGGCTTAGAATCGCAATTTCTAGGCAGAAATCGCGACTCTGAGCCAATTCTGAACCCCACCTGCATTGGACGCCCCCGTCGGAATATTGCCATGTTGTTTGGTACGGAAAAACTAGAATGGCTTGTATGGCTACCCGAGAGTGAAAAAATGTCGAAGTTTTGACAGAATGTATGAACGTGACGGGCACACACACACACACCTCCACTTTGTCAATTTCTGCATATGTAAACAGGATGCATAGACCGCGCTTGCATATCATCGCGCGGCGAAAATCGAATGAAGATAGACCAATACTCCAGATTTCAGCGATGCATAATTCGCAGGTGTCACCCGTCGAAGAGGTATTGCGATTTTTAGGGTTTTGCGCTATCACCGTAGAAGCACGTACTTTTAACCGTCTTACCAACCGTAACATTCGCCTCATCGGCTAATCGCGACTGTTTCAGTGCATTATAAGGCGCAATAATAAAAAATTACACTTACTGGCACTTACTTACTGATCAGTTTCTTGTCTATGGCAGTTCTATGGAATAAGACATCCAAATCACGTGGCGGGAAAATTTTTATTACAAGGCTTGGAATGCTATACAGGTCAGAGGCGGATTAAGGCATGTTAAACATGTTTCTTTTTAAAACCAAACTGTAGATGGGAAGTATCAATCAGATTGACATATCGATTCAATGTAATTCGATCAAAAAGTTTGGCAAAAATTGAGCTCGACAAACGACAAACGACATAAGGCGTAGCAAGTTAGCAACTAGTAACGTATGGACGTTTGCGTAAAATGGCTAAGTTTTTTAAAACACTTTCTAGATCCAAAGCCACACCTTGCCTTGCCACAAGGTTCTAAAAATGCACCTGAGAGGAGTCTGGTCCTTTACTAATCATGCGATTCATATCCGTCGTGTGGGCAAGACACAATCACCTCGGCCCTGTACAGCAGCACTATCACGGTGTCCCTGACCATCCCGATGGTTCTTTCTGATCTTTCAGTACGAAACACTGACATCAGTCTATGCAATGTCAGTAATAACAGCGGTACGAAATGTTACGGGATCCGTACACCTCTGCCATGATGCCGGCGACAGCGACCACTACGACTACAATATTACAAGCAGAAAATAATAACATAGTCGACGGTAACCTCACCACTCTTGTCGTCTCCCACGCAACGCCGATAATTCACCAACCTAAGGGATCTGATAGGTGGGTGGTCCTATACCGGGTGGCTCATAAAAAAAACGTGCCAAACTTTGCAATGTTGTACTGCTCAACAATAGAATTCAGACAAAAGGAAATAACACTTTTAAAGAGCAATCATAGCTGAACAATACGCTTTGCTTTTGTTTTGGCAGTGAAATACGGAAAAGAGTATTGGGTGTCCGAAGAGTACAAAATAGCCAATAATTTCAACACGTCTCACTGCATGAGATCGATATCCAGTCACAGCGATTAGCAGAAAATGTGCTGAATCGCGCCTCTATTCTGCTTTCTAACCGCTATGGATTCTCGAACTATCGCAATGGTGACCTCCTTCCATTTGTTTTTGATTTTCTTTTTCAGGTCCTGTAGACTTGCAAACGGAAGTCGTCGGCCTTCGTATACACCAAAGCCTGCAGGATATCCCAAATGCAAATGCTGCTGATGAATGGGCATCATATTCTCCAGATTTTAATCCTTTAGATTACTAAAGGATTAAGATCTGGAGAATATGATGCCCATTCATCAGCAGCTATGAAGTCTGGAGTGTTCTGTCGTAGAAACTGTTGCGTCACTTTTGCGCGGTGTGGCGGAACACGGAACACTGTCTTGCAGGAATTCAAAGTCATTGCCCGGATAATGTCGACGACATTCAGACAGTAAGTAAGTCTTCAACAGATCAGTGTAACAGTTCTGGTCAACTTTTGTTTTCTGCGGATTAATGAAAAGGTATAAGTTTTTCTTCTTCCAAGAAACTCCCACGCTCACCAGCAGATTTTTCCAGAAACGGGATCTTGAATGGTACAGCCGCTCTGGTGAAATGTCACTTTTTATAAATTGATTTTAGGAGTGTGCCTTCTTCGGCCAGTATTTCTCAGTGACGTGTTGAGTGACGTCATTGGTATAATGAATAAGTATAGTGCAGACAGTGCTCTGTCCAATTGCCGAAGAAATTTTGCCGAGGCTTACCACATGTGTTTTTTTTCTAAGGCAGAAAATTTGGGACGTTTTTTATGATCCACCCAGACTGTAGTGACTTGCAGTTCAAATTTTTACCAAAAATCGAACATTTCGCAAGTTTGAGCTGCTTAAGGCAACATTTCTATAGCTAAACAAAATTTCGTAAGAATTGCTCAAGGGATTGTGCACATGTTCTGCCGGTATTGCATTGCCTAGGAGGTGATGCATATTGATTTTTAGTTCTGGGTCTACAAGTACTGTGCTGCCGAACACACACCTGTTCTGACACATCTTGACACAGTTTTCAACAGTGGTACACCTCCGTCTACGTGGCTTAAGGCTCTCCGGTACTATAGAAGACTCCATCTACTGATTTCTCTCATCTCAGGCCTATATCTGTTACACCAATACAGTCTCGTGTCACTGAGCGACTTATTGTCCGCAAATACTTGCTGCCAGCTTTGCCTACTGACCAAATCTATGACAAGTTAGCATACAAGCCTACCGGATCCATTCCGTACGTCTGCTTTGATTGCTATAACGCAGCACATTCCTCGTCTTCTAGAGTCATCACTTCTTCTCGTGTGCGTACGGTAACCACTAAACTAATCAGTAATCAGTATACTTTCCCCTGATTTTGCCAAAATCTATCATGTCTGTTTTTAAACGTCTTTAGTGTTAGCTAGTAGGCTAGTAGTAGTAGTAGTAGTAGGCCTAGTAGTGTGTTACTTTTTTGGCAGGTGGAGTATCGCCCTGTCAGGGTTATGTCCCTCTAACCCTGG
>Ga0209338_1000715_pt1 | contig 10316 bp, 6 predicted proteins | sample OlaalgELextract1_FD_187374 | JGI IMG/M metagenome (GOLD analysis project Ga0209338, IMG submission 187374) | Olavius algarvensis symbiont microbial communities from Tuscany, Italy - Type A ELBA extract 1 (SPAdes) (version 2) | ecosystem: Host-associated > Annelida > Digestive system >... | reverse complement strand
TAGACATTCGAGGTCAAGGCCTCAAGCCTCAAAGCCAAGGCCTAGACATTCGAGGTCAAGGCCTCAATCCTCAAAGCCAAGGCCTAGACATTCGAGGCCAAGGCCTCAAACCTCAAGGCCAAGGCCTAGACTCTTTTATGGTGCAAGCTAGGAATGATGATGATGATGATGATGACTATAAGATTTGCCTTCTGGCACTCAACTGACAGTAAAAACAAAAAGAGCTATTCATTTACAATTTTACATTTCCTCGTCATGCGGCTTGTTATAGGTTTAACAGCAAGAATAATATCAATGACAACAGTTACACACTACTTCAGCAAACAAAATGACACTGCTACATGAAGTATTAGCCTTGATCTTACACTCATAGGTTTTACCGTCTTATAAGTTATTTTCATGTCCTATCCATCACATAAACCTTGAATGGCACTAAATAGCCTTGTTGTGCTGATGTGCCATTAAGAAACCACACACTCACTCACGCTAATGTACAAGTAGATGAGTGATCAGTAGAACAAGTAATGACTTGGAATAACAGACATAAAAACCAGGGCTGGCAAGTTTCTGCCAACGTCGGTTTACACTGCAGTTTAAACTGGTTTGAACTGGTCTCGCAGAAACAGCTTTCTACCAGTTTCTGCCAATGTAATGTTTTACATCATCATGTACACTGTCAAAACTGGTCGTTTGTTATCGTATCCTTCGTGGAAATGTTGCTGCTGATGAATATTAAACCTGAATAAAACTTTTCTTAGTTTTTATAGAACACAAGTAGAGTTGTGTCAACGTTTACTATTTTATTACCACTGGTGCATGCTGACTGTAATTAAAAGTATGCAGTTTACGTTGACTATGCAGTGTTTGTAAAATTTTGAACAAAATCGATTGTCACACTGGGTTAGTTTGACTATGTCTTATGTCTCAGCCTAACAGATGCAGCTTTTTTGTTGGAAATGATAACTGGCAATTGATATGATGCACATTTGCACCATTCAAATAATAAACACTGCACTGAATAAGAATTCTTCATATCATCCCATGATACTAGCATTTTGGTTTTTACCATTTTAAATGGTTTAATCCAGTTTAAACCTCAAGTTTGACAGTAAAAAGGTTTTTTGCTGGAAGAAACCCAACCCTGATAAAGAGAATGTAGTAGTAATACAACAACACTGTATTATACTGTCCATGCTCATATACAATACATTACGTAATGCATCATCATACCTGATGATGACTCTTGTGATGCAGATGCATCAGTTGCTGATGGTGGGCAGCTATCATTCAGCCAACAGTATTCACCCAAATTGTCTTCAGCAGCTGATTCTGTCTCATTGCTCTGTAAGATGCTTTCAGCTACCTCCGTCACCATCTCTGACAAAGACGATTGTCACAAGCAGTTATTTGCTATCATCAGTTATACTAACAATAATGACCAAAAAATACTATAGCGATCTGCAATACACATACTACTTCACCGTAATGTCGGCAGAAACATTTAAATTCCATGATGAAATAAATTAGTATGATACATAAAACATTATACAACAATCAAAAAACTTAACTGTAACGTAACACAAACTGCAAGTTGGCCAAAAACTAACAGAACTTTTAGGAAGCTATTTTCTATATCGCAGTGCCATTTCAATGGCAACTTCTCGGATTTAGCTGTGTTAAACAATGGTCTCCAAGCAAACAAACTTGTGGGATTCCCACCTTGACAACCAAGCAACAGTGCGAAAGAACTGCTGAATGCAGTTTGTGTATCGTAAACAAATAAATCATACTTATCAGGTAACTGTTCACATATTTCGAGTATATGCATAAAAATTTACAGATATCATGTTCAAGAGTCTCACTCACATGTTTATTTTTAATAAATATTAATTAACAACTGAAAGATATTTGTCAATAATTAGATATATTGTATCTAGTTAAACTGTCTGTTGACAACAACCTTGGTTAACGTCGATGGAATCAAGAGCATCAACTTCAATCATGAAGTCGTCCTTGAAGAAGACGAAGCCAACGATAGAGAAGAGATAAATGAGGATAAATGCCAGCAAGGCAGTCAACAAAATAGACCTGCCGTTCTTTGTCACAGAACGTATCACATTGAGCAGCGTCTCTTCCCGGTAAACTATGTCCAGCAACTGACATTACACATATCAAGGACAACGATAATAAACAGTAGCAAACACACTGACGTGGAAGCCGAAGCTTTTACATAGGGCCCATATATACAATGTGTCTCAAAAAAACCGGACCACTACAATTAATATGACATAACTTCACCAGTTTGCAACGTTCACTGATTATTTTTGGCACAGAGAGACCATATTCAATTCTACATTGACTGCGATAAAAAGTTTTTAAATTGGCTTAGAATCAGCTGTGTGGTTTCCACAACAACAGCAGTGACTTGACACATCTAAACCGCAAATTTATGGGCCCTTTTCGAACATCGTATCATGGGAAGGGCAATCAACGAGTAGCAAAACAATTGTGGGGCTGTGTCAATGCAGAAAGACAGCATTCAAATACGTGTTTTAACTGTCGATACTGCAAAACATAAGGCAGCATAAACTGTAGAATAACGCACAGTTAAGGATTGCTACGGCAACTTGCTTCAGCTTGTACTTTGCTGCAAACACAACTGTTTTCCAACATTGTGGTTTAATTAAGAATATTGAACACATGGAATTTCTGAAATTTTATTTAACGAACTTTTGATCAAGTTATGTCAAAATATCTTTGGGTCCAGTTTTTAGACACAGACCATCAAGTTGCTACTGTTGCTATCGAAACCATCCATGAGTAAAATACTTAGCAGCTAGCAAAAATATCAGATGTAAATGCACAATTAAAATTTCCACAAATTTTGTGACAATTTGTTGCTGACGAGTATCTGCAGATATGCGAACAAAGTTATCAGTACCGATCAATCTCTATAGGTGATTCACTGTTTCTGAAAAATCAGGTAAACTTTTGTGTTTATAACTCACAAGGAGACTGTAGAAAAACTCGTGCACCACCAGGCCCAGGAAGCAGATTGTAAAGTAGCCGATTGGATAGACAAAGTCGAAGTCTTTCACTATGTCTGTCCACGGTTTGGTCAACGTGCCGTGGTTACTCATCACACTGATGGCCAAGATGATACCGTTCAACACCTGACATTCAGTAAAACTTCAGTAATAACATTAAGCAGGAAAAATCATAACTGTTGCAGCAGCTACATATTTAGAGTGAAAATTCAGCAAAGATATTTGCTACAGTGCTGCATACATCAGTTGTTGTGACTCACGACCAGCAGCAATCTTGGAAGCGGTAACAAGCTGATGGTTTTGATTTAAGGATACTGCAGTGCATTAAGCAGCCATGTATTGCTAATCATCATCATCATCATGACTGCCCATGCTGATAGACAACTGGACCCATGGTGCAGCATGCAGACATATCATCACCCCAGTCTGCCACTCTAGAAGCATCATAGTTGAAAGAAATAAAGGTATTTTCTACAGCATGACAAGTGTTAATGCCATATACTGGGTGACTTTAAGTTTCCCTAATAGCTAGCAGAAATTTAAAGTGGCTGAAGTTTGGTTTTAAACTCGGTTTAAACTCAAGATCTTCCGCTAAAACCGAAGTTAAGAAGTAACCTCAGAAGTAATTAATCTGAACAATCCAGTTTTAAACCGAAGGTATGCAATGCATTTAGACAGGCTGCTGTGCTAAAGCTCCAGCCTTTAACTTTGGTTTTAAACCAAAACCACTTTATGTTTCGCCAACGTGGTGAATGTTTGTTTATGACGTTGCTATGCCAGTTGGCATTTCAAATGCATTCGCCAAATATTTTTCCGTCACAAGTTTTACAGTATTACACTAACGATATTATAAAAAAATTTTTAAAATGTTAAACAGAAAGTGCCATCTGCAATTTCATTATAATGGATACTGTTAGCTAGTTGGTCTAAAAGCAGGTTTAAAACTTAATTTTAAACCGGGTTTTAAACCAAAGTTAACCTCAACATTGGTTTAAAACGGGATTTAGCATTCAGATTAAGCTTTGGTTTAAAACCTTGGTTTAAAACTGTGATTTTAGCAGAAACTTAAAGTCACCCACCGAGTGTAGCAGCAGATATGTCATATCATAAAGCTGGTACTTCTTATCTATGGACGTAGTAAACCTGCAAAAGTAGCTCCTACCATTAATTAGCAAAGAATGTGCCTGTGTGGTAAAAACACATACATTTAATGAGCCGACAAGTAAGAGTATTGGCTCAAGCCCGATGCAGAACATGAGTCGTATGATAGTTGAAAGAATCAGAGTAACGACGGCCGGACGACGAGGAACAGTCAACACAAAAGCCGCCGACACAAACATTATCATCCACAGAATGCCGGACAGTTTGGGATCGAGATCTGTACATACACAGAAACAATCAGCAATGCCAGGCAGAATTTTTTAGAATATGTATTATGCATTTTCACCCAACAACGTAGAAACAATAGGCATTTTTTATGGCTGACGATTCGTAATGCTATGCATTTTAATCGTGTGTAACTGTGAAGCACTACACATTAAAAACTGACACAAGGCGTGGGCCTATAATGGAATAAAATGCCTGGTTGCTAACTAGCTGGTCAAACAGTGTGGATTATTGAATTGAAGTAGGCCGTGTGAGACTGTGTGTGACTGACAATTGATTTGTTTGTATTAAATATTGACAACGTTTACTTACAGTTTAGTATAAGTGGCCACATCTGCATACTGTCACATACACACGTGCTGTGTTTCATGATTATTAAGCCACCGCTTGCGACAGCGAGAGTGGCTTAGTGCAACAGGCCTGCCCATCTGTTTGTGTTAGTCCGTCTGTCGCCAAAATGCCAAAAAAACGATTTTCTCAAAAACTAAGCAATTTAGACCTATGGTCTCTATTGACGACCTATAAGAAGTCGTACATGGGATTTTTAAAGCACCCATCATTGGACCCCTAAAATCCAAAATGGCAGAGATCCGCCATCTTGGATCTTGATGCCAAAATGCAAAATGTTATTTTCTAAAAAAAATAAACAATTTAGAGCTACGGTGTCTACTGACAACCTATAGAAAGTCGTACATAGGCTTTCAAAGAACCCATTATTGGACCCCTAAAGTCCAAGATGGCGGAGATCCACCATCTTGAAAATCGACACAACTTTATTTTTTTTTCTGCCGAGGGTGGTCCGATTTGGATAAAATTTCACAGACTGATGCAGAATAACATGTCGACTGTGGTGATATGGTCAAAATCAAAACCAGAAGTAGAATTCTAATATGGCGGATGTTTGGGCGAATTCAATTGTATGTCATGCCAGAGCCACCTGTGTGTGGGGTGAGACGTTATCGCTAATGATCGATCCAGCAGCAGCAGCTTTTGCGGCTTACACAGAGGGAATTGACTAGTAACTGTTTTTCATCGACAAAATTCAAGATTAAGAAAGCGATTTTTGAAAATTGGGCTCAGTTGCAATGTTGTGGTCCCTCATTAGAATACTGCATGCAAGTTATGTGCAAATTGATACGGAAATGGCTGAGAAATATGCCAACCAGCGGTATGTGGCAAGTTTGCATTGGAAGATATGCTGCAGGATGGGCCTCGTGACCTTGACCTATGACCTTGAAACTGGTATGCGAGTTGCATCAAAGGTGGGGAACTTTCATTTCAAATTTGGGTACACTAGGCCTTTGGGTTCCCAAGTTATTTGCTATGGATGCAATGGACAGATAGATGGACAGACAAAAGCAACGCTTACTGCCCCTTCCCTGTGGGCGGTGGCATAATAAGAAAATCTGCAGTGCGAGACCCAGCAAGCAGCCACTGGCATTGTACATTTTACATAAGTTTCTTTATTTTTATATATTTCCACTTTTTAATCTACTTTCATTACTTCTACTGGTTGCAGTTTGTCAGCCACTAATAAAGATTACGATGATAATGATGATGATGGTAATAACACAATTGGGGTTGGGACACACAGACAGATGCAAAGACCCACCGGCAGACCCACAGCATGTAGCGTGACGCCATACAAAACAGTACCCACCTGTGGTAGTACTCACGGATGAGTGAATATCAAATGGATAAGAAGACATGTTAACCTACCAGCGTCAGCTGAACTGAACGGGTAAAAGAATGCAACAATGAGGTTGATCAGAACTGCGAAGTAGAACGACACGTTGCTCCACAGAGATACGTGACTGCTCATCCAGAAAAACAGCTGGTTGGCTAAAAACAGAAAAAAACAAAAAGACAATAGAAATGCAAAAACAATGACAATTTGTAAAGTGAACGTTGTTCAATACGGACAAAATGTGAAGCCAAAGCAGTCAGGGTAACAACGATGCTGAAAATAACCTCAGGAAAGATGGGCAAAGTGGGCTGTTTTATGAAGTTTTAAAATTCATTTCATATTGTGAGTGCTTTAGTCACAGCAGCCACCAGCCAGATGATTGCAAGTGACGTAAAAATTAGAGATATCAAGCGATTAATTTCTTTACCGCAGGACTCTGCCCAAATGTTTACTATCACAAGACTGAAAACACTATGATGCAATACTACTACACCAACGTAACGGTATTTTACTCATCAACCAAACCATACTAGTGAAACTCAACATAAAATAAGTATCTAAACAAATCAATTTCGAGAACATGTTTCCCAGTAAAACTGAAAACAAATTACAGCCGTAATTATTGGCAGTTTTATAAATAACCAACAGTGATAAATTTCTGAAAAGACTGAAGAAACTATGTCTCTCGGGCACAAGAGGACAACAAGTGACTCACAGCGAAGTTTTTTCTGCCACTTCATTTCAGCAAATAAGCTGTCAGTGCGGCTGAAGAAGTCGGTGACCTTGCTGTTCTGATCATCGCGCTCAGCGGTCATGTAAACACGATGCCGCGTTTCTTCCGTCAAATACTCACAGATCTCCGGGATTGGAAACACAATCTGCTCGAGCGTCCGGTCGTGTCGCACGATCTCAATCTGGCCGGTGTGTTTCGCATAGTAGTCGAGCGCGTGGTCGACTTGTACTTCACCGTGACTGTCCAACTGCATTGGACTCAGCTGCTCAGCTAACTCCCTGTTGTGACTGGCCAGCTGGACACCACATGGCACCACCACACTCAACATTAACTGCACCAATTATGCACTGCAACTGTTATACTATGCATAACAAGTGTAATCAAGTCGATACGATAAACCTCCACCCGCCGCCAGGTGCTGCTATGTAGTGAATGACTTCACACATTTCACAAGAAACAGACAAACAGACAAACAAACAGATGAAGAGAAAGACATCTCCACTGCAAAAGCCCTCACTTTTGCAAGTGAGGGATTAATAATGAACACTAAGGTTTAACTGCAGCTGACATTCTTGTCTAGAAAGGCTACAAAAATTGGTTTAACTGCATAACTAAAATTTCTTTCCTTCAGGGAGAGTAACGTCATCCAGGCTTATAGTCACTGCAGTGTGGAATCTTGTTGAGTTTTTTAAAAAAAGCTCAATACCAATGCTGTTTTCATGCTGCAAGCTGCAGAAAAGTGTCAGCACAAAACACCGCTGTCAATAGTGATATTTTTTGTTATCAGATAAAAACATTGTGGCATAAATATTTCACTTTTAAATTAATTAGCACAAAAGATCGGCACACACTGTGATATTCATCAGCTTGTGTTTTAAGCACAAAAATGACAAGAAGCAATGACTACGTCCAATATGCTAAACAACAAGATGTAAATTTAACAGCATACAATTTTGCACAATTACCTTTACTACAAGTCATTAACTTACTGTGATTAACTTCCCAACACCATCTTAAACAGAGTTCCATTGCTTACAGTGATGTAGTCCTCAAGGCCAGACATTGGCCTCAAGGCACCTCAAGGCCAAATTTTATGGCCTTGGCACCAGCTACTATGGCCATGGCCTTGGCTTCAGGACCTGTGTCCTTGGCCTTGGCCTTAAATGTCTAGGCCTTGGCCTTGAGGGTTGAGGCCTTGGCCTCGAATGTCTAGGCCTTGGCTTTGAGGCTTGAGGCCTTGGCCTTGAATGTCTAGGCCTTGGCCTCGAGGGTTGAGGCCTTGACCTCGAATGTATAGGCCTTGGCCTTGAGGGTTGAGGCCTTGACCTTGAGTGTCTAGGCCTTGGCCTTGAGGGTTGAGGCCTTGACCTCAAATGTCTAGGCCTTGGCCTTGGCCTTGAGACTTGAGGCTTTGACCTCGAATGTCTAGGCCTTGGCTTTGAGGCTTGAGGCCTTGGCCTTGAATGTCTAGGCCTTGGCCTTGAGGGTTGAGGCTTTGACCTCGAATGTCTAGGCATTGGCCTCGAGGCTTGAGGCCTTGGCCTTGAGGCTTGAGGCCTTGGCCTTGAATGTCTAGGCCTTGGCCTTGAGGGTTGAGGCTTTGGCCTTAATATTTTAGTCTTGATTACATAACTGATTGCTTGCTTTCGCCATCTGTTGACACATGCTACAAACCTGATGTGCAAGGATGTAGATATTATGCCCAACATCACGTGAGTTACTTTTCTCTTGTTGCTGAGAACTGGAATCATCATCATCATCACAGCCCTCGTCATGACCCTTGTTGCCTGTAATTTCCTCCTCCTCCATTGACTCCACTTGATAGAATGCCGTCTTTGCTACATCCAACTGCAACATTCACATAAATAAGACTATCCAATATTTTCCTTTATAGATGTTTTAATATTTTGTAATCAACTGCAACACCCACTGATAATGGCGTAGGCAACAAATTACACTGTACACGATAAAAAACACAACAATAAATGACAGAAAACAAAATATGCCCACGTATTCTAAAATGCAAAGCAAAATTATTTATGCGCTAATGGCAGCTCAATACCTATTAATACACAGGAAAATAACAAAAATATTAATTCAGATAGTATTTATAAAAAATTAAAATCATTAATAAAAATAGAAAAGTAAAATAATATATTCTAAAAATAATGTTTAGGTACAAGTTAATAAAGACATAAATAGTTTGTAGAAACAAAAACAGAATAAATACGAATAATTTCCCAATTGTCAACAACTGATCGAATGATTAGCTCAAGAAACACACCAGCTGCTGAAACTGAATGTTGAAGAGGATCCGGTCGGCATTTTCACTGTCATGCCGACTCTCCATGATTGCTAACAGCAGTTTTGAAGCATTATTCTGTACACATGTAAAATAAGAGTAATATACAAGGTGCATTACTTACTCTCATTACTCAACTTTTATTTCGTGAATTTTATTTCATGACCGAAAAATACATAGATCTTGACCTAGCAAACAAAAATGTGTTATTAAAAAGTAGTCAAAATGACCTCCGGATTTTTTGTACCCTGCCTTGGAATTCTTGAAAATACTCACTGGCAACAATGGTTGAGCCACAATTGATGTTAGCAGAAGACGATCGCAGGCTTGTGACTAAATGAGTTTTCTTATACTATAGGATGCTCATAAGTTCACACATTTTAATATGTTTCTGAATTATCTTTTAACAGCAATGTACACTGCCAAGATACAAGAAATTCAAGCAAAGTTTATACAGTATCATGACTTCAAGACAAGGCTGCAATGTGCAGGCCTTGCCAGAGTAGTCAAACGTTCGACGTTAGGTCTATATTCTCGTTTTCTTTAAAAGAACAATCTTGCAAACCAGTAATATGGACCTGTTTCAAGAAGTTCGTCATCCCCTTTGCTGCACCACAATGCCAGTCATGGCTGACATGGTGTATTGAAAAGGCTTTGTACCCATGTGTAGTAGGTCTGCTGACTATTTTAAACTATTTCTACTGATGCTTCTGAGTTCTGATGACAGTATCTCTGAGGCCCGAGATGCTAGTCACTTGGCTTTGAACATATACTCATCTTATTAGCTTGATAGCCATACAATAATGATAACAAAGCCCACAATTATGCATTTTTCCGTGTCAGATGTGCTCAGGCATGACACTGCCAGAGACTTTTTGTCTGTCTCTAACGTGTTTTATGCTTAAGTGGATATTATTTAAATAGTGAATCTAATAATATGAAATAAGGATGTCCTTGGGGTATGCATGATGTTTTCACAAACTAATTTGTCCTGAAGTCAGGGCAGAGGTATTTTGATTTGTCCTGAGGGTAGGGGTCTTAAAATTTCAGTGGCCTGGAAGTGGATGAGTCCCAAAAAATTGCTCTCCACCCCAGAGGATACCCTTAGCAAAAAATTCTATAGAATACTATAGAAAAACTGTAGTAATTCTATAGTATACT
>Ga0209338_1000714_pt1 | contig 10317 bp, 3 predicted proteins | sample OlaalgELextract1_FD_187374 | JGI IMG/M metagenome (GOLD analysis project Ga0209338, IMG submission 187374) | Olavius algarvensis symbiont microbial communities from Tuscany, Italy - Type A ELBA extract 1 (SPAdes) (version 2) | ecosystem: Host-associated > Annelida > Digestive system >... | reverse complement strand
GCATTTTGTAACTGGTCCATACTGGCGGCAACGCTGTTCTGTATCCTTCTTCGTATAGTACGATATGAAAAGCCCTTTGGTACTATACCTTCCTCATTCATACTGACACTACAATATGCATTTCCACAAATACAAATTTATTAATTATGAAAGCTATGATGCAATTAAAATTTGTTGTAACTGATAATATTTAGGTCAGGCCTAATTAATGCAATAATACATGTGATCACTGATATCTAGTGATGTGACAGAGCTCATCAAACTTCGCAAATTTCCACTCACAAATTCGTTAGAATGCGAATGCAAATTTGCAGGCCTGTCATAAAGCAATATTTCGTATGCTTGCGCAGAAGAATAATTTAACTGCTGCAAACATATTACTGTCAAGTTGAAGTTAAAGTTTGCAATCGGAGAGCGGTGGTTATCTCCGAGGTTATAGGCCGCAGTGGACGCCATTTTTTAGCCCGTTTCCTGTGGTGACATAATCAGCAAGCAGTACGGGGGCTGTGGACTGTTTTGTCAATAACCGAGAACCATTATACCATAATTAAATTTATTGGCATTCAACTCTAAGGAGTCTTTATTATTTCCTTCACATAAGGTGTTAATTTTCCTGGAGACGTGCATTGGGCCCGCTTGGAGGCCTCAGCACTGGGTGGCTTAATTGCTGCCTACCCCACATGGAAGAAAGAAGAAGAGAAGAACCAAGAACCAGCTAAGAGCGTGACATCACAGAGCCAGAAGCGAATGGTTTATTTACAAATCTTTTTTTACATATAAAGCAAGCCACTCTACGTGATAAAAGTGACTTTTCCAAGAATTCGCATTCGACAGAAACAAACTTCAACTATTCGACGAATTTTGAATCTGCCAAAACTGTACGAAGTTCGAACGTTGTCAAATTCGAACTTTGTCACATCCCTAGTGATATGAACACTGCTATAAACAGTTTTTATCGCGCGTCAGCGATACTGATACAGCAAATCTGTCTGTCTGTCCGTGACGTTCCGATATAAGATAAGATAAGTTTTATTCACAATCACATCGACAAACGCGATGATCAACCTAACAGATGAAAACGGCTTAACATATCGTCACAGTTTTTCACCACACAGTAGCCCAATCATTCTAGTTTTATGAGTATCAAACATACTGGCGAAATTCCAATGCGATAACCCCCTGCAGGGGCGATAATGATAGGTGTCAGGTGGGGTATAAAAATTTCACGATTTTCGACCAGTAAGTCGTTAATATCTCACAAACGATAAGAGACAGTGCCATAGTTACTACGGAACGCTAATAAGAACACGTATGTGATCTATGAAATGGTGCCATTTCCAATGACCTTGAATGAACCCTAACCCTATTTTCAAGGTCACACCATTCTTTTGATGCTAAATATCTTACGAACGGCTTACGGCCATAGTTACTACAGAAGGTGAATAGGAAACCATACCCAAACTTTCAAATGGCACCAGTTTCAACGACCTTGAGTGGCCTCTAACCCACATTTCAAGGTCACGATAGTATTCAACGTCAAATAACTCGACTAATGGTAACCTGGTAAGTCAAGTATTATCTTTCGAGTGGTGCCATTACCAATCACCTTCACTTACCCCTTATTTTTCCTTATCAGTTTCAAAAGTTATTGTAATAGATAAAACGTACTATTAAGTATTAATAACTGTAAGTAATGTATTACATAAATTTTACGGTATTTATATTCGAGTATTTCCTCGAAGGTATTTGATATTTATAAAACTAGAATGATTGGGCTACGGTGTAGTGAAGAAACCATGACAATATGTTGTGCTGTTACGATACTGAGGTTCTTGAAAGTCGGTCGGTTTCGGTCGATGTTTCACAGAATATCGACCCTTAACGTGAGTCCCAGTAGGCCCCTAGTAGTTGAAAATAGATAAATAAAGTAACCTTTCTCGTTAAATATGTTCGCTATTTGTTCACTACTAGTGTTGTTACGGTGGTGCCTCTGGCGTTTGCAGTTGGTTTTTGTAATAAAACATTAGCGGGTTTCTTACGAGTATCGAATCAATATGGAATCAAACCGACGATATTCCGTCAAATATTGACCGAAGCCGACTGACGTTCAAAAACTCAATATCGTAACACCACTACTGTTAAGCCGTTTCCTTAGAATACCGGAACATAACAGACAGACAGACACAAATGGACAGACAGAATTGCTGTATCAATATAGCGTGTCAGTGTGTTGACACAGGATAAAAATGATGCATTTTTTACGTGCATACAGCACAACTGTTATGTCACTATTAAATAAGGCAAACACAAAATATTTTAAGCATATGACAACGTAACATCTTACAGTAGGATCATAGCAGCATGAGAACGGGAAAAAAAACAGCTCATCTGATGACCTATAGACCCAAGTTTTAACAAGAAGCTCAGATGCTGCAGACAGACCTTGTGATGCTTCGTGTCATTGAATATTTTGCTAAATCACTCAAAGTCACTCCATGTCATTTGAAATGACACCCTTGAGTAGGAGTGTGTAAGTTCCATGGTAACTATGTCTGTATCTCGTACCATTTCCGAGACATTCACTGTCAGATAATGTGGGGACCTTGAAATCTGGGTCAAGGGTCATCCAAGCCTCCAAGGTCATTGAAAATGGTGCCTTTCAATAGATCACGTACGACTTACTAGTAGTCTGCCACTGTAACTATGGCTGTTGTGGCCTCATTTCCGGCACCCCCCCATTCTACACCTCTCCCATGGCTTGCAGTGCTTTCCAACATTGAACCACCATCCCTACGAAGGAAGGCTGCCACTGACAAGCTAGCAAAGAAAATTGTCAAACACGACAGTTGGCCAATCCAGCCTGATATCCTCAACCCACCTGACATGACAGACTATTTCTATGACTGACATCCGGGAAACCGCTGTGGCTGGACTTGCAACCAGATGACATCAAAAGTTGATGGAGGCATAACTGGAAGTCGGCTCAGGTGGTCAATTCCCACCTAGTGTGCGACGTCACAATCCGGCAACCAGGTTTCGACCGCCCTTAGCAACAGTGGTCTCCACTGAACTGTTATCGCACAGAACAGGGACACTGTGGTGCCTGTAAAAAGAAATATCGACTTGCAGACAATGATCTGTGTCCTTGCGGCAAGACTGAGACAATGTCCCACATCGTCACATGTCGAATCCTGTCCTCTCACAAAGCTGAATGGTGGCTTATCCCGGCTGCAACCTGCAGATGAAGATAATGTTTCCTGGCTGACCAATTATGGTTCATGACACGCATACGAGAAGAAGAATGGTGTGGCTACCCGAAGGTGAAAACATTGAGGATATTTTTAGCCATTTTGACAGAATACGGTACCGGTGTGTGACACACAGACAGACAGATGTACAGCATCACACAGTAAAAAGCACTTAGTAAAATTATGTTTACGTTGCCACCTAACACAATCACAATTTTACAATATTACATTAGCTGACGTCAGTGATGCAAACAATCTAAAAGATTATAATTACTGTATAGCGGTAGATCAGCGAGCTATCAATTTTCTACAGGTGAGAGCGGTAGATTAGCAGCCATCTACCATTATTAACATACACAAAACTGACTGATCGGTGTGGGTAAACACTACATCGGCCGTTGGCCAGCCGTCAGGGTGAACCAGCCGGCAGGCAGGGGCAAAACGCAAAAGATGTGCCGACTGGCCTGCAGGGAGCAAGTAAGTAAGTTAGAACACTTATCACTCATAAGGCACTATTCTAACGTCCTAAATAGTCATGAAAGTGCCAAGTCACATCCCATCGGCTAAGCAAAATAGTGTTGTCTTTAGTCTGATCCGGAACTGTCCAAGTGTGGTGGATGATGAATGCTAAGTCGGTGGCAGATCATTCCAGACACGCAGTCCAGAGACTGCAAAACTGCGTGATCCATATGTTATCGTTCTTGTTCTGGGCACCATCAGATCTCCACGTGCTGCTGAACGAAGACAAAAAAGCAAAAGTTCCTGTCGCCTAGCTTCAGTCTATGCAGCTGACAGTCCTCTGTCGGCTGACAGGGCTTTTGATACCTGTCAGCCAGCAAGGTCTTAGTACCCTGACGGCCAGCCGACGGTGCCCAGTAGTGTTTATCAGCTCCGAAAATTGACAGAGGCAAGTGATGGATCAGTTAGGGTCAGGAGCCCGCCTCATGGGTCGTTTAGAACCAGGGTCACAAATCTACCACTATCACTAACCATCTAAAAATTAATTTAGTACATTAGGAGTTATTTAAAACAAACCAAATTAAAGCGGTGTTTATAATTACCGAGAACTACCGAAAACTAATGAGATAACAGAAGTAAAACTGCCAAGATTAGGAGTATGGCTTAGTGCCAGTTTTCAAAAAACTGCCCGCGTCGTATGTCAGTTAGAGTTAGGTCAGGACCCCTCTCGTTGGTTGGGTAGGGTCAGGAGTACGGGTTAGTGACAGTTATCACATTTTAACCTGTGCGGTCGTCCATGCAGTCGCGCGGTCAGGTTTTAGGGACACCCTTCATGCCATCAACACCTTGCTTCACAGAAATAATTGCACCTCGCACTGTGCCGTAGCACCACCGTTAATCATTTTAACACCATTCACGGCATATCGTAAAACCTTCGCCACCCCCATTCAACGGTCAAGCCTAAAAACTGGCCTGGCCACGTAAAATTGCCCTAGATATCACTGCAGTTTACATTTATCTATTTTTACCGCGCAATGCATATGCATAAGTGCGGTATATGCCGTGATGCGGTGTCTGTCCATATGTCTGTACGTCACATTCGTGAGTTGCGCGAAAACGAATAAAGTTATCTTCGAATTTTTTTCATCATCGGGTAGCCACACCATTCTCATTATTCTATACCAAACGGGGTGGCGATATTCCTACGGGAACCCCCCTAACGGGGGCGTCAAATAGAATGGGGTATGAAAAATTTTCGACCAATTTTCGCTCTATCTCAGAAACGGTTATAGATAGATGGGCACATGCAGGGAGGGGGAGACAATTTGTAAGCATTGAATTCACTTTCCATCCATACAACATTTAGCGTGATTGCCCCAGCGGCGTCTCCAGGGGAAACAAAAATGTTGTAAAAATAGCGATTTTTGGACTTACGCATTGACTTAAGCATCGTATAACTCGGAAACTATTGAAGACAGATAGGTACATGCTGCGAGGGGTTTGGCAACTTGGCAAGCATGGAATTGTCTTTCCATCCATGCAACATATTGCGTGATAATCGCAGGGGCGTCTCCAGGAAAAACAAAAATGAGGGCTGCGGTACGTGAAAACGGCGATTTTTAACTGTTGTAAATTACACAATTTTTGCTACCATAATAGATTCATTCATGTCTAATTAACCGTCTGTAGCATATGTACGTGAACTTCTTATGTACATATTCTGACAAAAAAGTCCTGCCATACCCCAACAACTTTACAAACCAGCATCGCGCAGTTTGTCAGCGATAGCTGAGCTTCTTGTTTCTTTACTACAGTACCCGTACAATGATCATATATGAGAGACTCAGCCTGTAGGCACTTTACTGCGTGCATTAAAGGGCCAAATACTGGCTCCTTCTAATTTAGGCTGAAGACTTCTGTTTAGAATATTTTGGATCGAAATACACACATAAAAACAAACGGATAGTGATATTTTCCATCTGACAGACGGAAATAAGTGGCCCCAAAACGGTATTTTCCGCCTAGATGGAAATAAGCACCCCAGAATTGCTATTTTCCATTTTGGCTACTACTTCAATTAATGCTTGCCTGCTTGCTTGCATCACAGACGAGCATGGCGTAGTTTAACTAACATACCCCAGACGGCGACAGCAGTACGCAAGTAAGAAAACACCCGAAAAAAATAAACTGAAAGAATAACTTTTCGGTATGCCCAAGGCATTGGGGGTGGGCGTTAACGTGGCTACAGTGGTACAACAAACATACTGTTGTTACGAGACCGGGGGTTGGCAACAGCTGACAAACTATGAGGACCCCAACAACAAAAGTGGGGTTTTGGGTGGGGACAATTGTAACATTGTAAAACGAATAATAATTTAATAACATTAGAATAGAATAATAATTTTTATTTTTAGAATAATAATTTTTATGCTGGGGAAGGGGCGAGCCCTCTCCCCAGACCCCTCCGACTGTGGTTTTCGACGCTATAACTGGCAGACGGCAAACAGCCCATGATCTCTCTAAATGTCCGTCTGGCTGAGACGGAAAATAACATTTACGCATAAAAACCGTGAATGAATCGAAATCCACATGACTTGCATACGTTTGCCTACGTTGAGTTATCATAGCATATGCTACAATTTTAGTTTGTTAGTGTCTCGCGTGCTGGTAACTGGCATCCGTGGGTCGGTTAGGGCTCAGTAGTACGGGTCAGTGCCAGTCGTGTTAGCGCTGTTAGCCAGGTTAACGCCCATGCCCAGTCCCTTGGCCCTACCGAAAAGTTATTATGCCCCCGCCTAGGGGGCATTATGCGGTGATCGGCATCCGTTCGTCTGTCTGTCTGTCTGATGTCGCGTACATCGGCTCTAACTCGAAAACCAAAAGGCCTAGGAAGACGAAACTTTGCACAGGGGTACCCCAGGTCACATGCGACTCCCACACCGACCTCAAGGTCAAAAGGTCAAAAGTCAAGGTCACGGGGTCAATTAGTGCACCGCAGCGAAATGTGCCAATATTTCGCAAACGGATAAAGCTAAGCCCTTCAAATTTGGCACGCACATAGGCCGTGGGCAGTTCTTGCCCCGGGACCACAAATTGGCCCCCTCGATCCAAGTCAAACTCAAAATTGCCAGCAAGGAAGATCATGACAGTGGTGTTGACCCGTGACCCCATCTAAAGGTTAACGACTCACAGGTGAAGGTCACGATGTCAATTAATGCTCACTATCAAAATATGTCATATCGTCGTCATGGATGAAGCTACGACCTTCAAATTCGGTACACAGATGGGCAGTTCTTGCCCACAAACCACACAAACTGACCCTTAACTGTACGAGTTACGAGTCAAGTGACCCAATTTCGAAATTTTAGAACACCCTTAATATTTCCTTACATACCCCATTAAATTTGCAAACACGTTGGCCTACGGTCAGCAGGGGCGGGGGCATATTGTGGCGGCCACCTAGCCGCACAGCTTGTTGTTTCAGTGCACATCTTTTTCCGGGTGTTTTCTTATTTACGTACTGGTTTCGCCGTGTGATGTATGTCATTTAAACTATGCCACGCCCGTCGCGTTGTCACGTGACTGCATCAACCAATCACAGGTGGCTGCCGGCACGGGAGTTATGGTGGCTAGCATGCCGGTAACCGGAACGTGAGACAGGACGTTTTAGTTTAGAGTCTTTTTAACCACACATATGACAAAGTTTATATGCCCCGGCCAGGCCGGTTTTTAGATATTATATATAATTTTCGTTCTGAAATTCACGGAACTGCAAGCCGAAGTAAAATTACAGTAAAATCTTCATTAGAGTAGGAATAGTAAAAGGAAAGGTAAAGGAAGTGGATTTATACAGCGCCTTTATTGTAGTACCTGACACTCACGGCGCCACGGATCACACACTGTTACCCACAAATTACACCGTACCTGCCTCTACCTCCGAAGCATTCATCAGCTGGCGCATCTCCAGACTGAGGTTGCGAACATCTAATTGCAGCCTACTACTCATTTAACTACCCCGAAAGGATGAAAGGCTGAGTCGGCCTGGTTGGCTGACCTACAGCGGACGGTTTACCCACGTAAGTGGTCACCCGTCAACCACAGGTCGAGCGCAGGTCAGCGAAAGTTCGCCTGTCAGAGACCGACGTTCTACCACTGTGCGACGCAACCAACCAAGTAGTTGGCTAGATTATATTTTCCGTCCCTGAGGGACGGAAAATAGTGCTGGGAAAGTACAATTGTCCGTCCCTGAGGGACGGACCGTCCCAGAGGGACGGACATATATATTCTCCCAGGACTATTTTCCGACCCCAGGAGGAGTAAGGGTTAGTGGTAGTTATAGCGCCGAAAACCAGGGGGAGGGGTCGGAGGAGGGGCTGTAATGCCCACCCCCAGTCCCTTGGCCCTACGCTAAAGTTATTTTTTAAGTTCACATCATTTTACGGGTGTTTTGTAATGTGCGTACTGGTTGCGCCCTCTAGTGAGAGTCACTCTAATTATCAAATTGGACCAAATCGGAGTAAATCGGACCAAATCGGAGATACCCAGTAGTACCAAATTGGGGCCATATTGTCAAGTACCTGCTGTGGACCAAGTCATACACATCCGCTTCGGACCGAAGTAATCGGACCACATCAGACCAAATCGCAGACACCCATTACCAAATCGGCACCATTTTTTAATCTACCTGTCTAAAACATCCCATCCGGCGCGCTTTGGTTCCAATTTATCCTGGCACTGCCAGTTCGTACATGAAAAGCTGATCAATGATGCAAAAAAACAATCTGTGTCAAAATTTAATTAAATTAATTTAATTTAATTAGCTGTATATTATCATCAGAAACTAATACAAACAATAAAAATCTGCACCAAATCGAAGTTACTAATTACTTAAGCAGTACCGTTAATACAGATTTAGACCTCGAGATGACAATCATTATACTTCGTCGTCATTGTCTATAGCAGTCAACTGCAGTGTTGCATAGCATGTCAGTCAAACCTAGGCTACAGATCGACGTGCAACAGTAAGATCGTGTATAAACAGCTGGTCACATAAGCAATAAAACAATATGTATCAAAATTCAATTCTCTATATATCACCATCAGAAAAAATGCAAGCCGAAAAAAGGTTGCACCAAATCGGCGTTACTAATCTGGACCAAATCAGACCTTCCTGACAAGGTCTTTAACAGGTACTTTACAATATGGCCCCGATTTGGTACTGGGTATTTCCGATTTGGTCCGATTTACCCCGATTTGCTCCGATGTGGTCAGATTTGGTAATCAGAGTGACCGCTCTAGTGAATGTTAAATAGCGTAGGGATGGAAAATAGCGTAGGTCGATGTTTACTGTCCGTCCCTCAGGCGTCCCTCAGGGACGGAAATAGCGTCAACTGGTACGCACTGAATGTCCGTCCCTGCGAGACGGATAATAATTATAGTTTCCCAGCACTATTTTCCACCCCTAAGGGACGGAAAATAACACTGAGCAAGTAGTTGTGTTATTGAGTCGGGCGAACCCGGCGAAGAGGCTATCGCCTGCACCTGTTTTCTTTCTACATCTACGTCTACGTCGGCCGGGGGTATAATGCGGATGTGCGGATGTTAAAACGTGTAAAATGCGGATGTTGATGCGGATGAATATCCGCATTTTACCCACACACGCGTATTGATCGAAGCACAAATTTGACTGAAATTGCCGGTTTTGCTATGATTGTCGAACGGATTGTATTAAAGTTGTTTTTTTTTGCATTAAATATAATGTATGAGTGTAATGTGTTTAAACTTCATCTGATTCGATTCTCGCACACACAAAAGACTATACGACGACGGCATAAGACGCGAAACATCCGTGTCATAAACGTACAATAACAATTAGGCCTACTGAATAACGGTTGTCTAACTATAGCTGACAATTACCAGAGAGATGGAATAATATCCATCTCTCTGGATAATTACTGATAAGTAAATTTTAAACTTATTTAATGTTCACATATATCACAGACTGTTATATGTTTTATCTTTCATTGATCGACAACGTATTTGATTCGCACAGTTTACTTTGTTTAACTACGTCTGCATGCTGTGCTGTGTGGCTGACTGCATTAGTTACAGTGTCGTACTTTAATGTCATAAATGACTGTGGGTAGGTCAATTTATATTTTCAACTATCAATTACTATGGATTACATATTTTTGTAGACAATTCACGATTTTACCTTAGTTTGGACTGTTCAGTATTCATTGTATTTTATTTGCGTAGGCCTACATTACTTAACTTATATAGGCCTATATACCTATTTACAAGAAACAAAAACGTATAAATATGTATTTTTAGGGATCCGGATAGAAGGGAAACGGAAAAAAGGGAAACGGAAGAAAGGGAAATGGAAAAAAAGGAAACCGAAAAATGGGAAACCGAAATGCAATAGGAAAAAAGGGAAACGGAAAATTGGGAAACTTGCCTGTAACATCATTATTATCCAGTGGCGTAAGGGGCCGAGGCGGGGTGGGGAGGGGGCAGCCATCCCCCTCGATCCCCACTAGTTGGGTGTGATAGAATTGGGATTTCTGACCTACACCTGCCACAAGCGTAGAACCGCCCACCACACGGG
>Ga0209338_1000713_pt1 | contig 10323 bp, 6 predicted proteins | sample OlaalgELextract1_FD_187374 | JGI IMG/M metagenome (GOLD analysis project Ga0209338, IMG submission 187374) | Olavius algarvensis symbiont microbial communities from Tuscany, Italy - Type A ELBA extract 1 (SPAdes) (version 2) | ecosystem: Host-associated > Annelida > Digestive system >... | reverse complement strand
TCTGTAAGACAGCGTACGGTCTAGAGTCACCCCAAGATAGGTTGGGTGGCACTCATGCATTGATGAGGTGTGATAAACGACATTTGTTTGGTAAATGTAATCAGCTGTCTGTAACAGTAATTTAGTTGAAACTAAATTCATTCTACAGCAACACAATAACTGTCTATAATACCCTGAGTCATGCAACCATTTTTAACACTGTTATTCTTAACACTAATGTTTGTTTATTTTGATTCATGCACAAAGATGGCCAGTTTTACTGGGAGACTGGAGCAGAGATTAAAGTGTACTTTTTCTCTTTCATAACAAAGTAGAATGTCACATTGATGGGGTAAAAATTAGAAGACACTGGGGAATTCAGAGCTAAACATAAAAGGTTGACACCAAAAATTGCACAAAATCATTTTAAGTTTAGGTAAAACTTGTATGAGTATACCAAATGTTAATTATTACCTAATTATATGCACTAAAAATAATAGATGTCAAGTATCTTGATTGTAAAACTAAGGTACTTGACTATTACATCTATTATTATTTTTACCTCCCCCAACGAGGCGGAGCTTATGTGATCGTTATGTCATTCTGTAAACAGGATAATTGATGAATGTGGAAACGGACGTCGACCAAACTTGGCAGACATTGGCAAGGGGTGACCCTCTAGAAGTGAGTAACTTTTGGTGGCGATCCGGATCTGCGTGTGGATTCCGGATCACTTCATTTTCTTCACCATTGCAGAATAGAGTATTTTTGGACATTTGTTAGCATTTCTCATCAGTGGCCGATTTGTACCAAACTTGGCAAAATGACTGATGCTGACAAGATAATGCATCCACAACATTTTGGCACAGATCCGACAGACATCCAGATCTGGATTACTCTAAAAATCAGGATTCGAATCCTGGATCACTTTCGGTTGAAATTTTGGCATTGGTGGAGGTTTGCGCTCTTGTTTATTAGTGTATATATTTAGGTAATAGTTAACATTTAGTATACTCGTACAAATGTTACCTAATACTGTAATTATTTTACTAATACGTCATTGGCAGAGGTAATAACTTGGAACAGTGCAAATTAGCACAACTTTGCTACTAAAAATATCTAATATATATTTACAACTCAGATAAAGTCCAAATTTTGAGTTTACAAATGGCATCATAACTCCATAATTCCTTGCAGCAAGGCCTGCTGTTATAACTCTGTCCTCTCTAACAGACAATGTCTGAACAATGCTGATTCTCTGGAGGCTAAGAGGGAAGATTATGAGAATTTTTCTGTGCTTTTCTGTTCTTATATACTATAACTGTGCAAGAAAATATACACACATGTGAGTGGTTCTTACCGATAACCGTTGGTTTAGGTTTATGTGTAATTTTTTGCATCTCTTTGTTAACTAGGAACACATTGTTTGTGTTAGGGTTAGTTTTTTTGTGTTCTTTTCATGTGTGTTATTGTGAGTTTGATTGTCATTACCAGTGCAGTTGTTGCCTCGAAACACTCGTCTCCAAAATGACATATTATATGTCACGTGGGATGTTGAACTGTACTCATTCACCCCTTACACTAAGGCAGTGAACAGTATCAGAATAAAATCGTTCGAAATAAAAGCATTCAGACAAATTTTACGAGTCACATGGATGTACAAAAGAAATAGTGATTGGGTTCTGAAGAAAGCTGGAACAGAACCTTTTTTACAGTCAGTCAAGAAAAGAAGGCTTTCTTATTATGGTCATGTGCTACAGAAAGAAGGAAACTGCCTGGAGAAAGAAATAATGCAAGGCACTACTTCTGGTCAAAGAAGACGAGGAAGACCAAGAACACGTTGGCAGGATAACATAACAAAGTGGACTGGGCTGACTGATGATCGTTTGCTAAGATCCATTGAAGACAGAAGTCAATGGAGGAAGATTATCCATGAAGCGGCCAATCCTCGGATCGAGGACGGCTGAAGGTACAAGGTAGTGTCACTGCAACTGGAAGTTAATTGTGTTTCACTGTGTTTTTACACTGTTTCATAACTTGCCTCTGCATTTGTCAATGCTTTAGTTGGACATCGAGGAAATCTGCACTAATTTCAACAACAATGGTGGTTCTGTCGTCTTGTTGTAATAGTTTATGTAGTAAACAAGGAGCAATATCCACTGTTGAGTGTCGAGCAGTTCAACCCTCATATCTAACAACTGGCTTGCAACAATATCCATTACTTGTCATTTAATTTTAAGAGGTTTTGAGGCAACAGGCAGGTTTTGGTCTGAAACACTCGTGTGTTGTGGGTGACTTCCCAGGTATAATTGAATATATTGTATGTACATTACAGTGGGTTTACGCAGTTATGTAGGAAGTAGCCAGGTAACTGTATTTCATTGTAATGTACGTTGCGTCTTGGGAATAGCATTGATTCTACATCTGCAATTTGATGTGGCTAAAGTGAATTTCATTAATACAGCCACAGTGTGTTTAATTGCATCACTATGTCTTTTTGTTACTACTGACCTGTTACAATACTTGGTAGATGAATTTTTTATTTGGTATCAGCTGAGTAAATGTGTGGAGTAGATGAGTGTACTGCAGGTTTTTTAATGGGTAGTTAACATTTAATATTAAGACATTGTAGAAGGTGAGTGTCAGTGAGGTTCACTGTAAATAAGCTGTTTATTCGGTTTCTGAAGCTGAAAAATTTTTACTTGCCACTGGTTACTACTGGTCAGCGAATAACTGTTTTCAGCAGTGTCATGTTGTAATTATGCTGTGCTTTGGTCTGTGCATCTGTATGTTCCTGAAAATGATTAGAGATTTACTATTACGCCACAAATTGACTACAGATCATATTATACAACACCAAACAAACATTTTTACCACTTTTGTTCTCCCAATTCTACGGAAATTTGTGTGCAACGGAGGGACTATTTTTCACGTTCACCTAGCTGAATTAACGAGACTGAGGCTTGTCACCCAGTTTGACTGTACCGCTGCAGACAGTGTGCATGTGCCTCACACTGCAGATTTTCTTGTTATATTATGTATAGTTTAGCAGCAGATCAGCTGAACATTCCGTGACATTTCTTTGCTCGTTGTGAACTGCAGTTTTGATGTGTTACTGTGAAAATATTGCTATTTCTGCCTCAAGTTTGGAAAGCAGTGGAGGATGGAATGTTCATCTGCCAGTAAGCTGATTTGTTTTGTCACACTCAGTTGTTCTGGATCAGCTGGCTGTTGGATATCAAACTAATAATATGCAGTGCATAGGTCTTCTGGTCCGTTCTTCTTTGATCCTGTTTGGAACTGTGACTAAATATTCGTAGGCTCAAAGCCTACATTGTATTGACTTCAGGGGGTCCTAAAAAGCAGTCTTTTGGGTATAACTCTGGCAACCGCTAACCAGTCCGGACCAAATTTGGCAGACGTGCACAAAGCAATGGGTGACAACGTTCAGGAAATTTTTAGTACAATTTTGCCGATTAATGGTCCAGTGGGGACAAAATGGGGGCTGCATTTTTAGTCACCTCCTTCATCATACAGGGTGAGCCAAACTAAACGAGACCACCTTTCATTTTGCTTGTAACAATTGAACTGTAAAATTAAATGACTTTTGGCACGTACAAACCAATCTGTGGCTCTGGTATAGACTACGTAAAGCACCAAGTGACATGATGCCAATTTTGAAAGCGTAACACACTAGAGGGCGCCACGCCTGTTAGCAAGTCTGATACAGGCTGACAGGCCTAATTTGCGCAGAAAGTCGTGCTGTACTGCAGAAATACTTCAACACACGTCGTCTGTAAGAATGAAGTGTTTTACAGTACAGATAGTTAAACATGTGTCCGCCACTCTGATCCGCGACACACTGCAGGCGACGTCTCCATTCGCCGATGTTCTTGTTAATGAAGCACGATCGCCTCAGTTCTGGAGTGTGTCGTCGATCAGAATGGCCTAGGCGTCGTGAGCCGCTCAGTGGCATACAATATTCCATTGATTTTCAGTGTATCTTGCTAGCTAGCTTTGACTTTAGTTTTTACCTGTGCGGTATAAACTGAAAATTGTAGCTTGTAAAACGAGACCTTAACGTCCGAGACCGAGACGCTTGGCTTTACGTTCGAGACGAGACCGAGACCAAAACCTTAACAAATTTTCATTAGACCAAAACCTTTCAAAACAGGCATCGAGACCGAGACTTTGATTACATCCCTATAGTGACAACACAACGTTTTGTTGTGTTGTCAGAAGATTGTTTTGTTGTTTAAAATGTGTTGTGTATTTTTACGACAAAACAGTTTGTTGTGTTGTTGAAAACAGATTTTTCACAACACAAAAAACTATTGTTTTGACCAGAGGTGCAGATGTTAAAGCCTCGAGGACAAACTGGCCTCGCTCGGCCTCATAACCTCGGTCTTGGTCTTGGGACCATTTGGCCTTGGCCTCAAGCTTTTGGCCTCGACCTCGAACTTTAATAGCACAACACTGATTGGTCATCAGCCTGCCGTGCAGCATCCCGTCTGCAGAATCCGGACGCCACTGACGAACCATCGAAACAAATCTCCAGATACACCACTCTCATCAACTCTGACAGACTGACAGTTTGGACTCAACAGCAGAATCGTCTACAGTACAGTCACCAAAGTTTAGTACGACTCTCCGTTACTGCAGCCCCTATTTCAGCGTTTGTTCTGTGAGCCAGCCAGTTCTGTAGAGAGTCTTCTCTCAGAGTGGACTTCTGCTGTCGGCACACCCGAGCACACATGTTCCATGCTGTACTCATGTCTGGTTTTTAATTGTAGGCTAATTCAAATATATAGTGAAGAACTTGTATGGATTTCCGCATAGCTATTGGACTATACTAGGCATTGCAGTCCCGGGATCCCGCCCGAATTCTCCTATCCCGTAGGCCTAATCATGGGATCGGTAGCGTCCAATCCTGGGATTTATGTGATTGAAAAACTGTCCATTAAATGCTTATAAATTAGTCATAAAATGACATTTCGTGGTATTACAAATGACAATAATTACCTGTAGCAGTCACTACTCTACAATTTTGCAGTTTACAAAATGTGATCAAGAGTCACTGTATGTCACAATTTGCTTACTTGTTCTGTCAGCTGTCTCCATAAACTGGTTTACAGTGTAAAGCTGCCACGCGTGTCTGAGGAAATAATACACCGTGTTCCAAAAAAACCAAGCCCCTTGATGTTTGATAATAACTTTGGCAAATGTGAACCGATTTTCTAAATTCTTTTACCATGTGATTTGTAAGTAAATTCGCAATGTACACGTCACAAAGATTTCCACCCCACCTGCAATATGTTGCTACACTACCTTGTGAAAGTCAAAAATCCAAAAATGTTAGCGCTAGTAGCTTAGTACTCGTAAATGCCTACAAGTGTGCCAAATTTCAACTTCCTAGCTCCATTAGTTACGGAGATATGGTGGGGGTCCCAAAATAAAAATTGGGAGCTACTGATTTCCCCAGACGCCCCCTAGCGGACAAATTTTTACATGGAGCCAGGGTTTATTTTAGGCCTCTGAAAAAAGGTGTAGTGCTACCCCTTGCCATTGTAAAAAGGGGGTAGAGCTACCCCTTGAACATATAAAAAAGGGGTAGCTAATCCTTGAACGTGTAATCAATCACTAATAAAACCAAGTGGTTTTTATAGCATACGATGTTCGACATTCACTCAAACACCTAAGTGATCTGATATTGATCCACCGGCCCAATCATTGATACGACTAATTACTAATTACTGGTTCAGAAAGACTACTGACTTCGTATCCAGTTGGCAGTTTGCATTATTAACGCTAACGCATCGAACCAACAATGACGATTGGCGAATTTAGCGTGGCATAATGCGTCCAATGTTAGCCATTTCTCGCGAAAAGAAACCATTATTCACCCAAAACTACTATTTAGTATGCATATGTAGTAATGTAGAATGCGTAACGCTACCGCTGTTTTGCCATTTAAAACGCATAGGCCTACCCGTCGCCATTATTTTTTACGCGTAAATTTGCGACCGTTTTCATTTTTTACGCGTGCTAAAATAAACCCTGCCCTAGACTACCTGTAATTCACCATGGTAATGCACTGCTAACTTCACATTCTAATTTACACATAAATTACCTGTTATGGTACTTATGGATTGGATAGGCCTCTTCTCTATCCTCATTAACGTTTGCTGAGTCATGTTTGTTTCGTGAGTTTGCAGCTATGCCTATTGTGATCTAATTAGTAGAAACTCTAGAGAATCATTGTAGGGTACCTGTTGTAGGTACAGATGTCTGATGCGAAACCAAAGGCAAAGAGTGCAAAGGTAAAGGCAGTCCTTTGTGATTTCAATAGATTTCTGCAGATACATTAGTCAAATGATGCGAAGAAAAACCTGCAGACAGGTACCAAATTTGTTTGCTATAGCAGCAATGCTGTGCTGTTGCTGTTAGACCACCACGGTTTCGGATGCTGCTACAAGCGGTGAAAAGAAGTGGAATATGAAGTTTTCGTCGTGGAATGTTAACGGAGTCCGAGCATGGGTCGAGGTCAGTTGACAGTTGACACTGCAGTTTATAAGTTGCAGTGTGATATATTCCGTCCGATTTTGGCACTGGACACATACTTAAATTCTGTTCTGTGAATTGCACTTGTAAGCTAACTAAATACGATTTTATGTAATGTAATGTGATGTAACTACACGGTGAGGCATAATTACTGGATCTCCTAGCTTTAAACGACACAGCTTAGTCAATATGCAGTTTATTTACATGAAAATTTCAGGCCGTATAGCCGAGGGAATGCTGAGTCTGCAAATCTGAAAATAATTTGTCCTTTAATTAAATCTTATTTGTAGCAGCAGTTTAAAAGACATCAGTAGAAGTGCTGCTCGATCGCTATAGTCCGACGCCCTATCGTTACGCCACGCTGAAGGTAGGTCATTTACCCCCGGTCAGGTGTCTCCCGTCACCTGTCCCAGTCAGACGCCCCCTCCCGGTCAATTTCCCCCTTGGTTAAGGCCAATTATTTTCAGAGTTGCAGACTCGGCATTCTGTAGGTGGAATATATGCCTCACCGTGTAGATAGTAGGCTATGACGCATTAGGCACTGATCGTTAGCCAGTGAAAACGAAGTTGATATGTGAAGTCTCTGTTGAGATCATTAGCATCAGGATAAAGTTTGAGCAAGAGGTAACTTTGGTGATGTTGTATAAAGTCTGTGTTGGCAACCACATTGCTCTGTATTTTCAGTGTTGATTCTTTGTAATGTAGATTACAGTAACTGGAGTAAAACAGCTTTGTCACATAAATTATATAATGCTTATTGTCACCTTGCACAGTTTGGCAATACTGTTAATTTATTCCTTGCCGAAAAGTGACAGCAAAGCGGTGCGTCAAAGAAAAGATGATGAAGAAAGCACAGAATACGACATAAATGATAAAATTTATTTAGGTAAAATCTGCTTTAACAACATAATTTTACATCTAAATTTACCTTCATCAAATTGTTGCAGAAACTCATAACACTAGCTGATTCTTGGTCACATATGAGATGTCTTTTTTGTGGTTTCAGAAAAATGGACATTCATTCATTAAAGCAGAAGATCCCGATATATTCTGTCTTCAGGAAACCAAGTGTAATGTAGCGAAATTGCCAGACGTAATGAAGAAGGTTGCTGGATACAAGACGTATTGGCTGTCAGGTGACAAGGAGGGTTACTCAGGCACTGCATTGTTCTCGAAGCAAGAGCCAATCACAGTCTCATATGGCATCAGTAAAGTATTTTCATTGTTGTCTCACGCTCGTTCATCAGTTATCCATGACAAAGTTTGTCATCCCGCTTTTGCATTTGAACTTTGTGTGTTTTTTTGGCGAATGTGAAATCTGTCGGTTATTGCAACAGAATGCAAGTTAGTTTTGATTACTAAGGAGACAGATGCACCAAATATGTTTGCAACATTCTCGTACTAGTCGTACAGTTCACACTATAAATATTCCAGACCCTGTTATAAACAGAACCATTGAGTAACAAACACTTTAAAGACATAAGAAAACACAAAGTGCTGTTGTATTGAACTTTAAAACACCCTGTAGAATTCACCTGTCGTGCACGTCCATCTTCGTGTTCACGCATGGCTTTGAGCATTAACACGTGTACTATTTTGGTGGATGCAGATTTTCTGTCATGGCTGTATCAGGTAGCTGCTATTATATATTTTTTGTTGTTCCGTAGTTTTAATACTGTTACGTATTTCTGGAATGCAGTTTTGCTTATAAAACCGATGAAATGCGGGTTATGTGTGTGGTGAAGCAACATAATACTGTTTTCAATTACTCTTAAGTCACAAGCTTAGCTTTATGTTATGTAAACCAGCATATTCTTAGCCATTCCCCAAGCCTGGAAATAGGGAGGGTTGCAGTAAGAATGGCATCTGGCATAAAACTACCTTGGGATGCATGGCTGGGCTTATTCATCTGTGTGGCTGCTGCAGGCCAGCTAGTGGTCATACAGTGATAGGCGTCAGTGAGAGGGGACCAGCAATTAACCAGTGTCCTTATCACATCCAGAATTAGGCAAGTATTAAGGAAGTGTAGGTTCTTGTCCTCGGGTTCTTCATGTTTCAGCTGCCTTTTCTCGGGGGGTTCTCCTTAGTATTTAGACTGTAGAGGTAAACTGACAGGTAAGGTTGGGAGTGCTTGTGAGGAATATGAGGACAATGAGGGTGCTATATTGGGTTAATGTTTCTGAGAGTTCTGGTGCCGGCTCACCTGGGTTGTCTAGGATAAATGGCCATTAAATGGTTGTTGTTGTTGTTGTTGTTAAATCACTGTAAGTGGTAAAAATGTGTACTGTTCAGCCATTTGTTGCACTGTTTTATTTCCTGTGTTGTGTGCTGTTTTAAATTGTTACGTTTCACTGATGTATACTGTGTTTTAACAATCAGTGAATGTCTTCTTGTGTGTAGATCAAAGCCAGCATGACAAAGAAGGTCGCGTAATTACGGCTGAGTACGAAAAGTTCTTCTTTGTTACAGCATGTGAGTTATTACATTAATTCATTTACTCAATACTCAGGTCTAGCAGTAATTTAAAATTTATATAAGCTTAGGCCCATTTGACAAGACATACAAATCTTCTGTTTGGAAGATGCAGTTTAGTAGTCTAGTCACCATGCTACATTGTTCAGTAGACATGCTACATTGTTTGGACTATGCACTGTGTCACGAAAAAAGTAGTACACCAAACTCATGGCGATAACTTTGCCAATTCTTAACAGATTTTCAAAATACTCTCACTGCTGGAGAGAGAACTAAATTTCCAACAGAACTCATACTTCCCACCATACCTCAGTATGTTGCCACATTGTCTTGCAAAAGTTAGAAGTTTGAATTTGTGATAATTTACAAAAAAAACAACGTAAAAAACGTGTCACGTTTGACAAAAACTATCTCTTGTTGTATGTCTGAATATTGTCGCAATAGTTGCTCGAAGTGTCCGCCTTTAGCATGGTCTGGTCCGTGCCATGCCAAACATGCACAAAGCGCTGCTTCAGTTCACAACATTTGTTTTCATAAAATTATCTGCTATTTACAAAGAATATTTAACAGGAATCTGTAACTGAAACAACAAATAAATAAACAAAGTGCATTGAAATTGGGTTTGTGCTAAAAAATCAATGCATGTTTTATTTTCGTTTGCACTTTCTTCCAGATTTGCCAAAATCCAAACGTCTTACTTTTATAAGGTAGTGCAGCAACACACTGAAGGTGTGATGGGAAGTACTATGTGGCTTTTGTTGGAAATTTAGTTCTCTTTCAATGGTGAAAAAATTTTGAAATTACATTAAGAATTAACAAAGTTATGCCGAGTTTTCTATACTACATTTTTGGGGACACATATGACATATTAAATATCTAAAGTTTTTTTGCCTATAAGCCATACACAAATACTGACTTACTTACTTTATTTATCGATTAACTATCTGAAATCAGGGACTGAAACCAGGTTTTGCTTGCACAAATGTGGCATAGGCCACAAAATCTTTACTGGTCTTAGACCAACTAAACTGTTAACCCACCACTGTCTGAACAAGTCAACAGTGTAATCTGTCAAATATGAACGGTTGAACGCATCCTTAGCCTTCCTCGGTGGCGCTGTTGGTAGCGTCGCGGTACGCACTGCCTGGCTACAGTGATTGGCGAGTCTGGGTTCGAGGCCCGGGCTGGCCGGATCATTGTGTCAGGTTATAGCGGCGTATGCTTTGAGGTTAAATTCTCGGGCAGGCACAGAGGGTTCGACGGTGTCATCTTTAATCTGTGACCGTTGGCTAATACTGGGTTCAGAGACGC
>Ga0209338_1000710_pt1 | contig 10328 bp, 9 predicted proteins | sample OlaalgELextract1_FD_187374 | JGI IMG/M metagenome (GOLD analysis project Ga0209338, IMG submission 187374) | Olavius algarvensis symbiont microbial communities from Tuscany, Italy - Type A ELBA extract 1 (SPAdes) (version 2) | ecosystem: Host-associated > Annelida > Digestive system >... | reverse complement strand
CTCCTCCTCGCTGTGTCAAATGTAACAGCCCACCCATCAACAGCCAGTGTACGAATCACTGTTTTGCTGTATGACGGTCCATTGCTCTTCAGTTTTTGAGTGGCGATTAAAGGGTTAAGTACAACGTATATCCAATACATTGCATCGGTCATTACCTGGTACATCTCTGTTACATCTATCCATTACATTGTCATTACTCATTACATCTCTGGACTTCGTAAACTATCTCCATTTGACTACTTTCATTCTGAATAAAGATTAGTATTTTGTTCATGGCTTTCTAACGTAGTCAGATCCTCGTTATAACGTGGAATATTTTAGGCTGTATGGCTTCGTTTGTTACTTGTGTTATGTATTTTAAAATAACTTCAACTGTGCATGATGTTTCTATATTTATTTAAGCCGTTATAAGTTACGATGACTAGAACGGTGTGAGTGAGATGCCATGTAATGTGGTGTGTTATGCTGGTGTCAGTGTGAGATATCCACAGTGCTGTCTAGATTCAGCGTTAAGGCCCTCAGTGATCTTGTGATGAAGACCAATGTAAGTCTGGGTCAACTAACTGATTCTCCAGCCAACTGCACGCTTCACTTACATAGTGATTACGTGAAGCTTCTGGTGATGTCTTTGTATTTGTGTCGTGTCGTCGGTTATTGTAGTCAAGGCTCGACGATACGTAGTATACGTATTCTGTTGTCTGAAGGATACCTACGTACGCAAACATACTCTATTTTAGCCTACATAAACAAGAGTGGAATACGTTGCAACTACCAACACAGTAGTTTAATTAAAACAGTATCAAAGAAGATAAACAGTTTCCAGAATTGTTTGTCACAATAGTTGCATTGTACCAGGCATATTCTTTTTACCACTTTGCAACACCTGTATGTGCTTCCAGCCTCCCACTCGTTATGTTTCGAATAGGTCTGTAGGTGAATTCAGGTTGAAGCGTACGAAACATATCATATGCGTATTGTTTTTCAAAAGATACGTACGTACACTAACGTATTCTATTTTAGCAAATTGTATCCTCGAGCCATGATTGTAGTCATGTGTTTGTATGCTTGTGTGTGTCCGTATTGTCTGTTCCTATAGAGGTATCTTTGTCTGCAGTTTATGCACAGTAGTAATATACCAGTGCTGTATGATCTTTGTAAGTTATTAAGTTGAATGTTTTTTGATAAGTGATGGAGTCAATAAATACAGCTTGTGAATTGACAAAAGTCACGGCAGAGTACTTAGTAGATTTGCTGTGCTGCACTGTGGCTGTTATAAATTGAGTAAATATTTCATATTTTATTCTGTTTAAATTATTGCAGATAATATTTGTTGGTTCTCGACTAAACCTTGTTGGATCTTTTAGACTTCTGTGGCACTTAATGTCCTTCGTCTACGAATGGTCCCAAAAGAAAATTCTCACTCACTGATTCAGTGTCAGTTACCTGTGAGCACTAACGTCAGATTTTCTTACTGCAGCTGCACTTCAGTGAAGCACTTGTGGCAATTTTCTGTTGATGAGTCATTATGAATGTTTTCTGTTCGACATGTAATGTAATACAATAATGTTAAAACTGTTCTTCAGTTTCTTAACTCACTCTGTGAAATCCTAGGTTTGTCACGTGACCAAAGTTAAGTGATCCACATTAGTAATTTATGGATTGTTGTACAGTGTCCCCCAAAAAAGGAAGCCACTTGATGTTCGATAATAACTTTGGCAAATGTGGACCAATTTTCACCAATTGATTCATCAGAAAATTCTCTATGCGTATACTACAAAGATTTCCACGTCACCTGCAGTATGTTGCTACACTATGTTGTGAAATTCAAAAATCCAAAATGTTACCAAATTTTCACGTTGAATGTGACAATATGTTTAAATAGAATTTAATGTGAGATCTTACATAACCGGCCACAAAAATATTGCACTAATGATTTTACTAAAAGATGTGTGTAACACGTGAAGTATAGCATAGAAAGAATGTCAAAGACAGTGCGAAGATAATCATGGTGAAAAAATCACCATGATGCAACAATGTTCAACCGAACAACATTGAACTGTTGATTCGAGACGTCATCTGACAAATTTCAAAATGTTAGTCTGTCAGTCAATGTCAGCGGTCTTGGACAGTCGGTCTAACTACTGTCAAATGTTATTACATCAAGTGTTCAAAGTGTCCTCAGGAACATGTCAACAGTTTGTTGAGGATGCTGTTAAAATCGATAACATTCTTGGATTTTTCACTTTCACAAGGTAGTGTAGCAACTGTTTGCAGGTGAGATGGAAGTTTTTGTGTGTGTACATAGAGAAGTTTCTCACAAATCAGTTGGTGAAAAAGAATTTTGTCATTGGTCCACATTTGCCAAAGTTATTATCAAACATCAAGTGGACAACATCAAGTGGCTTGCTTTAAACCTTTTTGGGACACAGTGTAGATTGATGATGACATGTTAGAAAAGTGGCATAGAGTAGATAAGTTTAAAGTTCCAAAACTTATTATTGAATGTTCCAAAAGTTCCAAAACCTATTACTGAATGCGTGAGTGAGAATTTTCTACACCTGCTGAGGTAAGCTGTTTTAGATTAGGTTGGTTGGGACAAGAACCAATCATTTAGGTTTTTTAGATGATCCACGACTAGGAATTTTTCAGTTTGTTTAGTGTTGCAAAATAACACATTACATGCTAATTCTCATATGGCGCCACTTACTGTATTGAATAGTGCGTTGTAGCTAGTGTGATGCTAGTTATTACCAGTAGGTGGCAGGTGCATGGTGTGGTTGTCCTTAGCAGAGGTTTGCAGTCTCTTGAGTGTTGTTTTGTTTGGATGAGAATGTAGTAGGTTTTAGTGATGAAGTTGCTGATGCAGATGCTTGTGTGAAGTTGATGTTGCTGTCTATGGAATGTTCTTGGCTGTAGTGTACTTGTGTGTTCGTTATGTTTTTGTTCGTCCTTGCCTTTTGCAAACTTCAAATTGTTACATAATCTATTTATACTGGTGTCCGCTTAACAGCAGCAGGGGTGTTAATGCCTGCATGGCCAGCATGGATTTTAACGTGCTTTTGGCTGGCTGGATCTGAATGTATTTACAGCTGTGTGCACATGATGCTTTAACTGCAAGCAGAAATCGCTTGGCTCTTGTAGCACGTGATTACTCTTGTAGCGTGTGACTTTTCTAACCTGCTGAGGGTAGAACTCGTCCCCTGAGTTCCATCAACTCAACCCCCTGAAAATCATTAAATCCCACCTGGGAATAATTCGAGAATAATTCTGAACAAGATGAATGTTGTCCATTTGTTACCAATATTGATTGATTGCCGAGTTGCACATCGTTCTCAGTACTTGTATACATATACATCTGCAATACATAATGGTTGTTTACTCTGATAGTTACTAAACATGTTACCCTTTAGACCCCAAAGGCAATTATAGTGCTACATCGAATAATACAAAGTTGATACACTGGCCGTCGATGGGTGGGCTGTTACATATGTACAGCAAGGAGGGGCCTGGGTGGGCTGTGGCCCTGCCCAGTCCCCTCCTAGCTGTACCAAATGTTACAGCCTACCCATCAATGGCCAGTGTACCAATCACTGTATTGCTATATGATGGTCCGTTGCTCTGCGGTTTTAATGTGGCGATTAAAAGGTTAAATATTGTCACTTAACTTTTACTGTAAATCAAGAAAAAAGTAAATTTTCTTTCAGTAAACATTGTCCATCACTGGGAAGGGAGACAGTCACCCTGACGTCCTGCAACTCTCACCTGACTGAGAATGCTGGAAAAATCACTGGATGCAGCATAGTTTTTATTGTTAACAAGTTGAGCCTATTTGTTGTGCATCATCGTTGTTGTATGCATGAGTGATGGAAGTTGTGTACAGTGTGAAAGCGGCTTTACGTTACGGTATTTTTGCAGACAGCATGATGCGCACTCACACAGCTATTTTTATGGTGATTTTCAAGTGGGTTTGCTTTTAGCCTCTCTTTCGAGCATATTGTAAATGTATTTCTGGACAAGTGCCCTTGCTGATTCCCACTGAACAGCGTCAAAGCACTGAAGGCTTAAATTTAAATTTAACTTAAATTTGTTGATTAAAATTACATACTTTTGTAGAAGAAGCTTGTTTTGACCATTACTCATCTCTGTACAGCTTTACGGCTTATTGTTGTTGTGTGTACGGCTATGCATGTGTGTCTGGTTCTATGTCGACTAACAAATTAACGGCGCTAAATTGCTCATTAACTCGACTTCATATGTTATTGTGTTGATAGAGGCTTGTGTGTTTTATGTGGAGGGAGCGGCGTTGTGCGACTGTCTTAGGGAGTTGTGGGCACTCAAATCATTCTGGCCTGCCTAGCTGAGACCAGATTATGGGTCCATCTGATCTACATTAGGTACCCAACTGCACAGTGTCGTCCTTGATTTTAACAGACCCAGCCTTGGTGGCATTTAAGCACCAATATTTTCAATTGCCAGTAGCAGTCACATATTACAGAGGGGAGGACACTGTCATAGTAGTCACATATTACAGAGGACACTGTTGAACCCTTTTGACTATCCAAGCAATCAATCCGATAGCATGGACACTAATAATCCAAACACAAATTATCCCACCAAACTTGGATTTGATCAGTGTGCACTGTGGGTATTATAGCAAAGGAGGCTCTTCATAGAAGCACTAGAAAGTGAACTGCGTTATCTAAGTGTGATCAATACAGCCGCTTTATGTTTTTTGTTAGTACATGTATTTTTGTTGCACATTATTAGTTTTTTGTTTTATAAATGCTGTTATGTATACATTTGTTTTGCCTGTTTTTTTAGCGTAAACAATCTATTGTAAAAAGTTCTTGGCTATTTGCTGTGTTTAGGAGGATCTAGTAAGAGATAACTTGGCAAAATTTACAGAAATGTGTGAGGATATGGAAAAAAGACACCGCCAAGAGCTGCAGGAGTTACGAGAATCGTATGAAGGTGGGCAATGTTGTTGTGCAGATTATTTATTATTATTGACATATTTTGATTTATTGAATATTATTGCCCCGCGACGCTATGCATAGCCTATGCTGTCGTGTAATGTCGGTCTGTCTGTCTGTCATGTTCACGTATTGTGTCGAAATGAATAAACATGTACTCAGACTTTTTACCATCTAGCATTTTTTCTGTACCAAACAGTATGGCAATATTTGGACAAGACCCCCCCCCAATGGGGGCATCATATGCAGTTGGTGTATGAAAAAAATGCAATTTTTGACGAATATCTCACTTTTTCTCAGAAGTGATACAAGATAGCACTATAGTTAATATGGAATGCCAATAGGAACTATTGAATGGTGCTATTTCCAATGATCTTAAGTGACCCCGTCCTAGATTTAACGGTAACGATATTATGCAATGTTATGTAACTCAAAACGATACACAGTAGAGCTGTAATTATGATGGAAGACTGATAAGAAGTCGTATATGATCTGTCAACCGCTGCTACCTTCAGTGACCTTGAATGACCAATAGTTCAGAATTCAAGGGCACACCAGTATTTGATGTTGAATATCTCATAAACAGTAGAGGAGACATATGTACAGTGGAATACGAATAGTAACTTACAACACACCCTACTCAGTGGTGTGATTTTGAATGACCATAAGTGACCTCGAGTGACCTAGAAAAATTTCCAATGACATGGATCATTGCACAGCATCTGCGACAGCTGAGCTTCCTGTTCACACATATGTCGGTTGTGGAATAAAACGTGGCTAGATAGTTTGCAGTTTCATTTACTATGCATTTTTATTTTATGTGAGTGTTGAGATGCATATGTAATCGGCATTTCGGTGTAATGGTTCTTGCATCCATGGCCAGAAAATTCTTGTCACACTTTTTCAGTTGAGCCAGTCATTCAGTCTGTTGTTTTTTGTAATACAGAACGAATCCGTCTGTTGCATGAACGCCTTGAACTCACAGGTGATTTCTGAAACATTTGTCTTGGTGTTTTGGCACCTACAACTGTAGTTTTTAACTGTGTGTGAAATTGAGAAGTGGCAGCGTGTGAAGTCCCACTTTGACAAGTTGTCGTTTTTGAGTTTAGAATACAACATTATTTGATACATTAAAAACACTGTTCTTGTTTGGCCCTTTGTAAAGGAAGCTGCATTACAGATTGCATTCCGTAAGTAAGTAAATAAGTAAATGATTTATAAAGCGCCGATGTCTATAAAGAATCAGGGCGCGTAGAGAGGGGGTGGTCATTATGGGTTAGGATAGGCTGATAGGTCGTCTTTATGTCCGTCTGTTATCTGTTCGTGTTCGTCTTTTCTTACTGTTCCGGCCTGTCCCTAAGCCAGGAATGAAACCTCTTGGAAAGCCCAGAGTTGATGGGAAGATGACCCATGTCAAAGTAACTGACGGAGCAAATTTGAAGTCAGAAGGTTGATGTCACAAGGCCACGTAATGCTGAGACGGGAAGTGTGCCATAATTTCAGAATGAAAGCTCCTAGAAGTTTCAAACTTGGCAGAAGTATCACAGAGAGTGCCACTGCCAGAAGTAGTAAACATTCTAAATCAGAAAGTCAAGAAAGGTCAAAGTTGCAAGGTCATATTATTGCTGCTTATTTGTTCATTAGAACTTAAAACTCACGAAGGAAATGACAGAAAGTTCAAATTTGTTTCACAAATGGTGGATGGCAACTGTAACTCACAATAACATTTTAAGGTCTGTATATGCAAATGAAGACAGCTGACTTAGACTGTGAGCCTCCCTAAATGTCGAATGCATCTTTCCAAACCCCCCATTACAGTTTGTTATTTTTGAGTACTACTAGCTTTGATGTAAGATTTGTGAGAATTTGTCTGGCCTATAATGCTAGCGTGTCATTTATTTAGAGTCAATTGGCGATGTTGAGATGCGGCAGCAAATGCAAGTGATGGAAGAGAGAGATGAAGCAACTGTACAACAGATGGTCGTGTCTCATAGCAGCGAGGTAGACACGTCATCATTGCATGAACCACAAATGAGACCTGTAAGTGAAATGTGTTGTAGTATCGTTTACTTAGTCTTGTGAAGAAATAACGAAACAGGTTCGGCCTGCGATGTATTTTAGCAGTCTACACATGCATGGTACCAGCTGACAAGTCAGATGATGGTTTCGTACAGTGATGAAGCATTTCGATTTATTTTTAGTTTGTTTTTTCTGTTTGTCCCATGTAGTGGACTAAGCTGGCTACCCGTCAGCTTTTACTGCACGTTAAATACTCAATATCGTATCATATTAGTTTCTATCAACAAAATTGTCGTATTTTAAGCCTGACTAGTTCTGCAGTGTGTGATAGCTTTGCTTGTTAACCATCTGGTTACATTCATCTGGCTAAACCACTCAGTCTAGCTGTCTCCATTGCTTCTGCAGTGAACATTGCCACAGTGGCCACGCCAGCATGCCTAGTGATAGGATGAAGCACTCATAGTATTAACTGTGATAGGCCTACAGTTGCCGTACGATATTCAAGACTGCCAGCTTACAGCTTGTTTGTCAGTTTAATGTAGCGGTAACATGTTCCGGCTGATGAACATAGTAGTTACTCTACACTAGGCCCGGTTAGTGCCTAGATGGGTGACCATCTTTGGACAGGTAAATCACCTCGGCGCTGAGCCAGGCATTCAGGCTAGAATGAGTACCTGGCGAAAGCCGGGGAAGGAAACAGGCATATTGTGTGACAATCCAGCCCGTGCACGTGGTCTCGCAGTGTTTGCTGATGCCTGGCTGGTGGCTGGCTAGCAGAGATAAGAGCCTACATGCGGGAAGTGGTAGCACATTAGAGACGTGACCATGACGATGCGCTATACAAATGGCCGCATTTACTTTACTTTACTATACATATGTTGACTTAATTGGATGAATAGCTCAAACCAGTCTACAGGCCAGTGAACAGTGATCTCCTCTGTTAGCTCTTCAGTCTTTGGTGTGGTTCATTTTTAGGGACCAACCTAATTCACGATTTCACGGCCGTGACATTTTCCGTGAAATTTGCCTTCTTCCGTGAAAAACGCCCATTTTTGTGAAATTCCGTGACATTCGCGATTTTTCGAGAATTTTGACGCTTTTACTTTCATTTATGACGGTTTTCAGAGTTTTATCAACAGCTTTTGTGTGGATGTTGCTGTTTGCTATGTGTCACACTTCAGCACTAAGTAGTTGGCATGTATTCACTGTGTTACTTACTTACATCCCACCACACTAGGGCAACCCGCTTGTGTGCTATTCGACAGATTTCTTAGTTTGCATTAACATAGCACCTCGAATTAACGGCTGTAGGGCCCGTGAATTTTCCGTGAATTTCTCAAACTCCTTCCGTGAATTTTCCGTGAAATTTGGCATATTTTAAAAACTCTACCGTGAAATCGCGCATTTTTTCCCGTGAATTAGATTGGTCCCTATTCATTTTGTTTGACTGTATGTATTGTCTTGTTTTATACAGTGCATTGTGCACTGCACTGATATGCATCATTTGGTTTGACGGTGCTGTTCATATGTTATGAAAATATTGTAATGTTTGATTTTATGGCTCTGTGTGTATTACTGTAGATTGCAGATGAGAAGGTTGAGGAACTCACGATGCGTGAAACGATGCTGAAGAATGAGATTCATCAGCTGAACGAGCAGATATCAGAGCTACGTCAGCAGCATTCACATGAACTAGAACGGCTCAGTCGAAAGAACGTGGACGAGATGCAAAAGCTGACGGAGCAGTTATCGAGCCAGAGAGCATCATCTGAACAGGGCGGAGATTCCGAGTTGGTCTACTACCAGCGCCATCTTGAGGCTGTGGAACAGATCGACAAACTGCAGACTGCGGTAGAAGACCTACGAGAAAGTCTTCAGTGCCGAGATGCTGAAATTGAACAGCTGAAGGCAAATGTTAGTTCACTGGATTCCAATGATGGTGGCCTCATAGCAGCCATTCAGTTGGATCTGGAACGTGCTTCAGCTGAGCGGTAAATATTGCAAACTTGAGATCTTCAATGATGCTGAGTACTTTGCGTCACTGTTCTGTACATGGAACACTTGTTGTATGGTTTACTGACTCGTACTGATGCATCACTTTAGATACATTCAGAATATACCATGTATTTGCATTTACTGTGTATTGATTATGACCTCTATCAAAGATCCCTTTTTGATGCGCGGTTCTATGCATAAGTGCGGCCTATGCTGTGGTTTAGTGTGTGCCCACCTGGCTGGGTTTGTCCGTCACATTCGTGTATTGTATCAATATGAGTAAATGTCTTCAAACTTTTTTCACCATTCTAATTTTTCTGTACCAAACCTATGGCATTATTCTGATGGGGACCCCAATGGGGGCATCGAATGCAGGTGGGGTATGAAAAAAATGCGATTTTCGACCAATATCTTACTCTGTCTCAGAAATGATACAAGATAGGTCCATAGTTACTACGGAACACCAACTGTGACAACAGCATTCACTAAATAATAATAATCGACTATTTCTGCCTGTGCATGCCTCAGACGACAAATGTTAGTTATGTATTGGGTGTTACAGTATAGTTTTGTCTTGAGTCTGAGTCTGTACTGTGTACTGTTGCTACAGATATTGTGTGTGTGCAAATGTCGAAGCATTATTGCAGTTTAATTGTTTTAGAGTTACATCTGTGACCTGTTTATTGTTGCAGTGATGCTGCTCAGCAGACTAACAATCATCTCATGTCCATCCTGTCCGAGTCAGTTCGCATGACAGTGGATCTGGAATCTCGGATCAGCCAGTGTATTGCCAGATTTGATCCGCCAACTCCGCGATCCGGTGGTCAGCCTTCCCAGCCTTCTGGTGGTAGCATGAGTGGACCCTTGGCTAACGTCGTGCACAGTCCTAGAGAGATGAGGACTCGTCCTTCGGCAGGTTTGTGATGGTAGCACATTGTTATAAACACAGGCCGTCACTTTCATCTTATTCACATTTATTTGTGTTGATATGTCTCTAAAATGGTCTTATTGCACTAATGTATAATGTTTACAGACATCTTCACTTCACTTCTAGCTGATGCTGATACTCGATATATAGTAACAAGAGGTCAAAGTAATTTGACAAAAAGCACCTCATGGGGGGCCCATTCCCCGGTTAGGGGTCACCCCAGGGGGTCGAAATTTGTACCGTTGAATTCATGGGGTAGAGGTTCCTATTAGTGTTCCATAGTAACTATAGGCCTAGGATGCACCGTTTGGCCACAGTGCATGCACGTGACGACCAACGACGTCACCACACAGCCTATCTCAATAAGCGCCTCTTTTACTAAAGTAAAGTGAGGCGCTTAATAATATAATGTA
>Ga0209338_1000709_pt1 | contig 10340 bp, 7 predicted proteins | sample OlaalgELextract1_FD_187374 | JGI IMG/M metagenome (GOLD analysis project Ga0209338, IMG submission 187374) | Olavius algarvensis symbiont microbial communities from Tuscany, Italy - Type A ELBA extract 1 (SPAdes) (version 2) | ecosystem: Host-associated > Annelida > Digestive system >... | reverse complement strand
CCTCAGTGGTGACTTTCGAAAATCGCTTACTTATTTATTGTTTCTGGTAATTTGGGTATGTTTGAGCGACATTTTGTTGACAATTAGAAGTCGACCGTCAGTCCCCGTACGGGACTAATTTATTATTTATTTTTATTTTTACACAAGTTAAGTGATTGGCTCGGAAGATCGTCTCTGAAATGACCTATAATGTGTTAAGCGGGATGTTAACTTGTACACTATACTATACCTGAGAGTTTGCTGTGATTTTGTTGTAATTTGCCTTTGATACAGGTGCCAAAAATGTTACCCGTCCCCGCACCCTTTTTTTATCCCTACCCTATCCCATCATTTCTATCCCCTCACAGTATTTTCCCATCCCTATCCCTCAATATCTGTTCCCATCCCCACCGTAAACCTGCATCAATGTCTGTCCGTTATTGGACTGTTGGATGTTAATTGCATCATATGCCTAGTCAGCAAATCACGATATTGATTCTGTTCTAAAGATTCATCCAAGTGCAGTCATTTCAGCAGCTCAGTACAGTGAGTTCAGTTCAGTCTCATTTAGTCAAACTCGTAGAACTTGTCAGATCACATCTCACATAGTTCAGTGCTTCAGCCCATGAAGGAAGAGCAGGCTGTCAGCTGTATCACTGGTGTTATGTTCTGTTAGCATCTACATTCATTCGGCTGTGGATTCACCTTCCAAGTCACTCGTCACCATTGCAATGCCGGACACAGCCCTGGCTGTACAGTAAGTACAGTCTTCCGTCATATTAGTGTGATTGATGCCTGTTTTATGCATATGCAATCTCAGTCTGTTTGCATTCTTGTTGGTGAGAGCAGTTCATGTTAGCTGATACTGAGAAATGTGTGCAAATTAAACTGTTTTGTAGGTATATTGCAAATCGAGTTTTTATCGCTCTGGCCAATGGTACTGTAGCGGTGTTGCAACGACCATCAAGTAAGCAACAGTTTCTGTTGAAGTTAATTTTTGTTATTAGATTCAAGTTGATTGGAGAAAGATGCTTTTAGAAATGATTTTGAAAGGTTGTTTAAGAGTTACCTGCAGTATTTTTTTAGTTTTTATATGACAAACACAATGCTAGTATGCATTTCGTCTTATATATCATCTGCTGTTGCTTTTTTGTGCAAGGGGACAGCTCGTATTACTAAGTTGTTAATTACTGCTGCACCGTTATTTTTTTGTTGCTGAGAATTGTTAACATTAATAATTTAGGCAAACCATATATTGTGATCTGTGTTGATATATCATGTCTTGCATCATTTTATGATATTTGCATTTTTTTAAATAAATATCTGTATACCTATGATAGTTGCTGATCTGACTGTGATGTAGATGGAAGTTGGAAACTGTCAAGCTACTATTGTCTGTGTCTTGGCAAGCCTCAGCATTCTGTTCGATGTATATCTGTTGTCGGAGAGAAGTTCATATGGTGTGGTTACCGTAACAAAGTTCATGTCATTAATACTTCCAACCTAGCACTTCAGGTGTGTAAACCGATGTTTTGTTATGCATGTAAATTGTTAAATCTATTGAATACAGTCGGCACCACACAAGCGCACGTCGGTTAAGAGCAAACCCCAGAGGCCGTGTGCTTAAGCGGCGTCGACCGTATGTGGCGTATTGCTGTGAAGTAGTAAAATCTCGGAACATATGAAGTGATAATTTATCAAATGTGTATTATTTTTCATTGTTAATCGATAGTACTGTTGAGCTGACTCTTCTCTGATGACTGCTAAAATAATATTCAGTATTCTACAGTGTCTGCAAGTAGAGGAATATGAGCCGGTGTTGTATCGTGCAAACATTGATGTCTGGTAGAAATCGTTTGATGCACACACGCGGGCAGAGAGCCAGGTCCGTCAGATGGTGTGTCTCGGCGAAGGTGTTTGGTTGACGATGCGACTGGACAGCACGCTGCGGCTGTATCATGCCAACACATATCAGCACCTCCAGGATGTCGACATTGAACCATACGTCAGCAAGATGCTTGGTCAGTTCATATAACTTTAAATGTTTGTTTTTTATAAGCAGTTTTCATAAGCACTACTGTGCATTGGGCCACGTATACTCAGCTTCTTCAAATTTGCTAGTTTGTACTTCTTATTTTCATATTCCCACTGCTACCAGATCTGCTATTTATGTTTAATTGTTTATGTTACCTGCCCCCTTACCTCCACTTGGCCACATCTGAGATGTGATGTTGGTCTGGAGGAAGGGGAATATTGAAGAAAAAAAACTGTCTGTGTTAACAGTATTTTGTACTATTATAATGGTGCACAAAGATATGAGCAGTTGTTACAGGTTGGTCGACTATTGGGCTTTGATCTTGCTTGGTTTAGCTCTGTCTTCCGAGCGCTTCTGTGTCTTTGGTCTTCGTGGTGCTATATAGATACTAAAAATTTTTTTGCTTACATCCTTCTCTTTACCTTTTAGTGAGCTGAGCCTGGTGGGATTGGCCCTTGACGTGGTTGACTAGCCATCATCTTTCAGTGCTATGACACTGTTGGTTGGGTCATCTGACCTGTAAAATCGTCTCTGAAATGACCTATAATGTGTGGAGTGGGACGTTAAACCCTACCATACCATACCATACCATACCTGTACATGTTACCTACCTATTTACATTCAACATTGCAGTTGTTCGGAGTAAAGTAAAGTAAACGCGGCCATTTGTATAGCGCATCGTCGCGAAGTGCCTCTAATGTGCTACTGCTTTCCATATGTCAGTGCTGATCTCCTCAAGCCAACCCTGCAGCCAGGCATCAGTGAACACTGCAAGACCACGGATACGGGCTGATGTATCACGCTATATGCCTGTTTACTCTCCCGGCTTTCGCCGGGTACTCATTCCAGCCTAACCACAGAGGGCAGGCTCAGGCTGAGTAGGCCTGGGTGCCTGGTTCTGTGCCGAGTTGGTGTAGCCACCCAGGCACTAACTGGGCCTAGCGTAGAGTAACTATGTTGATCGAGTCAAACATGTTACCGCTACACTAAACTGGCGACCAGTAAATCATCATAATCATAGTGTCGTGCCCAGTGCCCAGTGGTGAGCTTAGCCGTCTTGATGCCTGGATGTTACTGCACATGAAGCCACGCCGAGTTGAGATCATTGTTGACTGGTTGTAAGTCAAACTCGACGGCACAGAGCCAGGACCATCTGGGAGACGAGACGGTTAATGGCTGTTTATAGGACACGAGAATAATGCTGCGATGGATCAGCTCATGACTGGCGATGTGCCCAAAGAGGCATAGTCACCTTGTCGTGATGGCAGAGGTTACTGGTGGTTGCCCAGTCTTTGTCTCACATCTTCGTTTGTGATATGGGATGCATAGTATACAGTGCAGGCACCACTGGTCGAAGGCCTCAATGCATTGACTGGTGGCTGTTGTCATAGTCCACGTGTAAATGGAGAAGACTAACCACTGGTGGCACTGTGTAACTTAATGATTTCTTCAATGAATCTGGAAATGCTCACCCATGTTGTCCGTGCATAATGATCATAAAACAAGTTTATAATTGCTTATTTTCGTTTATCTTGCCTCTTTTTGTTTTCAGTATCTCGATGTTTACTGGTGCTGTCACTGTCACGTGGCTACAATTGTTTTTATGTTTTATTTTTTATTAATATTATTAGACCTATTTAGTATGTATGTTTTATTACACAGGTACTGGAAAACTTGGCTTTTCGTTTGTGCGTGTGACTGCGTTGATGGCGGTTTGCAATCGACTGTGGATTGGCACTGGAAATGGCGTCATCATCTGCGTTCCATTGCTGGAAAATGCAGCTGGTGAGCAGCAGTTCAGCAGTGTTTTCAGATTATTTTGGAACTTATAATATGAGAGCACACGGCAGCAGATGATTTGTTGCTTTTTGTTTGAGTTCACTAACTGCTGTTTCACCATTAACTGCTCTTGTGTGTTATTAGACACGGTTTGATGTATTTGATTATCACCATAATGATGCTAATGTCACTGATTTAGCACATGCAGCTCGTTCTGTCCTGTATTAGCACCGTCGTTTCACGTATAATATCACTGCTGCAGCTGTGCATTGTCTATTTAGTATCGTGCATAGGATACAACTGATAGTGTGAGGCAGTCATTAGTCACCCCCCATTACTTGTACCCTTGTCATTGCTCCTGTATGCTACTGGCCAGAAATGTCCTTTGTGTTGATCCAACTTCATGTACTCTGATATATCCATGTCTTTTAACACGTCTATTCTTTCCTGCCTTTTCTTTCGACTCTATCTTTCGCATGCATACCATCTCGAACACATGCAGCCTATTTGCTTATGTTGTCTTTCGGCCCCATGTTTGAGTTTTATGAGTTAGATATTGGTAGTGGTGCCAGTGTAGATCTCATCGATAGGCTTTTGCTGCGTGACACTATGTGTGTGGTCTATGCCATGGCATGGTAACTGACTGTCTGTCTGTCCGTCTGTCACATTCATGTATCATGTGGGAGTGGCTAAATATAACCTGAATCTTTTTCACTTTCTGATAACCCCACCATTCTAGTTTCTCTGCACAAAATGTTGTGGCAAAATTCTGTAGGGGTCCCCCTAATTGGGGCATCAAATATAAGCTTGGTGTGTAAAAATCGTGATTTTTGACCAAAATCTTGCATTTTCTTGGAGATAGAATGAAATTAAGCTAAATTATCATGCATGTATGTTGTAGATGTAAGACCTCCTTCTATTTGTAATCGTGCTGTTGGAGGCATACTTCATGCATACAGCAATGTGCCAGAGACTGCCGTAAAAGCGTCGAACAGCGCAAGTGACAGTGGAAATGTTGCTGGACATTTACCTTACTGCTACATGGCGCAGGCACAGCTGAGTTTCCATGGCCACCGAGATGCCGTCAAATTCTTCGCTGCTGTACCCTGTAAGTTACAGTCTTCTTTTAATGCATCATTGTTTGCCTTTGTTCATTATCAGCTTGTAGACATTACTTCAAGTATCGTTAGTCATTCAAGTGCGACAATATTTTAGTGGAGATGTTGTGGACAGTCACGTCTGCATGTGTTAACTATTGCCACCCATACAGCGATAGCATAGCGAAGGTGGTATTGTTTTGAGTAGTGTCTGTCTGTGGGTGTGGGTGTGTGTGTGTTTGTTCATCAGTGCAAATATAGCTCTTGAACCGTTTGAGCTGTTATAATGAAATTGTTATGGGAGCAAGATATCGTCAGAAGCTTGGAAGAGTTCAAAAATGGCTGTATATCAATGCAGCGTGGCACGTGGTTGGTGATTGAACGTCTCTGACATTTGAGTTTGTTTGACAGGTATCAGTGACGCTGGGCAGTCTTCTCCATGCCATAGCCCAGAGTCGAGAACAAGTGACAAATCCAAGTCTCCAACACCTGTGCCAACAATGCTACTCATGTCCGGCGGCGAAGGCTACATCGATTTCCGCGTTGGCTCCACTAATACTGGTAATGTATTTTGTGAGTACAGGTTAGAATCAGAAACATATCGAAACTTAAATATTTACCACTGAACAGGTGCGGTTTGTTTTCATTCAGTGTGATGAGACAGTCACACGATGATAAAACGTGGATATATATACAGCTGTCAGCAAAACTGAATGTGTCACTGAAACACCTGCATTACTTCAGTGCTATAGGTGCAGTCCCTCTTTAGAGGTGGGCATTTCTGAGTCCTTCGAATTGTCTGTCACCAGCACTAGTCACCAGACCTGTCAGAGAGTGCCTTCAAGCGGGCATTGAAGATGTACCTGTTCTCGACTGCCCGGCGCAATTGAGACGTTGTCATGACTTTGGAGCTGCTTATAAATATTCAGACTTACTTACTTACAGTGCTGAAATGTGGCTTTTATATCATTACTTTGCCCTGGTGATGGCTGGTCGGGTGTTGTTTTCAATCACCAGTGTTTATAATTTTGTTACAATGTTTGCTAACTTTGTTTGTAACCATGTGTGTTTGTTGGCAATATTATAAGAAAAGTGGTTACAACTGTCATAAAACTTTTAGAATTGACGGGCATTGGCTGTCTGGACTCATGCCGTTAGGTTCACCAGCGGCAGACCCTAGCATGGCATACTGTGCCTGGCGGCATCACTGTCGTTTCTGGCATGCAACTCTAGGATTGCATAGTGCCATACATTGTCATCATCCTCCAAAGAGGGCAGTTCTGAGCCAAATCTGCTGCTTTAGGAAGCGTAAGGTCTCAGATCCTATTGGACGATGCTGAGCCACATGATGCGTAATATTCCCTGGTTGTCTTCTCTAGTCTGCCAGAGGGGAGGCTAACAGGATCCTGTTGGCATCTGCGTCGTCATCTGTGCACGCGATGTGCCCAAACGCTGCAGTGTGCCTGGCAGCATTTGTTATATTCTCAGTGTTGGTGGCAACTGATATCGATAGTGCTTCTATCACTGCAGTCATGAGAAACTAGTTTTCCTTGGTACACAACAGCTGTGCAGGCTCTACAGACTGGAGAATAGGCCTATCATTTCATGGCCGGCCGGATGGTGCAAAAGGCGACCTGAATGAGGCTTTAGATTCGTTATCTTTATAGTTCTGCATATATTACTAGTTTTCGTTAATTGTTGTTTAGGTTTTTTTATGTTGTCACTTAACTGTGGTTACATTTGTTTTTTGCTGGTACCAGTCAAGTTATTGGCTGGGAAGATCGTCTCCGAAATGACTTATATTGTGACAAGTGGGATGTTAAACTCTACCATACCGTACCGTACCACAACAACTGTGCTGAATTGTATGTTAACAGCTGAGATGGATGATGGAGATGACACGCCGGACAGCGGTAGTCAGAAAGGAGATGCTGGACTGCCTAGAACTGATTACAGTCAGCTGATTGTCTGGCAGGTCTACAGCTAACTCAACGACAGAATTTCATTTCTGTCTTATGTGTTTTCTAAACTGTGATGTCTACAGTCGTCTGTAGAGTTAATGCTGTCACGGCTTTTAGCTTCTGGATGTCGTGTAAAGACACTGAATGCTTTGCAACAAGCTGTATGTCCTTTGTCTAAACAAGTGATTATTGTACATCTCCAGTTATAGTCTTGTCATTCTTCACTTCTGTTGTGCACATGTGGTCGTGTGTATTTTCGCTGGAGACTCGCAAGAAGTGGTCAAGCCAGTGCCAAGATCATAGAAATTAATCCAAGTTGTTTTTTAAAATGTGACGTATCACAGTGGCTTCACTTTTTTGGCCACCCTGTAAGCTGCAAATCATAAACGTTGCCAAGTAGTGAATCTTGTTGGTGCGTAAAGTTTGTGGTTGATATGCTAATGCACAATTTGTCTGTAAGGAGCAACTTTCAGTGTTACCAAGGATGTAAAAACGTGGATGTCAATACGTGTGCCTGTTGTAAATGCAGTAGTGATACTTATTATCCAATCGTGGTCACTACTAGCGGGTAGATACTGCTTTGCACTGTGTCACACTGTGGGTCTGTCCGTCTGTCCCAAAAATGGTCAGATTTACTTCAAGTAAAGATGAAAATGTTCCACAGCAGCCCCTGAATTGCCCCATTACATTTTTGACCTTGAAAGCTCAGGGTCAAGGTCAATCGTTTTTGGCTGTAACTCTTCCACAAATGTTCCCATTTATTTCAAGTAAAGACCAAAATTTACAAAGTCTGTGAGTGTGTGTGCTTGCTGTGCCTCGGACTGTAGATTTTCTTAACCCATCTTAGCTCATGGTTCCTCTGAAGGTCTCCAAGAAAACCGTTGGGCCGTTGATTGGTATTTTTACAAGCTAGATGCCCTTATTGATGCCAAAAGAACAGGTATCAGATGATACATCTGAGTAGCAGTGTATAGTACAGGTACCATGTTCAGTATTACTAATGTAGAAACTGTTGTCGAGACCTGTGCAAGAATATGAAGATGTTCTATCATTCCCTAATGACCTGCACTTATTCTGTTCATTCTGCACTTGCACTGAGAACTTTCTGCATTCGTCGTGTAACTGGTTTGCAGTTCACATTCAGTAAGTAAGTAAACAGTTGATTTATATAGCGCATCATCGTGAAACCATTAATAGAAATTACTATAGCAAATTAGCAAGCATTGTAAAGTCATTGTTCGACATTATTGTTGTATTGTATTGTCTCTCATATTTATGCCTTTGTGGCTAACACACTTTATCATTGTAAAATCTAATCACACGGCTGGACCATGGGAGTATAGTGTTATTGAACTTGAAATCACCAGTCGAGATTTAAGTGACAAATGAAAGCAAGTAACCTTTTGTACATATTTCACTCAGCATTTATTTAGGCTTATTTATATTTGTGTTATTTTATATTCATCTATTTTCGCTGCAAGTATGCCATTAAACGTTCAGTTCAGTTCACTCCTGCAGTTTCCCTCAGAACTTCCTCTCCCACAAGTGATGTGCACAGGTTGTTCCCTCAAGTACGGGTTTTCTCACGGGTAGTAGCACAGAATTTTCCCTGCTCGTCTCTAAACTGTTGTATGGTCCAGTTGACAATATGACAAAGCTCGTGTTTGTTATTTTGTTTGTTTGTCACTTGAATGAATGATGAGTTTTGAGGTTTACACAGCTATTTATAACTTTTTTTCAGAATATTTCACTGGTTCACGTTGTTGCTACACTGAGTCTGTAATTTTAGATTTTATCTACAGTATAATTCTAGTCATATTTTACACTTTACTTTTTGTTCTATTTCTGTATTCAGTTTTTTATTTATTCACTATTTATGGTTTTAATACTATTACAGTGAAGTCTGACATGCTCTAGTCAGGAATTTTGCAGTGTAAAGAGTGGAGTAAATTAATTTACTTGTAAAAATATGTATGTATGTTGTTGCTTAATATGTTAAGCTGATGTAAGTCAAAAAAGTATTATAGTACTTTGTTGTTTGTTTTTTTAAAAATTGATTCAGTTAATGGACAGGCAAGTACTCTCTGATTATGCTTTGTACAAACCTCAAAACTAGGCTTTAAGGAGACGTTCAACACTAACAGGTAATGTCTTGAGTATAAAAGTTGCCAAGTTTAAAAACATAAAATAAAACTTGCTTGGTTTGGAGTATTATCAAGTGGCAGTATTACCAGGCATCCCGTTAAGCCAGTGCATGTATTACATGGACAAGAATATATTCACTGTATAATATTGCACAACACTATAAGCAATGAGTGTGCAAGACTGGTTGCTATACGTCAACAAGTCACAACAGCACAATGGTGTATAGTTAATGAGAGATTTAGCTGGCACAAATAGATCGCGTTCAACATTATGTAACTGCCCATCCAGTCGAATTAGCACGTGCAGAATGTCTGGTACAATGTACTCGCGATATCACACAAAACACTGCAGTCTAAGTTGCATCTAGTCTGCAGCCAATGATTGATGAAAAAACTACGACGATATGGTAAGCAGTTTTCATCTGATACCGAAATGTCACGGACGGACGGACAGAATTGCTATATCAATCAGAGCCATAGATCTACGGCTCTGATATCAATATCATCATCATTGAGAAATATGGACGTAGGCATCGCCTCTTAAGTCCACATCTTTAACAAACACTGTTTCCAATGTGCATCATGTGTGCTGACGCGTGATAAAATAGCACATTGGTGTCATGTACGTCTACGCAGCAAGCACTGATGGCTAAGGCTGTAAATAGTTTGCAGCAATCACAACTTTCACGAATTTGAGCACCCGCCGCGAATTTTTGAATCATGTCGCAAATTGCTGCGATTTTTGCAAATTTCGGTCCTGTCAGCGAGAATATTCCGTGCTTTGAGGATGACATACAAGCAAAAACTGAAGTGCATACATATTTGTCAAGTGTTGGTGATCTGGGGGCAATCCTCATCCTGCTGACCTTCGGTTTGCTGCAGCGCAGCAGTTTCCAACTGACTTGGACATGTTGACAGACGTAGCATTAAGGGTGAAAAGAGAGCTATGTACAACATGCTGTACCAGAATTCTGGAAAACTGTAAAGTGCCTGTGGGGACTACAGTCCTAGCTGCCCTAGCTATGTGACTGCTAATCATTCATTGTTCATTTAATGGTTAGACTTTTACCCGTAGTCTCATTGACTTTGTTTTATTCACCAACTAACTGTTTTTATTTGCTGAAGTTTTTAACACTACCTAGAACTGTTTTTAACACTACCTAGAACTTTTAACATTGTAATGTCTGCTGGTCGTCTCTGTAAGTGGACACAAAACCGACGATGATGATGATGATGTAGTTGGTAACATGTATATTCATGTATGAAACCGTTTGTTATGCACAAACAATCGATCTCCAATCTACTGTGCATGTGTATCGAGTAATACCACAAAACACGCGACGCC
>Ga0209338_1000708_pt1 | contig 10356 bp, 1 predicted proteins | sample OlaalgELextract1_FD_187374 | JGI IMG/M metagenome (GOLD analysis project Ga0209338, IMG submission 187374) | Olavius algarvensis symbiont microbial communities from Tuscany, Italy - Type A ELBA extract 1 (SPAdes) (version 2) | ecosystem: Host-associated > Annelida > Digestive system >... | reverse complement strand
GACTTGCGGAGAGGCAAGAGAGAACGTTGGAATTAAAGAGGATCAACTCGCACTCATCGTGTTTTTCCTGTCGACCTAAATAGTAGACAATTGTAGCGATCTCGGCTACAAATTGGTGGAGAACTGGCTCGATTCGAACAGCGTTAGCGTGACTACGTTATATGAGCGTCGAGGAGGACGATACTGTCGACCAATTGCTTGGGTCCCTCACAAGCGCGAGTGCCACCGAGACGTCACTGGACGGCGACATCGCCAGCGACGAACTATCAAGTGACGACGACGACATGGAGCACGCGGGAGAACACGGCGAGCACGTGCCGGTGGCCGGACATCACGCGGCCGACGCAGTGTCAACCACGGGCGCCGCCGGCGGCGGCGGCGGCGGCGGTGCCAGCTACGGCGACCCCAGCGCGGCCGCGCCCGTCCCGGTGACCAGCGGCGCACCGGGGCTAGCGACTTCCGACGTCATCGCCACAGCGTCAGCCGAACTACCAGCGATGGCGACGTCGGCGACGAGCGCTCCAGCGGCGGTCGGGGGCATCGACACACCTGCGACGGCTGGCGACGGCATCCCCGCCGCGATCATCCACCACGTCGCGACGGGCGTCGCGGTCGGTGACGGCGACATGATGCCGGCGCGCTTCGCCGGTGATCGCACGACGAGCGTCGGAGACTGGATCCGCGACTTTTGTGACTATGTCGCGATCCGGAAACTACCCGACGATACGGCGCGACTCGTTTTCCGGGGCCGGCTAACGGACGTAGCACGCCAGTGGTTTGATCGCCAGCCACCAGACCTCGCACTACCGGAACTCCTATCCAGGCTGCGGGCGCGTTTTGGCGACACCGACGCCGTACGCGACCGTCTCACCACGGAGTTCTTCCGACGCCAACAACGCGCAGACGAGCCAACTGAGACATACATTGAAGGGATGGCGAGTATGGCACGCCGTATCCAGTTACATGCGCCCCACTTGGTCCGGCAAACCATCCTGAACGGGCTAAGACCAGCGATCCAAATGAATGTCAAGCTGCAGCGGCCCGTGACCATCGAGGACATCGCCGCAGCAGCCGCCATCGCCGAGACTGCGCCGGGCGCCGCCACACAACCGGAGCCGCCGGCGAGCGCCACGAAGGACGGCACCACGACGACGACACGGCCGGCGAGCGTCACCGACCTCGTGGCGGCCATGCGTGAGATGCTCGCCGCACACGCCCAGCCGACCGCCAATGGATCAAACGCGACCACGATGACCACGACGACGACGACGACCGCGAGCGCCGCCACCGCGAAATCGGCGCCGACCGCCGCACCGCCGCCCATCATCCAGATGGTGATGCCGGCGCCATACGGCAACGGCGGACGCGGCGGCCGCTTCGGGCGCGGACGAGGACGGGGCTGGCGCGGCCCAGGACGAGGCCGACCGGGCACCGCGACGTACGCAGGACCGCGATCCCAGCTCGACCCAGCGACGTCGACGTTCCAACCCGCCGCGCCGTCCACCGTCACACTCGGTTCAACCGTCGCCAGCGGTCCGGAACAACCTGCATGCCTACAGTGCGGACGTAACCATGGAGACAACGAGTGCGGTGCGGTGAACGCATACTGCTATCAATGTGGGGCCCGTGGCCATTTCGCTCGTTGTTGTTTCTCCCGCACCCATTAGGGGGGCGGGCCCACGACGTTTACAGGAGTATGGGGGGTTAAAGGTGACTCTGGGGGGTTACATGCATTTGTTGTCGGACACATAGAGGGCCAGAGCGCCCAGATGCTATGCGACACCGGCGCATTTTGCAACTGTATTTCATTAAAATTTTACCAACGTGTTTTTCCAAGAATGACGTCGCCCAAACTCAACCCCAGTTCACAGAACTTTTCTGCCGCCAACAATTCTCCCCTGAACGTGGCTGGCAGCGCACAATTTTCTGTCAAACTGGGGGGCCGCACCATCCGCGAAACCTTTTTTGTAGTGGACGGGCTTTCGCAGGACGTCATTCTTGGCATCGGTTTCTTGCAGAACTGTCGCGCAGTATTGGATTTCTGCAGCAAACGTATGCGGTTGTTTGACGGGGCTGCAAATGTACCATTAGCTACCGCGGTCGACGGCAGCCGGGCTGTGCGGACCATCAAACGTCTGCGTATCCCAGCTCTAACGGAAGTGATGTTTCCGGCCCGACCCCCTCCCCAGAACCCCGCCCCACACGGAGTCACCGAAACCCTTCCCAGCACCTTATCTAGAGGGCTAAAAGTTGCGGGTGCGATTGTAGACTGCTCCCAGCCCGCTATCATGTGCAGAGTTGCCAACCCCACCACCCGGCCCATTTTATGGCCAGCGGGGCACGCATTCGCATATATCAGCCCCTTGGATACTAGCGCCGTGGGCGTGAACTTGATCGACGCCACAGACATAATACAGAACACTAATACGGATGTGAACAATGACGAGTCGCACGCGCCGCACACCAACGGCGGACCCAATGATGACAACTCACGCGACGCGCGGGGCAGCCGGGCACTGCCACCGCACGACGAGCGTTTGAAAGTCCTCCGTAAACTCGGTGTGCAAATCGGCGACACGGTAATGAACCAGAACCAGGCCGAAGCGATGTCCCAATTGCTATACGAATATCGTGATATCATGGCTAGTAATTACATGGACGTGCCAGAGGCGCGCGTGCCTAGACATAAAATCCCGTTGACCGATGATAAACCCGTAATTCAAAAGCGTTTCCGATACGATCCAGCGAAAGAGCAGAAGCTCGAGGACCTATGTGACGAATTACGGGACGCGGGTATAATAAAAGAGAGCACGTCGCCCTGGAACTCTCCAGTTTTTCTTCTGACTAAGCCAGATAAATCCAGCAGATTTTTGGTTGACTTTCGCGCCGTGAATGCTAAAACTAGCCCAGAGTACTGCGCGTTACCTAGCCTAGAAGACGTTTTTGATCAGATTTCTGATGAGAAACCCACCATTTTTAGCGTTCTTGACCTAAAATGCGGCTATTATGGAATCGGTCTTGACGCAGACAGCCAAAAGTGCACGGCATTTTCTACCAAAAACAGACATTTCCAATTCACCCGTTTAAATATGGGTTATGTCAACTCGGGTGCCTTCTTCACCCAATCTTTGTACCAAATCTTCGCAGCTGAGGTGCGGCGCAACATGATAATTTACGTTGACGATATATTCATCATGCACCGTAATGTGGACGACCACATCGAATTTTTGCGCCACATTTTTGCCAAATTCCGGGACTACCGCCTGAGACTACACCCAAAGAAAATGTCTATCGCCACAGACAAGGCCAATTTTCTCGGCTACACCCTGCACGCCGGCGGATACACCGTCGACACCGGCAGATGTAAAATAATCAAAGAATACCCCCGCCCCAAGAATGCTAGAGAAGTGAAGAAATTCCTCGGAATCTCAAATTATTTCAGGCGTCTGATCCACAACTACAGCAAACGCTCGGCGCCCCTACGCGCATTAATGGCGAAAGATGTGCCCTTTGTTTGGTCTGAGAGCCAAGAACAAAGCTTTTGTGACATACGCGACAGCCTCTGCTCAGCCCCTGTGTTGGGCTACCCGGACAGAGACAAGCCAATGCGAATAATCCTAGACGCTTGCCAGACAGGCTTGGGCTACATACTAGTCAACGTGCTAGAGGACGGGACCGAAGTTCCCCTGTTCTACGGAGGCCGTAGCACCACCCGTGCCGAGCGCAATTATTCTGCCACTGAATTGGAGTTGACAGCATTGCTGTCGGCTGTGAAAACCTACCGATCCTATTTGGCCAACACCGAATTTGAAATTGTCACGGACCACATCAGTTTGACCTACATCCAGAAACTCCAATTTGGACCCCACAGCAAGCTGGTACGGGCCAGCCTTTTGCTGGACGCATTCAGGTTCAAAATTTCCCACCTAGCGGGGAAAAACAACTCAGCCGCCGACGCCATAAGTCGGACCGATAATTTACAGACAGATCCGCTGACACTCCACGAGGACGCTAGATTTCAGGCCGATGACGCGACGGACTTACGCCTAGACTTCGCCAGTGAGGCGAGCGCAAGCGGCAATTATCGCAGCAATCAGAGCGACACCTGTGTACAGGGCGACATAGGCCTACACGGCGAGGCCGGCCCGGTGGACTCACCGGATGTGAGCAGCAACAGCAGCAACAGCAACAGCGCAACCGGTATTCCCAGCGTCACCACCGAAAACGAAACTGCTCGGTCGGCACGCCCGGCGTCTAAGGCCGCACGCTCGCAGTGCCATGGCCAGCATCCAATGACGACGGTAGCCCACGTCAGCTCAGACGACAGTCCACCCCAGCATAGCACAGATGACGGTGACAGTCCGGCTGCCCCCCAGGGAGACAGCGGAACGGCTGACGACGTCCTCAGCGGCGATCCATGTAACGGCCAGCTGGACCTACAGACACAACACAGGGACGACCAATTAGCCATGACCATAGACTACTTACAACAGGGTATATTACCCGCAGATAACAAGCAGGCCAGACGCATCGTCATCACCAGTGAAGACTTTACAATAAAGAAAAATCTGCTGCTTCATCTGGGCACTAAGAGACAGAAACGCGCCAGAACCAGCAATAGGGACCAGTCAGTCACCGAACAGGTCTGTATCCCAGGACACATGCAGCCCACGATACTCGCCAGATATCACTCACAGCTGATGCACTGCGGCGCAGAAAAGCTGTATCTAACCATGAAAGAGCGGGTTTACTGGCCAGGCATGTACACCCAAGTGCAGCAATATGTGGCACAATGCGAGGTGTGCAACAGATCAAAGGCCGATTTCCACCCATCCAAAGCACAGATACAGTGTCGCGAAGTCCCCCCTCAAATTTTTTCACGGGTACATCTCGACCATGTCCACATCCCGGTCAAAAACACGACCCATGGATACAATTATGCACTTGTTCTGATCGACGCCACCTCCCTCTGGACTGAAATGATACCAGTCCGAACCACATCGGCCAAGGAAACATGTCAGGCTATCCTAATGCACTGGATAGCGCGATACGGCACCCCCAGTGAACTCGTTACCGACAGACACCCGTCGTTCACCGGAAAGCTCATGGAGCTGTTATTGAAGGCGTGTGGGATAAGGCATTTGCTCATAACCCCCTACAACTCAAGGGCAAATGGTCAAGTGGAGAAAGCCCACGCAATCTTGATACAAGGCCTCCGAGTCCACTGCAGAAACTTGACGGATTGGCCTTCACTTCTACCGGCGATAGCCGGGGCCTATCGGGCTGGCATTATACCAAACAGAGCCTGCAGTCCCTTCAAATTGCTTTTCGGGACTGAAATGCGACTGCCCGTAGAGACCGCCCTGGGCCCCAGCCTCCCCGCTCACCAAAGGCCAACTGAAAACATTGATATGTTCAGTAGGCAACTGGCCACGATGCGCACGGACGCGCAGGCTTTGGCGCAAGCCGCCCGCAAGCGGCAGGCCAAAATAATCAACAAACAAAAGCAGACCCCTGAATTCAAAACCGGCGACAAAGTGTATCGCCGGAGGGACGTTTTGGGGGACGATGATGACAGGAAAACGGCCAGGAAGTACGAGGGGCCGTACGTGATTGTCGAGCGCGGCCCATTCAATGTGTACAAATTAAAACACATTTACACGGGCAAAATCTTACGAAATTTCATTCACGTCGACAAGCTGAAAAATTGCCAGCACATGCGAGCCGACAAGCGGCGAAGTATTAATGTGATTAACAGAAACGCAGCGCACATACCGCGCAATTTTTCCGGCGTAGTCCGAGGCTGGCGCGGAGCCGGCAACGACCCGAGTAGGTCACGTGATCGCCCGACGCGACACGTTTCCCAGACGACCGGCGGGAGGACGAGCCGCCACACCTAGAAACTACACCATCAGTCGACGCAGCATCGCACACGACTAGCAGCGACGGATAACTGGACACATACATGGAGAATAAATAGGAGATCAGACGCGATAACTAGAGGCCTGATGGGGTAGTTGAAATCGCACGAAACTACGATAGGAACACACCATGCAGGACCCGACCCCACCCCCACGAAAGTAATGGGGGCGTTGAAACGGCCCGTGAGGCCACAGTGCAATACTACACAAAACGCGGAACGCGAACGTGCACGGAGTACTAAGACGAAACTGCGCGTATGTACATTCAGATAACGAATGTGAGACGCGATACCCCCCTTACTGGTGTTAAACACCATGCGAAGCGAAAACACGAGCCCACAATTTTACCGCAGACTAGCGCCATTACTCCCCCCCCAACTCGAAAAAAATAAAATAAAATAAATAAATAAACAAAAAGAGCCGCCCACATATAATACACACAACACGAACTTTGGGGAAATCCGAGGCCTGGAACCCACCGTCTCACTTGACCCCCTCGGTCGCGCGACGCGGAACGCGCGCCGCGACGCGCGGCCGACGACTGCCATAGAGACGACGTACGGAATCACCGCACTTCCACGCCCTACGAAAATAAGATTCCCTCGGATATTCCCTCTTGCAAACCCCCCCCCATCCCCAAGGCATCACTACAGCGAATGCGGCGCTATGATAAAACGCCACAGTGAAACCAAGCCGATAATTAGCAGGTGAGGTATTTTTGCAAAGGCGCCACGCGAGATACTCATCGCCAGCCAGGATTATCGTATTAATGTGCACTCGTGTTCTTAAATGTAGCCCAGTGTGAAGTGGCAGTACGTAAGGGGGCAAATGACGTGTATGTGATAGTTGTGTTAAGCCACCCCAATACAGCGAGGGTGTTTTCAGCGCTAAGCCGAGAGCCGCGCGATATTTAATAATCGTCTAGTAGTAACGCATACTACCACTAAAGGGGCAAGGTCAAGGTCACCCGTCACCCGACCCCTAAGAAGCAATGAACAATGTTGCAGTGTTGAAGCGAGCGTGCATGAACTAAACGCCATCTGCGTACCTTGCAGCGTAGTGAACAGACCATGATCGTCAGCCACCTAGCGATAGCCCATAGCGTCGAGATAATTATGTGCGAATCATAGCACATCTGCCACTGCATGGACTACTGTAGCGTGTACGTATGTAATACCATGCTGTTTTGTCATGGACTGTAAATACGTTATTGGAGCTTATTGACATATTCTGTAGCACTGTAGTATGTAGCAAATAACAAATTTATGAATGTAGAGCCTAGAAAGAGCAGACAATGCATGCATGCTACGTTTCATTTTCGTTGTAATAACGGCCAATCGGCAGACATTTTGGTATGCATGCAGTTTTGTGTAACGTTGCATTTTAATAGTTGATATGAGTTTGGGGCACCGTAGCCCCATCTGTGTATAAAACCCTTTCTTCGTGTTTTCACCCCGTTGATGATACACGCCGCCGAGCTGGCACGCCCGCCCGCCCACCCGCCTAGACCACCCGTGTAGCGACCGGCCCGACGCGGCACGGCGCGCGGCAACACAGACAGACCACAGACACGGACGAGCGACTCGGCGCGGCGCCCACACACCGACGAGGCGCTGGACGCAACGCAGACAGCAGACACCGCGGCTGAACACTCCACTAATGAACTACGATGAAACCCCGTCCATTGAGCAGCCGCCCTATCTTAATCAACACCTCGGCCTACGCATCCTCCCAGACAGGAAGTGGTACGTTCCCCCGACACCCTAGCTGTCAGGATCTAACGTATACAGCTCCAGCACTATACCCACCTGACATGTATACACGCGCAAGATAAGCGCGTCTTGTCCTTGTGACACTCCCAGACCGTCCCACGACGGACAGGAAACAGATGTTCCTTTCCCGCCAAAACCCCAACCCACTCCAAGTCCCACGCCTTAGGTTCGCATGTTTAGGGCGTTGTCTCTTACATGTTACACGTCGTCGGTGTACCAACGATTTATTTACCTTTGAGCTGGACGAACAGTATACATAAACCTAGGGGTTTTAGCATTGTGCAATATTTGATTGAAGTTGGCTGTGGCATAGTTTTGGTGCACAGGTGGCTATGAATGTCATTTGACTAGTACGCCTAGCTTATGCTGCAGAACGTTGCCTCGTGTTTGTCATTATCATTTCACGTGCATCTTCATCATATAGTCACTTAGTGGAACATCTTTCTGCTCCACTTGTATTTAATGTTGCAGTAGCTTAGTTCGTAGAAACGCAGTTATCTTATGTAGGCCCCTACAAGGCGAGTTGATTGCTTACGGTGATAAAGCATGTGCATGACTGTACCAGCTAGAATTGGCTCAACAACATAATACTGTATACGCATCCCGTACGAACTTTAATTCAACACAAGAACCATATCGTAGAAATAGCCTAATGCATGCTCTAAGTAGATGTAATGTTGCATTGTTAACTGGACATTGTCGCTGTACCGCTACCATGCACCTATCATTTGATGTTAATTCCCCACACAATGTGCTGTTCCTCCGATCCATGCGTCCCCCCTTGCGGCCGGTAGCCCCCAACTTCTACCGGGAATTCCTCCCTCCAAATCCAGGGGGATTTGGAAATGGCGAGGGGATTGTAGGCAGGGGCACGGAGCCCCCAACTTTGGACTCCCCTAAATTCAATCGCCAGGTGGCGCCCCACCCCAGTTATCCAACGCGCGTCGGCGCCAACGCCCGGCCCGTCACGTGACGCCCATCCATCAATGCCAGATTCACGCGTCAACTGCAGCAACTGCCCGGCCAGCCCGGCGAGCAGCCGGCCCAGCTTCACCCCGTCGGACGCATGGATTGGAGAAGAGTCCCTCCGCCCACCAGCAATGGGGGCACGAGGGACGTCTTCCGCTAGAATGAGAGAGTGATCGAGGAACTTGCGGAGAGGCAGGAGAGAAGGTTGGAATAAAAGAGGATCAACTCGCACTCATCGTGTTTTTCCTGTCGACCTAAATAGTAGACAATTGTAGCGATCTCGGCTACAATTATGTTTCATTAATCACTCCAGAACAGTAACAGTAAACATAGGCTCATTTATGACAAATGTTGCCTTTTGCTCTATTTGGTGTTATACTGCAAATATAGCATTTTATTTCCTAATATCAAAGCTACCAGGCATAAAGACTACCGCACCAGGCACAGTCAATGATAGCCGGCCGCCTTACAACAGCAATGTACAATTACAGAAAGATATCGCAGAAAAACAGAATGTCTATAGCACCAATTGTCCACTTGCTTAACTACGTTTTTATGCGCGGAAGCATAGCATAACTATGCAGAGCGCACACTAGCTATACGAGTGCAGTGTCTGTCTGTCCGTCTGTCCGTCACACACTAGTAATGCATCAGAACTAATCATGCGTTTTCACCGTCTGGTAGCACAGTGTCTCGTTTTCTAACACCAAATTGTGTAGGGTCAATCACAGGGGGGGGATGCAGACCTCACCATCGGGTACCGCTGCAGTGAGTCTAGTTCTTCACGCCACAGGTGTTATCAACTCAGTGAGTGTGACCGTCGGATGTTGTAGATAATGATAACATACACAAAAGTAGATTGTAGAGTCTATAGTCAGACTAGTCAGTGGTCGATGTGGTCAGTGTCGAAGTGCTGGTACTACAGACGGAGATGGCGACTGGACGTTCAAACAACTCGTACCAACCAGCGTCAGCAGCGTCGCGTAGTTTACCGCCGTCAGACAGCATACAACGACAACGCAACAGCCCGTCTCTCGGCCAGTACTAATGCTATTGTTGTTGTTTAAAAGATAGGCCTAACCACACATGCTACATGTAACGAAGTTATACTAGGCCTATGTAACAACATCAGAGCAGTAAGGTAATCAGGCAGGTCGTTCGTTCACTGCAGACTTATTACGTACTTTTCTATGAATCTTTCCCACCCAGGAACCCATGCACCATCTGCCGGTCCTCTGTGAACTGTCTTCACGGATCACTTAACTGTTTTCGGATTTTTCGTGCTCATCGGCTTCTTGGGCGGAGTATACACGTCAGTCCGTCCGTTCGTTCGTCCGTCCGTCCGTTTGTTACCAGTCTTGTGAACACGATATTGAGAAAACGAATGAACCGATTTTGCTCCAAATTGGCACAAGTGGTCAACTGGGCAAGAGGATTAAACGACCAACTTTTGGGGTCAGGAGGTCAAAGTTCAGAGTCACGTGACGTCGAAGTTAGATTTGGACATCTGACGGAGGCATCATTCTCGACGCTTCTGTCGAGTACCTTTTCTAGTTTTTACCGCATGATGCTATGCATAGCGCGGACTATGCCGTCCGTCTGTCCGTCCATCACACGCCGGTATTCTGTTGAAACGGCTAAACAAACATACCATCAATCTTTTTTCACCTTTGGTATAGCCACAACATTCTAGT
>Ga0209338_1000707_pt1 | contig 10361 bp, 7 predicted proteins | sample OlaalgELextract1_FD_187374 | JGI IMG/M metagenome (GOLD analysis project Ga0209338, IMG submission 187374) | Olavius algarvensis symbiont microbial communities from Tuscany, Italy - Type A ELBA extract 1 (SPAdes) (version 2) | ecosystem: Host-associated > Annelida > Digestive system >... | reverse complement strand
GTAAAAGCGACCAATCCTCTGACATTTTTTTTACCTCCACCAGGTATTTTGATGGAAGCATATGTTAATATTAATAAAAAGTCAAGAAAAATAACTTAGCGCTTATGGGGATAAACCCCGCCGCTACATCTTTATTAACTCCGAAACATGGTATCTAAATCTTACTCGTCCTCGCACCCGAGACTGAAAGCGGTTCAAAGTCTCGAGGACGAGCACGAGGACGATACAAAGGACGAGCTGATATGAAACTTCGCCTATCTGACACAGTTTCCATTCCCGATTTGACCGAACGTTTATTTGGCCGGCGGTCGCCGGCGGAACTCCTGAAATCCTCAGGTTTTTACAACCTGTTGTCAGTCAAAAGATCTGATGGTCCAAAAATGGCGTTACTTCCCGGACGTAAATCGCCGGAAGCCTGAAACCAGTTTGTATTGCAAAAAATTGATAAATGTCCGCCAACCGGAATCGCCCCAAAGCCGATCCGAGATGTCCTTGTGCACGATATACATTTTGTCGCCGAAATCCCAGAACACTATTGTTTTCCCTTTGGGTTTGAATTCGAGCAGGTCTTCAATATTTAACAGGTTGGCGACATGCAGCATGAGGTAGTCGGCCTGGGTGGCGCTGATATCCTCGTACAGCTTTTTCGTCAGGCCGTCGAAATGCAGATAGGTCGACGATGTCAGCCAGAACACCTGACCGGTGGGAATGTCGGGATATTTGCGGTTGACGTACCTGATAACATCGTCGGAAATGGAGCTGATTAAAATATCGTTACCGCGTTTGCGAATAAGGATGTCGGCGATGACCTCATCCACCAGGCGCTCATCTTCGCGCTCGTCTCCCTGTGACTTTATTTCAATATTGAGTTTCTTGTTTAGCATGCCAATGACTTCATCGTAGGCGACGATTTGTCCGCCGGTTATGGCGGATAGCTCGGCAAATGTCGCATTGCCGATGGCCCTCAGGCTGCCATCCAGTCTGAGCATCCTTTTATCATGATAGACGACGATTCTTTTGTCTTTCGAGTATTGAACGTCAAATTCGATAAAGGCATATTTGCTGTTCTGGTCGGCGGCCTTCAGCGCCGCCAGGGTATTCTCCCGATGTTCCTCAGACGCGCCACGATGCGCTCCTGCCGTGCAGCGGTAATCATAGCGAACCTGATTGTGTATGCCTTGCCGTTCAAGAATATCGTCCAGGCTCGTGACGGAGGGCGGCATCGAACAGCCGCTTGCCATGGCTGCCAGCGGAATTAATGCGGCAAAAGTGAAGACGAGGCGTTTCCCGGGAAGCCGCATCCGGTGGAATGCCAATGCGACGGCCCCGGGTAGTCGGGTGCCAAGCAAATCAACCTGCCGGAAAATCCCGCATGATAAAAAGCAGGGGATAGTCGAAAACACTTTAAACAATATTAATACGGATTGCCGGGTCATCGATAGACTACCAATGAAACAATGGAAGGGTGGAAAAATGGAATATTGGAATATTGGAAATCGAAAACGGTTGACGCTCTGATTTTTTAAACTGATCCGTGCCACGATTATGAAAAGAGCTCCCCATCCATTAAACCCAGGCCTCCGCAGGCGGATCTTCCACATTCCAACATTCCAATATTCCATCATTCCGCTCCCGCAGGCACCAGGATTCACGGCATAGCCAATTGTTTCCGTCGCCCAATCAGGTTTCTGTGAAAAAATACTTTGACGACCTAAATTCTATCGTTTACGCCAAAGATTTCAACTAAAAAAGTAAAAATCCGGGCCCAGAGGACCCGGCTTTGACTCACCCCAGAGGGGTGGAGTTTACCTTAGAATCCCAATGGAATAATGGAATGATGGAATAATGGAATATTGGGAATCGAAAGCGGATGCGGTCTGATTTTATAAACTGATCCGTGCCATCGTTATAAAAACAGACCCCATTCCACGGTACCCAGCATTCCAACATTCCAGTATTCCATCATTCCGCTTCCGCTTGCAGCAGATTCACGGCATAGCCGAGGGGCTCTGACCTGGCCCAGAGGACCAGGTTTTCGATAATGGAATAAACGGCCACCGGCAGCACAAGGTGCACCCCGCAGGGTGTCCGGGCCGCGGCCGGCCGTTGGCCGCTGATGTTGAAGTTACCCAGTGTCCCGGTTTTGGGCTTGACATTGAAGATCCGATGTGGGCAATTATCCAGGATGTTTGATCTTCTGATAAAAGGCGCAACGGTGATCGACGGCTCCGGCGCCAAGCCCCGGGTCGAGGATGCCGCCATCGACAGGGGCCGTTTTGCAGCGCTGGATCGTAACATCGAGGCCGACGCCGGTCGGGTGATCGCAGCCGACGGCTATGTCCTGGCCCCGGGCTTTATCGACATTCACTGCCATTCCGATTTCGCGACGTTTGACGACCCCCAATCCGAAATAAAATTGCAACAGGGGGTTACCCTGGATGTCCTCGGCAACTGCGGTACCTCGCTGGCCCCCCTGGAGGGGGACGCCGGGGCCTCGATCCGGGCCGAGTCGGATTCGGATATCACGGCCTGGCCCCACCCGCTGGACTGGTCAACCTACGACGAGTACATCCGCAGGGTCGAAGAGACCGGTTTGTCCATGAATGTGATGGGACTGGTCGGTCACGGCACCTTGAGGCTGGCGGTCATGGGATATTCGGATGCGCCCCCCACCGCGGGACAGTTGGATCACATGAAATCCCTGCTGGCCCGGTCCCTGGACGCCGGGGCCGCGGGCATGTCGACCGGCCTGATCTATGCCCCCGGTTGTTTTGCCAAGACCCGGGAATTGATTGAACTTGCCGAAGTCGCCGGCCGCCGGGGCGGCTTTTATGCGTCGCATATCCGCAATGAAGCCGAAGGCGTCATTAACGCCCTGGAAGAGGTCATCCGGATCGGCCGGGGGGGCCGGGTTCCGGTGCATGTCTCCCATCTGAAGGTGGCCGGCTGCAATAACTGGCACCTGTGGGAGACCGTGGTGGATAAGCTGGAAAAGGCTCGCGCCGAGGGGATCGACATCACCTGCGATGTATACCCCTATTTTCACTCGTGCACCACCATCCTGGCCCTGCTGCCGCCCTGGTCTCTGGCGGGTGGGATGCCGTCGTTGCTTCCCCGGCTCAATGACCCCCGGCAGCGCCGGCAAATAATAGCCGATATAAAAAACGGCCTGCCGGGCTGGGAAAATATGTACCACAATTCCGGCTGGCAAAAAATAACGGTTTCCTCGGTTCAAAGCGCCGTCAATAAAGAGGTGGAGGGCCGGAGTATCGCTAGCATTGCGGAGCTCCGCCAGGTGGATCCCTTCGATCTGGTGCTGGAGTTGGTGGAGGCTGAAAACGGGGTGGTGTCGATCATCAGCGAATCCATGAGCGAGGAGAACATGGTGCGCTTTATCACCCTGCCGTTTGCCATGATCGGCTCGGATGGATCCCCCAGCCGGGGCCGTCCCCATCCACGCCTGTACGGCACTTTTGCCCGGGTGTTCCGGCGCATCGTGCGGGAATTGGGCGCATTGTCGATCGAGGCGGCCGTCCACAAAATGAGCGGCCAAACCGCCCGGCGTTTGGGGCTTCGGGAAGCCGGCATCATCGGCCCGGGCCTGAAAGCGGATGCCGTGCTATTTGATCCCTTGACATTTGGTGACACGGCAACTTATGATCAACCGCGAAATTTTCCCCAGGGACTTCTGGCGACCATCGTCAATGGGGTCGTGGTCATCGACGGTGAACAACATACAGGAGTCAAACCTGGTAAATTTTATAAAAGCTGAACTTTGGCTTGATGCATACCATTAAGACAAGAAGATAAGAATGATTTGCAGATGGTTTGACAAAATCCAATGATCAAGCACCAAATACCAAAAAATTTCCAAACACCAATAACCAATGACCAAAGAATCCCCTATTCCCGCTTTGGAATCAGCTGAAAAGTTTTGAATTTTGAATTTGGAATTTATTTGTTATTTGTCATTTGTATTTTGGAATTTTAGTCAACTGCAACTTAGAAAATTAATATAGGAAATTTGCGGTAAATAATTGAGGAGTATCTTTTGAGCGACAATAATCATCTTCTCGATATTCAGCGGCTGAAAACCTACTTTTATACGCTGGAAGGCACCGCCAAGGCGGTGCAGGACGTTTCATTTTACATGGATGAAGGCGAAACCGTGGGCCTGGTGGGAGAGTCCGGCTGCGGCAAAAGCGTTTCGGCACTGTCCGTCATGCGCATCATCAAAAATCCGCCCGGTAAAATCGTAGACGGCCAAATTTTTTTTGAAGGATCGGATCTTTTAAAGCTGACCGAAAGTGAGATGCGCTCGGTCAGGGGGGCCCGGATTTCGATGATTTTCCAGGAACCCATGACATCCCTCAATCCGGTCTATACCATCGGTCATCAGATTTCCGAAATGTTTATGGTCCACAGGCGTGTCAATAAAAAAGAGGGCTGGAAACGGGCCGTGGGAACCCTGCGCCAGGTCCAGATGCCGTCCCCGCGCAAACGGGCCGATGAATATCCGCACCAGTTGTCCGGCGGCATGCGCCAGCGTGCCATGATCGCCATGGCCATGGCCTGCAATCCCAAAATCCTGATCGCCGACGAACCGACGACCGCCCTGGATGTAACGATCCAGGCCCAGATACTGGATCTGATGCTGCAGTTAAAAGAGGATTTTGGGGCCGCCGTCCTGATCATTACGCATGATCTCGGGGTCGTTGCGGAAATCGCGCAACGGATCGTGGTCATGTATGCCGGGCGGGTGGTGGAGGAAGGCACGACCCGGGACATCTTTGAAGATCCCCGACATCCCTATACCCAGGGGCTGCTCAGATCCGTACCCAAACTGGGTGAGCGATCCCGTAAAGGCCGCACGCGACTGGTCGAAATTTCAGGCATTGTGCCAAGCCTGTATGATTTGCCCCAGGGCTGCAGCTTTCACCCGCGCTGCAGCCACGCAATGGATATATGCCGGGAAACACCGCCGAAATTTTTCGACCTGGGTGGAATTCATCGCATGCGGTGTTATTTGGAGTAAAATTCAAATACCAGAGGTCCCGGCTTTGGTACACTTTAGAAGCAAGGATGAAGGTGGCAACTCTTTCCAGAAGGTTTCAGGTGTCGGGTGTCAGGTGTCAGCAACTGAAGTCGACCCGTCGGGTCGGGGAAACTTCTTTAAAGGCGAACCGCAGATTATCGAATATCGAATGTCGAAGTGTGGAATCGCTTCGCTCAGTCTTTTTTTAAAATCGACAGAATACATACCTTCTACATTCGACATTCATTATTCGATATTCGATATTCGCTTTTTTAAAGTTTTTATTTCGATAGGACCGGTTGTCTTTGGACGGCGTCAGCGCTGACACCTGAAACCTGACACCTGAAACCCTGCTCCGTCTGAAATCAGGAAACCAAAAGGCAACAGGGTTAGAAATTAGATAACGTAAACAGGCTATAGCCCGTTCGGCAAAAGGAGCAACCGCAAATTGGAATCACTGCTGGAAGTCAAAGACCTGAAGGTTCATTTCCCCATCACCAAAGGAATTTTATCCAGAACCGCCGGATATGTTTATGCCGTTGACGGGGTGTCGTTCAAGCTGGCACCGGGAGAGACCCTCGGTATCGTCGGTGAAAGCGGCTGCGGCAAAACCACTACCGGGTTGGCGATCCTGCATCTGATCGACCCGACGGACGGCCAGGTCATATTTCAGGGCAAAGAAATCGCCCGCAACACGAAACAGGAACGGCTGACCCTGCGCCGGGAGATGCAGATCATTTTCCAGGATCCCTATTCATCATTGAACCCCCGCATGACCTTGAACCGTACGCTCGCGGATCCGATGAAAATTCATGGGCTTTATAACGGACCGGAGAGACTGGAACGGGTGGCCTACCTGCTGGAAAAGGTGGGCCTGACACCGGAGCAGGGCCGGCGCTATCCCCACGAATTCAGCGGCGGCCAACGGCAGCGGATCGGCGTTGCCCGGGCCCTGGCCCTCAACCCCCAGGTCATTATCGGCGACGAGCCCGTCTCGGCCCTGGATGTCTCGATCCAGGCCCAGATCATCAATCTTCTGATCGACCTGCAGGATGAGTTCAATTTATCTTATATCATCATCTCCCATGACCTGGCGGTGGTCGAGTACATCTGCGACAAAATTGCCGTCATGTATCTGGGTAAAATCGTGGAAATGTCCGACTACCGCGATATATATACCCGCCCCAAACATCCCTACACCCAGGCCTTGCTTTCCGCCGTCCCGGTTCCTGATCTGAACGCCAAATCCAAAAGGATCATTTTGGGAGGTGACGTGCCCAGCCCCATAAACCCGCCGACAGGCTGTCGTTTTCACCCCCGCTGCCCGCACCGCATGGATATCTGCCCGCGGGAAGAGCCGCAATTAAAGAACCTGGGGGACGATCACTGGGTGGCGTGTCATTTGCACTGAGATCAGAGGACAGAGGGTTTCGATTGCGGATTGGGGATTGCGGAATGCGGATTTAGAAATCAGAAGACAGAGGTCAGATGACAGAAACGTCGATTGCGGATTTGGGATTGCGGAGTGCGGATTTCGTTGTAAGCCGCAGTTATTCGTTATAAGTTATTTGTTATTGGTTTAAGTGGCATTACCGCGATCTAAATCATTTCCTGTTCTTGCGAGATTTTTATATCGTAGGGTGGGCTGTGCCCACCAAATAGAGCTTAATCAAACTGGCGAAGTTGGAAAAAACCCAACCTAAACTGGTAGCCGGCATCTAGCGGCATCCTGCATTCAACATTTATAATCAAGATTCCAGAAGACAGAAAGCAGAAGTGGGAGGTCGGAAGGACAATGATAGATATTTGTTGCTCGTTGTTCGGCATTTCGCTTTTACATATTTTTTGCTTCAAAATCCTAATGCCGAATGCCAAATACCGAATCCCGGTCCCCTAATTCCTATACCCTATACCTTATACCTTTTACCCTATACCCGGTGCCGAATGCCGATTGCCGCTCCCCATACCTTCGCCCTCTCCCTATTTCCGAATGCCGAAAGCCGAACGCCGAATTCCGAACGCCGAATGCCGTAAGTTTTGCACCTTATACTGACTGGTCTCCCAGTAGATAATCAATCGCACACTCCAGCAGGGCCGGCGTTCTCTCGCAGAGATCACGCTTAAACACGCGTTCGGTAAACTTGTGATGGTCCTTGCCCCAGGGGCCGATGTTGATTACCGGCAGGGAGAGCTCCTGCATTTCCGCAAAAGGGATATCGTAGGTTTTCTGCCACAAGGGCATATTGGCTCCGATGTGGGGGATGACATTTTCACCATTTTGCAAAGCCACGTAGCTCAAATCCGTCAGCCCCATAATATAATTGGCTCTCCGATAGGCTTCCTGCCACCGGATGTCGGCAAACCGAATCAAATGATCGGCTAGGTTTTGAACGGAAGTGGGCAGATTTAGAAATTCATCGTTATGAATCGGTGGATAATACGGCGGACAGAGGGCAATCACCACCACGGGTGATAGATCCTTGACATGCTCCAGGGTCGTCTCGATCAACTGAAACGTGGCCTCCGGCATATTCAATCGCTGCTGCTCGATGCCGGCGGCAAGGGACGCCATCACCGGTTCGTATGCATCCAAAAAGGCGCTGCCGGAGTCATCCACAGCCTGCCGGTACAGTTCGGCGAACGTCTTGACGTTTACCTTCCAGGAGGGAGCCGGCTCCCGGGCATTGGCTTTGCGGCAGTAGACGGCATGGCTTTGCTGAATTATTTCAATCACGCGCTCAAATGCCGTTTCACATGATGCCTGCAGCATCTGCATCAGATCAACAGGCGACCTGCTCAAGTGTATCAGGCTCAGATAGCCGCCGGCCGACGGCGGTATGGAGGCATCGTAGACTTCCTTGCGGTCGCGCAAATAGCTCCAGGACGGCGGCGGCGGGACTTCCCCGCGTGTCGGATCGGCATAGTCGGTGTTCAATTCGGTTTGCAGGACAATTTCGGACAATAGCAGGACCGGATTGAAGCCCTGGTAGATATGGCCGATATGGGTTTTTTTGCCCCTGACATAAATAAGCGGGAGCAGCTTGCCGGCCGAACCGACATGAAAAGTGCCGACCCGTTCCTCATCCTTGGCGTGGGGCTCGGAATTGATCACAATCTTGTAGTCGAGCTTGAATCTTTCTTTGAGATCGATCAGCAGACGCAGACTGCCGCGCATCCCCACTGATAACGATTCTTCATCGGGCACCGACAATAGTAAAATATTGCCGTCGAAGTCCGGCCGCCCGGCGTATTCTTCCAGCAGGGCCAACTGGATGGCGGCGGCGCCCTTCATATCACCGGTTCCCCGGCCGAAAAGCCACTGGCCGCTTTCCAGGTCCCGACGCGCCTCGGGGGCAAGTGCGACCTCAGCCAAAGCCGCTTCCAGCTTCAATGGTTCATAGGCCCACTTTTCCAGGCTGCCGTAGTCAAAGGCGTCCACGACGTCGTGATGGTGGATCAGGACCACGGTTTGATCGCCCTGCCCTTTCACCAGTCCCCAAACCACGCACCGCTCCACCGGGTCTTGCGGCAATGGATGCTGACCGAAATGATGGGGGTGGTTGCGAAAATATTCCCGTTTGGCCAGCCAGCCGTGCAAATAATTTTCAACATCGATTTCCTGGCGGGTGCCGGTGTCGCTCTGAACTCGCACCAGATCCATCGTCAACTTTTCAATCCGCTCCGATCTCGCTTTTTCCATTTCAGCTCCTGCTTGAATTAGACTTATGCTGTTAAAAGCGAAAAAAGAGGCCGGCGATAAGCTGTTTGCGGTCGCCGATGCCGCCTTCCGCCATAATTTGCCAGCGCTTGGTTACCTCCCACTGGCCGCCGAATAGAAAATTCCAGGGATGTTTGTTTTTAATGTCTATTTCAAAATCCAATTCCACCGCGGGCAATAAAGGGCTGAGAGTCGTCAGGTCGATGGAGTCGGTTACCGTCTGTTTGTAGTCCATATACATGGCGCCGACCCAAAAAGCGAATGATCCATCAACCGCAGCAGGGTCGTACATAACGCCCAGACGCGGTGAAATCGTATAAGTGTCGATTTTGGCGTTGGCCACATCGATGTTCGAATGGGTGTAATTGGCATCCAGGCTGCCGAAGAAGTTTTTGTAGCCTCCCGCCAGGGTAACACCGCCCCCGTAGGTCGTGCCGTTGTAATCGATATTCAACTTATGGGATTGCGCATCGGAAATGGGAATATTGCCGATGCCGGGAATATCGATTGACAGGGCCGGAACGTTCACTTTGAGTTCAGCTTCGCCGTTGATATAACCGAATATGCCGTAAATATTGACAAGCGGCAGCAGCCACATGTCCAACCGGGCGGTATTGGCCCGGTCATGGGCCCGCGTGTTGCTGAAAGACAAACCACTGAGATCGAGGTTCGGCGCATCAACCCCGATTTTTAAATTCCTGACATCGATTCCCTGATCCATCAACACCAGATTGGTACCGACCCCGAAAGGCAGGGGCAGGTCAAATCCTTTTTCGCGCACCTGCTCGCCCCAGAAAGGCACTACACGGGTAATCGGTTCCACAGTTGTGGTTTTTTTTTCGCTTCCCGGTCGTCGCCAAAAGCTTCCTCATCCAAGGTCGGGTATTCCGATTGGGCCAGCAGGTGTGCCGCAAGCGAATGATCCATCGTCAGGGGCCAAAAGGCGGGACTCGGGATTGAAACTTGTTTGGGAGGATTCCCGGCAGGATGTCCGGCATTGCCGGCACTCGGCTCAGCAGACGCCGCAACGGCCAAAAAGCCGATCAAGAGCAAAAGGAACGGAACCAGCGCAACATTAATACCACGGCTCAAATAATGGGCTAAGGGTTCGACACGGACCATATTAATCACAGCAAACGGTATTGGGTGCATCAACATCACTCAACTTATAGAAAAGCGCGGCACCAAATTCAATAGAAAAATCCGTTTCCCGGTAATTAACGCAAAGGGCGTGTATTTTCAGAGCAAAGTGAATATCCGTTAATACGGGATTGTTATATTAGAGTAGGGTGGGCTCCGCCCACCGTTGACGGATGCATTCAGCGATGTCTGGTGGGCACAGTTCAGCCTGCGATAACTTGAGACTTAATTCAGGCGCAGCCACCGGATTGATAAGCGGCCGGATTAATCGAAAGAGAAATGAATGAACATCGAACATCGAACGTCCAACATCGAACATCGAATAATGTATTCTGCCTGTCGTGAGCTTTTTTGTCGAACGGTCTATTTAAAACGACCGAGCGACTTGTGGGGTCGTAGCTCGGAGAGCGAAGCCCCAAGCGAATCCACCATTCGTCAATCGACATTCGACATTCGTCATTCATTGAG
>Ga0209338_1000706_pt1 | contig 10362 bp, 9 predicted proteins | sample OlaalgELextract1_FD_187374 | JGI IMG/M metagenome (GOLD analysis project Ga0209338, IMG submission 187374) | Olavius algarvensis symbiont microbial communities from Tuscany, Italy - Type A ELBA extract 1 (SPAdes) (version 2) | ecosystem: Host-associated > Annelida > Digestive system >... | reverse complement strand
CCGCCATGTTCTATTCCTGACCACTTGCCGTCACCGTGCAAACTTTTGTTGAGATAGGTTCAGCGGTTCGGAAGATATTCCCGGATAAAAAAAAATAATAATAAAAATAAACAGATCGAAAGCTTAAGTTGAGTCGCACAGCTAACGCTGGGCGCTCGACTAATAAATAAAAAAACATTGGCAAAATATAACATAAACGCCCGCTTACGCTGAGCGGGCGTTCATAACAAGCACTTCCATCAAATTACTGGCAATAAATATTCTACGTCACATGTCATAAAGAAGTAACATAGGCCTAGGAATTAAGGCAACGGCCGGACTTGACTTTTGTGGAAGAGTGGAATGGACATAATGCCTTTGCACATCCACTCAAGTTTGATTAACTGCTTCAATAAAGTCATTTTTCTTCTGTAACGAACTAAAATTTCACAGCACTTCCGTCGAATTACTGGCAATAAATAGTTTACGTTACATGTCATAAAGAAGTAACGTAGGCCTAGGAATTAAGTCAACGGCTGGACTTAAAACCTTCGTGGAAGCGTGGAATGGACATAATGCCATTGTACATCTACTCATATTTGATGAACTGCTTCAATAAAGTCATTTTTCTTCGTTTCTATAACAAACAAAAATTTCATATTTTGGACAAGAGGTGGTAAAATGCTTGGTCTATCACCCTGTAACGAAATCTCATATTCATCAAAAATGGGACATAGCACCTTTATGCTGTCAACCATCGATAATTGTGTTGTTTTATAGTCTAGTGCAAGTCTGGTTGTGTGTGTGGCAGGTATAGTCTGACACAGATAGCCGTTGACTGGCAGGTCTTATCAGCGGACTACTGGTCATATGACGTTCTCTTCATTGGAACAGGTTACTGCTCATGATATCAGTCAGTTATTAGCCATGTTATGGTGAACACAAGTTTAATTTTATTTTCACTTTACTTCACTGAAACAAATTACCAATTGCCTTTTAGCACACCTTGTAAAAGTGACACCTGTTAACATTACGCACTGCCTGTCAAAGGCCTGGACATTGGACTTTTTCTAGAGGGTTGGAGCAGTTTTAGCTGGATGCTGTTACTGTACCCAGCAAAACTTTGCAAGAATTGAACCCTGGTAGTACAGGTGAGAGTCGATTGGCACAAGTTGTCAAATAGTTTGATACTTCTTTGCCATGCTGTAATGATTTAGTTTGGCTGTTTTTGCACAGTTCTGTGAGTGTTGTCTACATATGTGCTTCATCGGCATCCTTGTGTAGTGATGCGCACTCGATGTTACAGATAATGGTCGAGTTCTGAAGGCCATCAACAGAGGGCGTGTTGAAATTAAGCCGTATGTGATTGAAGTGATTTCGGTGTTTGACGACGGCAGTCCTGTGACTGGCATTCGTGTACGACGACATGCGACCGATCGCCATCGCCACCGGTTGATAGTGATGTCCCGCGACGAGATTCGCTCGATACCACTGCATCGGTGTCACAGACACGTCACCTGCAGGTACCAACTGTCTCTCACTCCAGTTAAAGGTAAGAGGATTTATATAGCGCATTTATTGTAGTACCTCATGCTCAAGGTGCTCAGGCATGGATCACACATTTTCACCTGCAAATTACACCAATGCCTGCCTTTACCTTTACCAGATGGCGCCTCCCAAGACTGAGGTTGCGGACATCTGATTGCAGCCTACTACTCATTTGTCTACCGCGAAAGGATGAAAGGCTGAGTCGGCCTGATTGGCTGACCTATAGTGGATGGTTTACCCACATAAGTGGTCACCCGTCAGCTGGAGATCGAGCGCAGGACAGGGAAAGTTCACCGGTCAACAGCCAATGTTCTACCATTGTGCCACGCAACCAACCGACCAGTTGACTCATTAACAGGAATTTAGACTGTGCCTCCAACAGGGGGACTAATGTGGACTACATAGTTTATCAGAGTCTGCTCTTAATGACCCCACCGACCGATTAGACCAGGAAAACTGATGTTCACAAGTAGTGGCAGATTGCATCATTTTGAATTGTCAACAGCAGCAGGAGCCTCGTCAGAAGAGGTTCTGAATTGATTTAACCCTTCAACGACCACATTAAAATCGCAGAGCAAGAGCAATGGACAGTAATACGGTGATTGGTACACTGGCCATTGATGGGTGAGCTGTTACATTTGGTACAGCGAGGAGGTGCCTGGGCAGGCTGGGGCCCCACCCATTCCCCTTCTCACTGTATCAAATGTAACAGCCCACCCATGAACAACCAGTGTACCAACTTGATATTATTTGATATGGCACTATAATTGCCTCTGGACTCTAAAGGCCTAAACGTTGTCAAAAAATTTGCCACCTGTAAATACGTGTACTTGTAATGCATTGGTTACTTTTTTATATGTGGTGAATGTGTTTTGTACAGTGAGTGTGTTGCATTGAGAGATCCGTACTGTTCTTGGCGGAACAACAAGTGTGTGAACTCCATTTATGGGTGAGTTGCTCATGTTTACTTTTACTTCTTTTCAGTTTCTGTTTCTTTTCACCACTAGTATTATGCGAGATGGAGGTCATGTTCAGGGATGTCAGGATTCTGCGATTCTGTGCACGCAGAATTTTGTGCAGAATCTGCCATCCTGTGCAGAATTTGGGGTCCTGCGCAGAATTGAGAAAAATTTACCAAATGGCACAGAAAATGCGAAAATTTTGCTGATTTTTGTTAACCCTTTCACTTACAATGGTTAAAATTACACAGTATACTACTCGTTAATTTTCTTTCACGAATGTAAATAGTAAACATTTTTTACACGATGTCATTTGAACTTCCGTTGATGGTAGATAACTTCCAAGACTAAGTGTAAGTTGAATAGTAACTCTTAACTTAAGCGGACCAACAAGCCACGATACTCTGGATAGTACACCGGTGTCACAGACAATTGTACCATAGAAAAAATGGGTTGAAATGTTGCACAGAATTTGCAAAAACGGCACACAGAATTTGCAATTTTTGGCACATAATTCTGACATGCCTAGTCATGTTTTTATGCCTCTGCAGCCTATGCTGCAATTGGGACATTATGTCTTATCTTCTGACACTTGGGATCTGAGCCATCTAATTCACAGACGTTGGTAATTAACTTGTGAATGCAAACTTTGACAAATGTTTTCAGAACGTGCAGAACTGTGGTGGGTGTTAATAGCTGCCATAGTTACGTTATTAGAGGTTTTTTTGTGGGAAAGTAAAAGATTTTGGTATAAAAAGTCAACTGTATTAGATAACATTGTTATGGTGTGACTGAATCATGTGGTAGTGGTCTTAATGGAATTTATATCTGTCAGTTATATTATGTGACAGTAGAGTGAGTGGTGCACTGTTGAGATGTTAATAGTCCAGTGATGTGATGTGTAGGTATCAGAGTATTGAGAGTGGTAAACATGCATTGTGTGAATCAACCGATGCACCAGTCAAGCCAGTAAGATCGAACAAAGTTACCAGCACTTCACAGGGTTGGTTCGGATTCTGATTCAGTTTTTATGCCTGTGCCAGGCCGGACTGGCAGGTGGAGGCACAATGTTCTGACGTTGTCCTTTGTTCATCCACGCATCTGTCAGTCTGTCAGTCTCTTACCAAACTTGTGAACACTTGAGATACACGAACCGATGTCCAGGGTTGTTAATATTGCAATACAATATTGCAATACTCAGTATTGCCAATACCGTTTTCAGTATTGCGAAAGTATTGCAATACTTTTTGAAAATATGTATTGGTATTGGTATTGCCAATACTTTTTCTAGTATTGGCAAACATAATTTCTACCAATACCAATACCAATATCGTTTTGCTGTCGGCTTACTGATGATACTCACTACGCATGTCTCAGTGTTGGCTACACCAAGTGGGGTAGTGAAATGTCATCAGGTGCTGCTATTGATAATGCGACTTCAAGTCAATCCCAAGCTCCTGATTTCTTTGCTGGATTATGTCTGCTAGACGACAACGTGCCAACAGCCCACAGGACACAAAGAAGGAAGTTGACAGTTACTTGGCAGATACAGCAGACAACTTGGAATCGCTGAATGCATATCCACATGTCCGTCAACTCTATATTTCTTTGGGCTGCCATCTAGTGCAGCAGTTGAAAGGTTGTTTTCATTGGGAGGGCGGGTATTGTGTCCCCTCTGTTCCCGACTAAGCAGTGGACATTTTGAAATGATGACATTTTTGCGTGTAGCGAAGTCGTAGCCTAGCTGATAGCCATTGCTTACAATCAGAACTCATGACTTTCCACTCTATGCTTGTAACTGAGTTGACTGAACACTAAACAGTGACTAAAACTGGCATAGCTGTAAAAATCTATTTGATTTGTGCACTGCTTTGATTATAAGTTGCACACAACAATCGACAATAACATAATGGTCATCTGTTTCATTTATGTGAACGCTGAAAGTATTGTATTGGTTATCCAATACTACAAAAGTATTGGTATTGGTATTGGCAATACTTTTTTCAGGCAGTATTGGTATTGGTATTGCCAATACTTTTTGAAAGTATGGTTAACAACCATGAAACAAAGGGTACTCGTGGTAAAAATTAATGCCATTTGATGAAATAATAATATAAATCTATAAAAGTTGGTACATATGTGTAAGTAAGTATGCAAGTAAGTAAATTTATAAAGCCCGATGGTGGTGAACGAACCAGAGGCGCGCTGAATACGTGAATATGTGAAAACAACATACACAGGTTGAAGAAAAAATATGTGTGGATATAAATTGCCAACAAATCTGCAAAATTTCATGCAAAAAGACTTAACGAAAGTGAAAATGTTCCAAAAAGTTTTGGGGGGCTACTTTTTAAGTGCCTCACTTTACTTTAGTAAAAGAGGCGCTTATTGAGACAGGCTGTGTCGTGACGTCGTTGGTCGTTGGTTGGTTGGTTGTCACACACGTGCACTGTGGCCAAACGGTGCATCCTAGGCCTATAGTTACTATAAAACACTAATAGGAAACCCTACCCCAGGAATTCAATGGTACAAATTTTGACCCCTGGGGTGACCCCTAACCGGGGAATGGGCCCACCGTGAGGCGCTTTTTGTCAAATTACTTTGACCTCTTGTTTCTGAAACACCGTGACATTGAAATCTGGGTTACAGGTCACTTCTTCTTCTCGTATGTTATTTTTACAGGTCACTCAAGATCATTGACAGTGGTGCTATTCGAAAGCTTGGGTGCGATTTCCTATTCTAACTATAACTAGAAACTATGGTGCTACCTTGTATTGTTTGCAAGATTTAGAGACTTATTGGCCGAAAATTGCGAATTTTTATACCACACCTCTATTTTGTGCCCCGGAAAAAGGTGACCTGTCGGAATTTTGCAAAGGTGTTTGATACTGATAAAACTGAAATGATTGGGCTACCGTGTGGTGTAAAAACTATAACAATATCTTAAGCCGTTTCCATACAATACCGCAATTCAATGGACGGACTGAGGGATGGACGAATGGATGGACAGACAGACAGACAGACAGACAGAATTGCTACATCGATATTACGCATCAGTGTGCTGATGTACGATAAAAATTGATGTAAGACATTTTTGTGACCCTGACAGGCTTTTAGTAACCAAATGAATTAGCCCAAATGTGGCTAAGACAGTCTTCTAGTCAAAAATGACAAGAAGCTCAGCTGTCACAGATGCTTTGTGTCACTGAATATTTTGCTAGTCACTAAGGTCAATCGAAATGAGACCCATGAGTAGGAAATGTGTAAGAACCTATTAGTATTTCACTGTAACTATGTCTGTGTCTCATATCGTTTCTGACATATTCAGCATCAAATAATGACTTGACCTTAAAATCTGGGTTAAGGGTCATTCAAGGTCACTGAATATGGTGCAATTTTATAGACCACGACTTACTATTAGTCTGCCATTGTAACTATAGCTCTTATCTCGCATCGTTTTTGAGTTATTTGTCGTTGAACAATATCGTGACCTTTAAATTTGAGTTACAGGTCACTGAAAGTCACTGCTAATGGTACCATTCAAAAGCTCTGGTACGGTTTCCTATTCGCATTCCATAGTAACTATAGCTCTATCTTGTATCATTTCCAAGAAAAACAAGCAAGATGTTGGCCAAAAATTGCGATCTTTTCATACCCCCTGTGCCTGCAGTCAACGCCACCTTTAGGGGTCCCCACAGGACTGTTGTCATACCATTTGGTATGGGAAAACCAGAATGGTGTGGCTACCTGACAGTGAATAAAGTCTGACTATTTGTTTTGCAGTTAATATACATACCACCATGTGACAGACAGACACACAAATGGACGAATAAACATCTTGCAACAGCACAGTCCACGCTGAGCATAGCGTTGCACAGTAAAAAGTCACTAAAAAGGCAATTCACACGACATATCTTAACAATTTAATTAAACAAGTAAAACATACATAAACACTGCACTTACCCCACGTGCTTCACCAGCAACTAGGTGAGTCACGTGCTTGTCCAACATTTTTTGAAATTTTCCTCCATGCACAGTGACAAGTACCCAAATCAGTTTGTTATCACACATAGTAAGCTACAATGAAGATAATACAAGATAATAATACACTGTGAGTCAAAAAGAACTGGAACCTTCTTCATTAGAGCATAACTTTCGCAAATACTGTTTGATTAATAATTCTTTCACTATTACAGACAGAAATTAATTGTAACCAAGTGTACCCTAAAATCTGCCACCATACCTCAAATCTGCTAGTGCACTACCTTGTAAAATGAACAAGAATGTATTGGCCAACGTTGCTGCAATAATTAAAGATGTAACAGTCAAACAAGTCACATTGAATGTAACACATATAGACAAAATCAACACTGTCGGTTCACAAGCTGTACTCAAAATGTCCTCCTTTAGAACTGACTCACGCTCGATGTCTTCCTCGCCACTGGTCAGTAGCCTTGTCAAAAATTGACTGTTCAAGAATGCATCAGACACCGATAAGCCGCCGTTTCAATTCAGCCACACTAACACTATGGATTTGTCTGTGGCAGACACGATGCTGCATGACAGCACAGATCTAGTACTCCACAGGACTCAGAGCTGGGCTGTTTGGAGGCCACAGATTGGGCCGAAAAATGTCTGGCATTTCTTGACAGCACTTAAACTGTTGCACGTGCACAGTGTGCTGTGCCAATGCACTGTCCTGTTGGAACACAAAGTCGTTACCAGATAATCTGCCTATCCTGGCAGCAATATGACGTCATTATGACATCATCAAGCAGCATGGAAGAAAACAGTAAGACATATCTCCAAAATTTCCTGCTGTGTAACAATAATAAAATTACCGCATGCATTGCAAATTTATTCAACAGTTTTTGTAAAAGTTTTTGTATGTGGTTGCATTTTTCAAAGGTAGTGTAGCAACAAACTATAGACAAAGTGGGAAATTCAATCATGTGTTTGGGGGCAGATAATTTCTGTCTGCAACAGTGAAAAAATTATTAAAATCGGACATCTATTTGTGAAAGTTATGCTCAAATGAAAAGGGTCCAATGTTTTTGACTCAGTATAATAGAAGATAGCTACATACATCATAATCATTCACACATTACAGTTACAGTGTTCACGTGAGCAAGTAAGTACAAAAATAAGAGTATTTCTAAGGTGCAAGTAAGACAGGATTATAACTTTACCAACAATGATGACAACATTGGCTTCAGAAGTTCATTTGAAAAACACAATAGAAATATTAATAAAAAAGAAAAACAACAGGTTGCCAGAGAGGTGTGAACCTATCTGTGCTGGCCACCTGTGATTGTAACAAAGTAACTAAAAATGCCAATTGCAAAGTGCAACTGTGCAACAATAATACTAATGGCAGAATGAAAAGTATAAAAAGCAAATGTCACTTATACCATTTGCAATTAATGTTAAAAACTTCCATGGAAGTTTAACTACAGTTGTAAGGGCTCAGAATGACACCTCCAAAACAGGAAATATCACTTATACCATTTTCGATTGAACACTGGTATAGCTGTTTTATTACCATTTATTGCTGCACGATACTATGCAAGTGTGGCCTTAGCCATCATGCGGTGTCCGTCCGTCTGTCTGCCCGTGTGTCTGTCACGTTTGTACATGCATTCTGTCAAAACGAATAAACATATCTTCAGATTTCTTTCACATTCGGGTAGCCACACCATTCTAACTTTTCCGTACTAAACCTCACAGCAATATTCTGACGGAAACCCCCCACCCGAAGGGGGCGTCGAATGCACGTGGGTAGGCAGAAATTGGGAATCTGACCCAATATATGGCTTAATTGCATGCTGTGAACGCTTCGACGGCCAGCTGCTATCAACACGATTGTCGGCCGATAACCGGCTATCGATCGATGCCTGCTGGAGCTAGTGCTATCAACTGACACTGGTCCATCCAGTGGTGTATCACAGACTGTCACGGTGCAAGTCTGATTACGGCACAAAAGCCATGCACCACTGAATATGACGAAGAAAAGAGAACATAATTTAATTTATGCAGCAATAAATCTAACGCCACAGTATAACGGAAGATTGTGCTTGACGTTTTGTACTATTGAAGCTAACTACTGACAGACACGAAGCATCGTGAGGCCTCTTTGCAACAGCAGAGCTTCTTGTCTGGAGTAAGTTGACCATGTGTTCCCGCCACCTCAGTCACTGTTACATAATTAGCACTTCGCAATCGTGAGCTGGTCAACCATTGCTACCATGGTTTTTGCCGCACGATGCGATGCATAAGTGCGGCCTATGTCGTCATGTGGTGTCTGTACGTCTGTCTGTCTGTCTGTCCGTCCGTCACGTTCGTGAATTGTGCTAAAGCGAATAAAGATATTTTCCACATTTTTTCACCATCGGGTAGCCACACCATTCTAGTTTTTCCGTACCAAACGGCATAGCAATATTCGGACGCGAACCCCTCTAACGGGGGCGTGGAATATGGGGTAGGCAAAAAACGCGATTCTGGACGAATATCTGGCTTCGCTGCATACAGGTCTACACTGTTGTTAACCATATACGTAACGAGTCGCGAACTGTGAAAAACAAAGCCATGACGAACGGCGGCAAGCGTCGAGCACATCGCTGCGTCCGTCGTCCATTGTTCGCACAAGACGATGACGAAGTGTTTGTGACAAGCTCGACGTTATACGCCGGAGATGGAGTCACACCCCGGACACAACCCCCTTGGTCATAAACCCCGTTTTCTGCTGCCATAGGACATCGTAAAACAGAACCAGGCAAGTATTTTTGTTGAAAACTGACACTACTCCTGACCCTATCCAACCCACGAGGCAGGGTCCTGACCCCAACAGACCCACGAACGGCAGAAAACAAGGGGGGTTATGACCTAGGGGTGTTTGTCCAGGGGGTTTTGGTCAGACACCGCCGGAGACAATAGGAGACAGCAGAACAGAATTTAATAGAATTTTATGCACTAGTAAATCCGAAGCCGCAGTAACTAGTGATAAAAAAACTGTGCTGTAGGTACGTTGAAGCTGACTACAGACAAACACGAAGTATCGCGCTGCCTCCTGCGACAGCTGAGCTTCTTGTAAAAATTAGGGGCTGCTGATCTCACCAAACGCCACCTAGCGGACAAGTTTTTATATGGAGCCCTAGCACTCGTAAATTTCTACCAGTGTGCCAAATTTCAACTTCCTAGCTCTAACAGTTTCGGAGATATGAGGGATCCCAAAATAAAAAAGTGGGGTGCTGATAGATAGATAGACACATAGATAGATAATGTTGACTTAGACAGCGCATCATCGCTGATCTGCCCAGATACCCCATACCGTAACAATTTTTACCTACAAATGCCTACAAGTGCGCCAAATTTTAACTACCTCGCTCGATTAGTTTAGGAGATATGAAAGGAGTCCCAAAATAATTATTATTAGCTGCTGATCTTCCGAGACGCCCCATAGCAGAATTTTATGCACTAGTAAATCTGAAGCCGCAGTAACTAGTAATGAAAAAACCGTGCTGTAGATACGTTAAAGCTGACTACAGACAAACACGATGCATCGTGCGCCTTCTCTGCGACAGCTGAGCTTCTTGTACTAGCTGTATGCCTACACATCCACCAGCATACCAAATTTCTATTCTTACCTCGATTAATTTCGGAGACATATTTTATGCACTAGTAAATCTGAAGCCGCAGTAACTAGTAATGAAAAAACCGTGCTGTAGATACGTTAAAGCTGACTACAGACAAACACGAATTTTATGCACTAGTAAATCTGAAGCCGCAGTAACTAGTAATGAAAAAACCGTGCTGTAGATACGTTAAAGCTGACTACAGACAAACACGATGCATCGTGCGCCTTCTCTGCGACAGCTGA
>Ga0209338_1000704_pt1 | contig 10384 bp, 8 predicted proteins | sample OlaalgELextract1_FD_187374 | JGI IMG/M metagenome (GOLD analysis project Ga0209338, IMG submission 187374) | Olavius algarvensis symbiont microbial communities from Tuscany, Italy - Type A ELBA extract 1 (SPAdes) (version 2) | ecosystem: Host-associated > Annelida > Digestive system >... | reverse complement strand
ACATTTCTTATTTACTTTATCGTTTCCTGGACAATAGTCTGCTGCTTATTATGTCTATACCCAGTGGACCTTGAGGTTTATACTTAGGCCACTTTAAAAATTTATATACAATACAATACAATACAACACATTTTCAGTTGTGTAAAGTAAGAAGTTTCTACGTTATTTTGGATATCCGTAATAGTGAAGATTTTGTTCAGATATCCGAAAAAAGAATCTCAGGTATCCAAAATAAGTATCTCAGATAACCGAAAACATTATTTTGGATATCTGAAATAAAACGCTTATTCTTAATTATTTTGGATATCCGAAATAATTATTCTGGATATCCAAAATACTAAGTTCGGATATCCAGAGTAACTATTTCGGATATTTGAAAATAATGAATAAATGTTAATTCCGCTTGCCATGGAAGTCTAAGGCTATGGCTAAGGCTAAGGACTATCATATCTATTGTGACTCTACCAGTACGAAAGCCACACTGGATCTCTGGTAGCAAGATCTTGACGACGTGTGCTGATAGTCTGTTGAGCATAACACGGACTAAAACTGTTTCAGCTACTGAGGTAACAGCCATTAGCAACACCTGCATCAACTTACCTATACAGTGCTATAGACTGCTCCATCGTACCGAGATTTTCCTCGTTAATAGATGCCTCCTGCCATGTTGTATAGTCTTGAGACACAACGCGCAAATTCAATTCGAGTTTCAAAACTTGCCGATAAAAGTTATTGTGGAAAATCTACGTAAAATTTACTGTTTTTTATTCACTTCACACGCAATGAAACTATTTGTCACAGTTGATTACGTCCGTAAAAACGAATTTGGTGTAAATCTATCCATTAGGCCTACGGAACAACACTAGACTGTGTTCAGAGAGTGCAAACCGCCGCCAAGGACAATATCTCGAGCAAAAGTAATCCGGGATTCGAATCCGGACTTCCAGATTAACCCAGTCCCGGATGTCTACTGAATCGCTCCCAGAATGTAGTAGATTCATTCTCTTGTCGGCGTCAGTCATTTCGCCAAGTAACGTAAAATCGGCTGGTATGAGAAATGCTAATAAATCTCCCCAAATCTCCTATTCCGCAATGGTGAGGGAAATGAAAAAGTGTTCCGGAGTCCGTATCCGCCAAAAAATTAATCAGTTCTTTCGATTAGTAAGTTCAATCACAACACCAAATTTCAATGAAATCGACTCACTGTCTTTTCAGTAATCCTGTTCACAGAATGACATAATGACAGAATGAAGACAGAATGGCAGACAAGCAACACCGCTCACATAACCTCATTGGCGGGAGTAACAAGAAAATGTGTAGTGCGAGGCACAGCAGACATACCACCCCCGGAATTGCAACGTTTTGGTCTATGGGTGAAGTTTGCGGCGGAGCTACGACCGTAAACGACTTAACCTTTTTCCGTCCTTGATCTTAATCTGTGATCTTTCAGCCTACAAAATGTAACTGGGAAATAGATGTACCTTTGCAGAATATTTTGGTTTTTGCCTAAAGTAAACAAGACCAAGGACGAACAGACCCACAGACAGACTCACAGCGTGGCGCGCTGTAAAATAGTACCCGCCTGCCAGTAGAAGCGGGGAGGGTACAATAACATAGTGATTTACTAGCAATAAAGAACATAAAATGACAATGAACAAACTACAGGCACAAACGGTATGCTAAAGGAGTGGCAGGTAATATGCGACGGTCCCTCTATACAGTGACCAAAATGACAGCTCTCTTCTGGCAAATGCCTGAAATACATCCATAAAAAACATACCCAACTTTGCAATGATATTGTAGTGCTCAACAATAGAATTCAAACAAAAAGAAATAACATTTTTAACGAGCAATCATAGCTGAACAGTTGTTGATGGGTGTCGTCGATCGATCGCCACCACAAGCTCTGCACTAACACAGTACATTGATTTATTGGGCGTAGGCAAGTACTGCTCAATTCATGAACGAAAAAATGCTAAGTCACTCAAGGTCGTTCAAGGTCATTCGAAATTACACCAATGAGTAGAGCATGTGTAACTTCTTACTAGTTATCCGTTGTAGGCCTAAATATGTGCGTGTGTTATAGGCCTATCGTTAGTAAATGGGTGTTTATAGCGACACAACTCAACTCAACTGAACTCAACTGAACCCAACTGACCCAATTGAACAGCGTACAGCTGAGCCAAGTTAGTCGTGTTTTTGTTTATGACGTCACGACCTACAAACTGAGTCAACTGTTGTTCACGCTGTCGAGTTGAGTTCAGTTCAGTTCAGTTGAGTTGAGTTGAGTTGTGTCGCTATAAACGGGCCTTAACATATTTAGCGTTGAATATTGGCATGACCTTGAATTCTGGGTTAGGGGATGTTCAAGGTCATTGAAAATAGCGCCGATTATATACGACTTACTATTGGTCTGCTATTGTAACTATGGCCGTATCTTGTACCGTTTTCGAAATAAAGCGAGATTTTGTACGCATAACGCCAATTTTTCATGCCTACTTCCATTTAACTTGCACGATCACCTTGAAATCTTTCGACTTTTCTGAAAATTCTAATGCAAACTGCCCAAGTCCATAAGCTATTAAGTGGTACAAAAACATTTCTAAAAATTTCAATTCTCTTGGTAGGGCTCAACAACGTTACATATGACAGACGACAGACAGACAGACGGATTTGCGACGACAAAAGGCGAACGTAACGTCATGCTTACTCTCTTCATCTCGAGTTTGCAGAAGCAGTTTGAAACTATACAGCTTTTTATTAATACTGTTTTAATAAGGTAAGCTATAAGCCTAATAAGTCAGTCATAGAGTTTGATTCAATGCCGATGTAAGTTGTATCCTCTGTTAAAGTGTGCGTGCTTTTGTTTTTTTTTCTGTTTGTGTTAATGAAGTTACGGCTTTGTTGTAAATCTAGCGCTAGTAGCAGCTTAATGCCCATGTTAAACCTGAGTGTTATGTCTGTTTGTAATGACGGTCTGCGTGCCAAATCTTTGTGTTCTATAGCCTACAGTTCTGTCCTGCGTGGCAGCTTCTGGTCTGTTCTCGTTGTCGTTTGTAGCGGATGACTACGACAGTCTTTGAGTCGTAACTGTCCAGCGATCAGCATGTAGCGACTTCGTTTCTCGATCGTGTTTCTTGCGTTACGCGTAGTCCGACGGTCTTTGAGTCTTTGAAAATTGACACTTTGGCAGCACTGCAAGCGTTCGTGTATTGCCGACTTGATTATTTTGCTTGCTGTGATATTGCACATGTGCTTCTACAGGAGCTCTGCGTCCGAGTATACAAAATGTCAGAGATGTCAGCGGCTTATCACGGTTTGTATCGACTGGATGTAGCCAGTTTCCGAGCGCTGACGTCAACGGGACTACTTCAGAGATGTCAGTGAACTCAAAGCTAGAGAGCAGTGTACAGTTCAGCAGGATTTACATAGGTCGGGTACAAGTAGTCGTCATCTGTCACGGTCAGTGTCGACACGTTGTCGTCGTCAGCGGTGGGTGCAGGGGCATGACGTCTTAGCATAGACCGCGGTATAGACTCGTAGGACGCGACACTCATCACCGAGTCACGTGTGCGCTGTGGTCTCAGCGACGTGTAGCCGCTCAACTCGGCACTCTGTCGCTGATGAGGTCGGCGCAGTTTCTCGTACGAGCCGTCGTCGTCATGCACTGAGCGCTGATTGACGTCCAAACAACACTCAGTGTCGTCGGTCTGTGTAGATGTCGCAGCTGGTGATGTCGGTCGCACAACGTGAAGTAGACGTGTCTCGCTTATGGCATCAGTAGCTACAGCCTCGTTATCGTCCTCACTGATGACGTCACAGCAACTCGATGTTACGTCACCGGTAGTGGGTGTGACGTCACGATAAGCTGCGTGGCGTGGTGACTGTCTCAACGCTGCTGTTTGCACGCTTAAGTTGAGCGTCACAGACGTGTCGCTGTCGCCCTCACGTTGACAGCTGTCAAGACGCCCATTGTTGTTGCTGGTGCTGGTAGTGGTGGTGGTCTTCTTGGTGATGCTGGTGAGTCTTGTGCTGGCGCTGGTCGTCGAGCGCAGACGCACTGCCCGCTTCTTGGAGCTTGTGTGTCGTGACGTGGTGCTTTGGCGAGGCAACGCACACGGCTGGTAGCTGCCTCGCGGCGGATGAAGGTGAACGCTGGCATCGACCGGCAACAGCCTCGCTCTCAGAAGACCAAACTCGTCCACGTCATCATCTTCAGTGACGTCAGCTGGCTGTGACGTAGTATCTGACGTGGTTAGTTGCTTGGCTACTGGTGACGTCAGAGACTCGGGCTGTGACGACGACGACGACAATGAAGTCAAGTGACTTCCGGCTGATGACGATGACGTTAATGACGTCAAACGGGGCGCCGCCTCTGACGTCACGAACTGTGACGTAGAGACAGTGCTTTGTAGCGGAATAGGTGAGACTGGTTGAAGCGACGACTTACTGCCTGTTGATTTACTGGACGTAGGTTTCGCCTTCCTGCAACGAGTAACATGACCGCGCACTTGTTTCACAGTGGTTCAGTAGCGTGGTTATATAAACCGTTAGGGCCTATTGTGTTGTACGTAATACAACAGATCAGATGTTACGTGACCAAACTGACATTTCAAAAACTAAGCATAATTACGATGTCGTAAAACGGTAAAATTCACGAACAGAAGGTCATAGAAAGGTCATTTTCTTACACAGTTTTACAGCAACCAGCGGTACAGTTGTCAGGAGGTCAAAGATGAATTACACTAGCCTTACAAAAAGCTGTATGCACAAAATGCGCTGTGACTGAGTTAAGGCGTTCCCCGTCGAAACGTGAAACACTGAGAACTTTGACAGTTGCACGGCCAACGTCGTCACGTACACGCTTAAAATAAGGCAATATTGATTAAAATCATCGTTCGTCAAAATCTGCAACGGTGTATTATAAATCATTTGCTATAGGCCTACTGTGTTAAGGCCCGTAGGCAAAGCCAATGCGGAAGGTTTGTAAAATCTTCACCCTTTACATTTTTCAGTTTAAATTCGGCATATAAAGGCCAACCCCAAATATATAACGTGACCAAAACTGATACGGAAAGTATATTTAACATGGCAGCGGGCGCTGTTTTTAATTTTATACGGATTTTTAGTCATACCTCAAGCGATACAAATTTTCGCATAAAAATTTCGTAAGCTGATAGAAAATGTCGTCCCCAAGTTCTAAGATGGTCAGAAGTCACTTTCGTGAAATCCAAGATGGCGGCTTGCGTCACGTTGGAAGTAACAGAAGAAGCTCACCTGTCGCAAAGAGACCGAGCGATGCTTCCATGCAGTCGACGCCGTCGTTAGGGAGATCCCCGTCGGATAACGTTTGGGGTGGAAAAAACTAGGATGATGTGGCAGTTGGCAACAAGACGGTGAAAAAGATTGATGATATGCTTAACCGTTTCGACATAATACCGGCGTGTGACGGACAGACAGACGAGCAGACGGACAGACAGGCAGACATCTCGCGACAGCATAGTCCGCGCTATTCATAGCATCGCACGATAAAAACACCACAACTCGGCAGCGTATTGTCCGAATTGCACACAATTTGGTGTCCATGTGCCAAAGATCAGGTCACTGTGAGTGACGAAACTGACGACCATATTTGATATCATTTTTTGGCCATTGCTCGGTTGCGAAACAATATTTTTGCATAAACGTTTCAGTCAGACATAAAATTGAGTCTCATTTCAGTCCAATCCAAGATGGCTGGTGGACATCACGTTGGAAACAAGAAACTCATCAGCAGATGAGATAGGCGAACGTTACGGAGAAATTCCAATTACCGCTTGAAACAAGCCATGGTTGTGTCGCTTTACAACACCTATACTCAAATTCCCCATAACGTTCGCCCACCTCACCAACGCATCGTGACATTTTCGGCGCATCGTGACCTTTTTGACTATTGCACCTTACTGATGTTTCTTGTGGATCAATATCTATGGGAGTTCTATGGGAAAACACGTGCGAACCACGTGGTGCTGACTATGATTTTTATTAGAAGGCCTAGAATGCTACAGAGATACTCAAATAAAAGCTTACGAAGCAATAACATTACAGAACTAACGGCAGAACTGAAAAGTAGCAGCATTGTACAGTACAGAAAAAAATATTACTTTGTTGGTGGTTTTGTTGAGCATGGCTACAGATTTAGGCCTAAATACACTAAAAGTAATCGACCCTATGAAGATTATTGGACGTAGGCAAGTTACAGTTCGTTAACAATTTGGAAGTTACCAATCGTTTGCTGTGCTGTCGCTAGGCAAGTCGCTATCTCTCAGACCCGGATATGACAAGTCTGGGAGATGTCGCCCCGATGCATGCGGGACATCTGAATGCGGCAACAGAATCAGTGGTACCAACTTCTCAGTAGCGTTCTATAGTAACTATAGATTTATCTTACTTAGTTTTCGAGATATAAAAACGGGACGAAACACGGAAAGACCGAAGTCGGCAATCAACGCATATTAAGACGGGCCGACAAAATGTCGTAAGTCTGAATTTGCACGAAATTTCGTGCCAGCTACAGAAAATCTCATTGGCAGGTGTCAAATAACCACGATAACAACCGGAAGTAAATTCAGGATGGCAATGCCTGCCACATTGTATTTTCCTATCTGAATGCGGCAAAAGAATCAGCGGCACTAACTTCCTATTTAGTGTTTTAATGTAACTATGGGTGTATTTTTCTTAGTTTTCGAGATATGACCACGGGACGGACAACGGAGGACGGACCGACGTTGTCAGTCATCGCATACCTGCGCCTGAAGGCGGGCCGGCAATAAACTGTATAGCAACACAACACATTGCACACATACACTGTAGGCCCCCTACACGCGCTATTGTCACACATTGCGATGATAACCTTGTGATGCAGCAGAGTGCGGATGTCATCTTCGACAGTTGAATAAATTCACAGCCTCAACAACTGATCTGACTTAGCCTCAAAATGACTGTGATCACTTCGACGCAACGCATACATAGACCCTACACATGCACACGAAACATGTCGATAAGTGGACTACATACAATGGGTCTACGGTTTCCGCATACTGTGTATAGGCGCAATGTTGGTACGAGGATGATGTAGTATGAGCAGACTGCAAGCAAACAGTGTTATTGTCGTGTGCCTATTCACGAGAACGAGAAGGTTATCTTAAAAGGAAAACGAAAACTGCATACATCAAGAAAATCTGTAGTTCGTGGCACAGCAAGGGAACCCGCCCCAGAATTAATGGTATAGAGGCTAAGAAATTCGGGACGGACAAAACCATGGGAAAAACAAGGGACAGTTCATTTTCGTTTGCTAGTACCTGCCACAGACCACCTACGTTCCAACACTGAACTGTCTTCACCCGTTCCAGAGATAGTAGGGGTCCTAAATTTTAATAAGTGAATCACGTGATGCAGCCCATACCCCTTAAAGGGCAATTTATCTGTCATCGGCTAGTACTTGCTACGATCCACCTACGTACCACATTTGAAATGTCTGTCTTCACCCGAGAGATAAAGGGTGGTCCCAAATTTACAAAAGTGGGTCACGTGACCCTGCCCACGCCCAGGAAAAAACAAAAAAAAATACAAATGTGACCTTAAAATCATCGCCCAAGATCATCCCAGGGTCCAATAATGGGTTCTTTGATAAGACCACGCAGGACTTTCAATAGAGACCATAGCTCTAAATTGCTTAGTTTTGAGAAAATTGCGTTTTTTACGCTATTGCGTAAAGCTCCCGCCTGCACTTCGTGCGGCAGGGCTTAATACAGCGAAAACCACTTTGTGGATAGACGCAGAACATGAAAACACGATCAATTATAGCAGCAAACGGACAAACAGACTTGAAGCAGTGAACTATGTCGTGGGCCTATTCGTCGTTCAGTTTCAAGTAGACCTGCAACGAATTCGACTGACGTGCGAAACGACTACAACTAACTCGATTCGTCTTCAAAGACTGAAGTCGACTTTACTAGTCTAGTTGCAGTTTTAGGGGACAACTGCGTCGCGGCAGTTTGTTTATGGGCGCAGAGAACCAAGCCTACCTTTTAAAGTTTCCTGTTGGCTATTGTAACTGACGGCGCAGTGCACGTGTGCTTAGCGCAAGCGCAGCACTGTACATCAATCAATTCACACACACTCACACGCTCTGTCGTCGAAACCTGCTTTGAGTGCCTGCTGAACTGTGAAAGCTATTACCGAGTAACTTTCTGAGTCGCAGGTCTTTTTCACTGTCCATCAAATATATATGCATGTATGTTAAAATTCAGCAAAGCCAAACTTCAAGTGTCGTCGTGATATTTAGTAATAAATTTTGTTATGCGGTTTTCTGTCTAGGATGGCTTTAACACATAACACGTGCGTCTATCTGTTGTTTGCCCCAAAGTCAAACAAGTCAGCCCGAAATTGAAGTAGAGGTTGTCCATATTACGTGTAACTTGTGGATACTAGTTTTGTGATCAAAAGGTCGAAGATCAAGGTCACAAGGCTGCAATATGCTAAAACGAGAAGTGTCATAACTGTCGAAAGGATGCCAATTATGATCTTCAAACTTCGTGCTAACATTGTCCCACTAAGTAAATCCCACTTACAAAGGAGTTACACAGTTGAAAAATCAAAGGTCAAGAGCACGGGGTCAACATTTGTGACTCTTGGGCTCATAGCTCAAGAATGGAAGACTTTAGAAAGTTCAAATTATCTGTCAGCGTTTCCTATGGCACGAGTAACTGGCGTTACTTTTTAGCCTTTGGGTTAAACGGTCGAAGGTCAAGGTCGTTTTTGCTCGTCAGTGTGTGCTGCCGAAAAAAAACGACATAGAAAGTTCAAATTTGGTTGTCTGTAGTATCATAGCAAGTGTACCTTCAAAAAGCTTAGACACGGAATGTGGCACAACTGAAGAACGGGTGGTTACAACGTTACGAGAACTTGGACACTTAAAAGTCTGAGGTCAAGACCACGACGTCAACATATCATATACCCGGTACCCGGAGAATCCACTAGAGTAGCTAATGGACAGCGGCTGACCCACACTCATTTAGACTTGGTGAGTCGTCCGTTAGTATGTAAATCTCACGTTTGAGCGATAAACTTTATAAATCAAACGTTAAATTTCATAGTTTAAGAGATACCAACAGATAACGTCAATCTTGTAATTGCAAGTAGCCGCATATCGTGTCGATCATCATTAATCACTGTCTGTCGCCCGAGCGCTGACGACTTGGCTGTCGGCGTAGGTGAGCGTAACCACGTCCCTCGATACCATCCTAAACAGAGCGCCTGCCACCGACTATTGCGTAGGCCGGTATGCGATACGCAGCATTTAAAGGGACATTCCAGCGTAATGTAGGCCTACATACGTTTCCGCCATTTTCACGTACAATGTAACACATTAAACCTGCACATTATGTTCATGCCAGTTGGTAGTTTTCTGCTTACGCTGGGAAATTCAGACGTAAATTAGCTTCAAATTGTGAAACTTACAAATACTGCGATTAGTTTTAATTTCTACTTTTGCTTTTATTTTCTTTTTTTCTGTATTTTGTGTACGATTTACATAATAAATAAATTAAGCATTGTGCTTATACACTGTGTCTCAAAAAAGTAAGCCACTTGATGATTGTTGATAACTTCAACAAAAAGACCGAGTTTCAAAGTTCTTTTACCGTTTGATTCGTAAGAAAATTCTTTATACACCACAAACATTTTCCACCTCATCTGCAGTATGTTGCTGCACTACCTTGTGAAAGTCGAAAATCCAAAAATGTTCCTGACTTTGACAGCATCCTCAACAAACTACTGCCATAATTATTGTTTGTAAATCAGCATATAGCTGCAGGTGGCGACTATATTCGACTAACGGAAAGCAATCCCGCGCCGCCAAACGTATCTCCTCGTACTTTTGATCTCGTAGCGAAAATTGTCTGGCACCAAAATGCAAAGTGGATGCACGCACATGATCCACACGGATTTTTAAGGCGCCGCTCGCAACATCCACGGCGCCTTCACGCATTGGTTCTGTCCACCTGTTTGTCTGCTGTTCAGGTGTGTAAAGTCGCTACTGCTGTTATGGAAACCACACAGCTTCTTCTAAGACAATTTACAAACTTTTTATCGTAGTCCAATGACTACGATAAAAAGATTTTAAATTGGTTTAGAAGATAGGAAAATAGGAAGAGAGACCTTATCTTAATGAACACGTTTATTCGCCAAAAATAGGCAGAAAAACAATAAAAAAAGAAGAAAAAGAGGACAGACAGATATGTACAGAGATAAAAGCATTAAAACATAACACTAAAACTATAATGTAAGCACCAACTACAAATGCAGAGCACTGAGTTAAGGCTGACAATCAGTGTTAAAACGT
>Ga0209338_1000702_pt1 | contig 10397 bp, 5 predicted proteins | sample OlaalgELextract1_FD_187374 | JGI IMG/M metagenome (GOLD analysis project Ga0209338, IMG submission 187374) | Olavius algarvensis symbiont microbial communities from Tuscany, Italy - Type A ELBA extract 1 (SPAdes) (version 2) | ecosystem: Host-associated > Annelida > Digestive system >... | reverse complement strand
TGGAAAAGGCGTACGATACCATGTGGAAGTACGGCATCATGAAAGATTTACATGATGCTGGTTTACGAGGTCGACTCCCACTTTTCATTGCTGACAGATTCTGTGGAACTTATTCAAAACTATGTGAACATGAAATGGGTGTACCTCAAGGTAGCATCCTGTCCATCACCCTTTTCTGCCTTAAAATTAATTCAATAGTTAAAGCTCTCTGCCCAGGTGTCGAATGCTCTCTTTATGTTGACGACTTTGTCATGTTATTGGTCAAAACAAATTCATATCATAGAGAGGCGTCTTCAAAGATGTCTGAATAAATTGCAAAACTGGGCTGACACCAATTGATTTAAATTTTCTACCTCTAAAACTGTCTGCATGCACTTCTGCGTTCTGCCGTCTACGTAAACTTCATCCAGAACCAGAACTCTTGCTTAATGGCACACCCATCCCTGTTGTCGAGGAAGTCAAATTTCTCGGCTTAATCTTTGACCGCAAACTATCGTTTTACCTCGTTTAAGATACTTAAAAAATAAGTGTACGAAAGCTCTCAACTTGATTCGAGTTGTTGCCCACACATCCTGAGGAGCTGATCAACATACTTTTTTTACAGATCCTTGGTCAGATCTAAATTAGATTACGGATGCACAGTATATGGGTCTGCTAGAAACTCTTACTTACGCATCCTTGACCCTGTACAGAATCATGCTCTCCGTCTATGTCTCGGCGCATATCGAACTTCCCCATCTCCAAGTCTCTGGGTCAGCAAATGAACCTCCTCTCTACATCCGACGCAGGAAGCTTTCAATAGAATACTGTTTAAAACTCTCATCGTCCTATTGAAATCCCACATATGGCTCATTCTTTGAGTCCAAATTTAAAAGGTTCTTTCACCGGAAACCAAATCAAATTCCACCATTAGGTATTCGAGTCGAACCAGATCTGCAAGCAGTTGGCTACAAAAAGCAAGACATTCTGCAATATTCGCTCCCTGCCGATCCATCATGTCTCTTAAAACGACCCCACATTAACTTCAGTCTACACTCCTCTTATAAAGAAGACACTCCATCCGAAATTTTTCTAAACAACTTTTACGAGTTTTGATGAATACAAAGGTTTCTGTCGATTATACACAGATGGGTCACTGATGGAGAACCGGGTGGCTTGTGCAGTAGTTGTAAGCCGAACTTAGTCCGAATCTGTTCGACTACCCAACAATACTAGCATCGTTCGAGCAGAACTTCATGCCATCATGCTTGCAATGAGATTAATTCGTAAAAGAAAAGAAAATAATTTTATTATTTCTCTGACTTTATGTCAAGTCTTCAAGCCTTGAATCGATTCAAACTAGAGCTAGATCTCATTCAGAAGATCTTAATAGAGTACTCGCATCTTACTGCCATTGGTATAACAGTTATGCTGTGCTGGATCCTAAGTCACGTAAATATACCGGGAAACGAAAAAGCTGACTGTGCAGCAAAATCCACATTATCTCTTCCTATCACTAATATGAGATTTCCCACCTATGATGTGGCTCCTCATGTTTCAAAGTTTTGCTTGAAAGAATGGCAGGACATATGGGATGCCTGTCAAGGCAGTAAACTTTACGCTATTTATCCCATCGTTGGTGGCTACCAAAGTCATTCCTGTCACGTCGGGATGCTGTTGTACTAATGAAGACTTCGTATTGGTCATACTCGACTTACACACTCGTATCAGTAGTCAGGGGATGATCAGCCAGTATGTTCTGCTTGTCAGTTCCTTCTCACTGCTAAGCACTTTCTCATTGAATGTTTTAATTTTGCTGCTATCCGCAGCGCAGCAGGTATTTTAGTGCTTCTTCAATAAAAGATGTATTCGAAAATTTCAACGCACAAAGCGTCATAGATTTTATAAAAGAAATTCATTTTATCACGAATTATAATCTTGTTATTACCTTTTATAAATATTAGCTAAACTTTCTTGCTTTTAACATTAATGTTGTTATGTATTTCCTTTAGTTCACCTGATTATCCCATTTGCTTTTTTTTTTACCTCGAATGGCACTTTTTGTGCTGATGTGCTGTTAAGAACCTACTCTCTCTCTCCTCTCCCCCTCTCTCTCGCTGTCTCAGCAATAGCTGAGCTTCTTGTTTGAACAATTCGAATTCTGTAGAAGTAACAAGATAGTGTTCTTAGTGAAAAATACAACCCAAGAAAAGGTGTATCAATATTGACATAAGATTGCAGACCTAGCACTGATCAAGTTTTGAACTAAAGTGAACGGAGGTACGACTTTTCCTGCAAGCTGCAATACTGTACGTGAGCAGTTTTGGCAGAATGCCTTGTCTGATGCTACCACACTGAGTGCAAGTGACTTTTTGAGTTTCTATCGTCTCAGTCACAAACGCTGGCTGTGGCTGATGAGTGACTGATATATTACGATAATTCAACAGTAAAAATATCAAAGTGAATTGTAGATGTGTGCGTGTAGGCTACTTCTACGAAGGATTTATCGCAATACAGAGGGCAGTCGACATGAGCATCATGTCCGAACTAGGCGGCATGCCGGCAGCACCACGACAGAACATCGTCGTGCAGCTGAAGAGCTTTCCGTACCCGCCGTACCACAATGATGTGTTCATTGCAGTACTTCAGCTCCAACTGCCCTTTATGATCATGCTCAGTTTCATCGTCACGGCGCCAGTCATCTGCAAAGACGTTGTTCTGGAGAAGGAACAGAAACTGAAGGTATACATAGCGTTCCTTTTTGTAGATGGTTGTTTAGTCTTATGCTCTGTATGGATTTTATTACCTCCACCAAGGAAGTTATGTATTTGTCTAAGTTTAGTATTATTTTCTGTTCGTCTGTCTACGAGTAAGGTTGCCTAAAAGTTGTGGATAAATTTACGTGAAATTTATGGCAGCAGCAGGCTTTGTGGCAAGAAACGGTTATGACACAAACTGACCAGAAAATCATGCTGGACCATGCAGACGAAAATCGAATTGATTTGACACCTGCTGTGACGCAGTGATGACAGCATTGCCCGACAACGTTACGGAGGAAGGTGGCAACCAAAGAATACCTGGAAGAAAGCTCCGTAGAAAGAAATGTGGGTAGCATATTTCCAGGGACGTAGCCAGGAATAGGCCTAGAAGTTTGGGGGCTTACACCTAAACTAAGGAAGTTCGATCGCGCAAAAAGGCTGACAACGAGAAGCCGAAGGCGTCGAAGGGCTTGGAGAGCATTTAAGCTTAATTCAAGTCCGAGCGGTAGTACCCTATTTGAGTTTTCAAAAATGAAATTGGGGTGTCACTGTCTTTCAGACATAGCCGCTGACACGGCTTCAGTGGATAGTCTGAAAGAGAGCGCGTGAAATGCAGGACTGGGAAATAACGGACCAAATCGCAGCATAAATTGACAGTAAAGGTAAAGGTCTGGACACTTGTTACAGCGCCTCTCGGTTACGAGTTCGATACTTTACCACTAGACCACTGCATCTACTACCTAGTATTAGGTAAGTCCCATGCAACGGGCTGAGTTTCGTTTGGGGGCTAACTGTGTGTTTGGGGATTAAGCCTCCCAAACCGACGCCTGTTATCCCTGCAGATTCCAGGTAGGCTATAGCTGGAGGAAGAAGATGGAGGCGAAAATGAGACAAATCAAATTACGACAGTGAGGGCGACTAGTCTGTGACTTATGCACCACTGAAGTCAGAGTCAATCATGACTTTAGTGATCAGCCGGATTTCCATCAGTGATTTTTCCAGCATTTTTAGTCAAAGTGTGAGTTTCAAAAGGTTAGTCAGTGAGAAAAGTTAACGTTTAGTTATAGTAACAGTTACACTGGTAATACTCAACAAGTTTAGTTACTATCAAAGTACAAATACAATTTTCTGCATATGATTGTATTTATCAGGAATCAATGAAGCTAATGGGAATGAAAGGTTGGCTGCACTGGGCATCATGCTACTTTAAGTTCTCCGTCTTCATGTTCATTTCCGTGGTAATGATGACGTTCTTATTCCATGTAAAGATCGGCGACGACCGAGCGATCATTACTTATGGAGACTCAACCATCACATTCGTGTTTCTTCTGCTTTACGCCCTTTCAGTTATGACCTTCTGCTTTGCCATATCAACATTCTTCTCCAAAGGTATGATTATAGTGCATGAGCCTTTTACAATTATAGTGCCACAAAATAATGACAAAGTCCAAAGAATTACATTACACGGAATGCTTACAAAAATCAATATATGAACGAGAATACTTTCTGTTACAGACCGAATAGACAGAACTGTGAGCTTTATAGTTAATTCTTATTCTTATAAGTTAAAGTTACTGACACACTGTGTACTCTATATGAAGTAAATTGTTTGTGCAATTGCAGCAAGTGTAAGTGCTGCGGCAGGTGGCATTATATACTTCGTTTCGTACTTGCCATTTACGTTCTTCGGCAGTGCTAGGCAATATCCAGAGGTGACTGCCAAAGCCAAATTTGGGATATCGCTGGTGCCAAACCTGGCTATGTCGATTGGATGCATGACTTTAGCACAGTTTGAAAGCACAGGTATGTAAACTTAATTGATTTCATTTCTGTGACAGGCAGAAATTTGTACACAGGAATTTACAAAAATAGGTGTTGCCAGTTAATACCAGAGCTCTATAAACTTCAGTTGCCAACAGAATAAACAACCATGATGTTATACTGCTTATTTTTATGACTAAAACTTCTGACTTAACGGATTGGCGCAACAGCCATAAAGACTAGCGAGAGAGGTATCCCATCGTTTCATATTTTGGGCCACCAAGCCAACGATTCCAAACGTTGGAGGGTTTAAAATTCTGCTCAGTAGGCTCTAGCAGGCCATTATCTAGTAGGCCAACGATTCCAAACGTTGGAGGTTTAAAATTCTGCTCAGTAGGCTCTAGTAGGCCATTATCACACGATGCAACATTATTACTGGTGTAACATACTTAATGAATTGAAACATCAAGCAGAGAAACAACAGCTAAATCTCTAACTGAAACTGGTAGTCAAAATGTCTTAAAATGCTTCTATTTAGGCTTACTTAGGATGAACGAAATTGTGTTTGGTAGCTAGACTAGACTCTTCCCCGACCCGATAGGGAAGTTTACAGCACTCCTACAGACACTCTAGTTTATATGAAGGGAGGAGATAACATGGAAGTGTGGAGAAGTTTCCATCTTTTTTTCGTGGCTGCGACCCTGACTGTGACAAACGTTTGAATGATGTGTCGTACTGTCGTTGTTGTTTCGACGTAGCAACAATCACAAAACTTTAATGGTCATTGTGCAGACTTACCTACGTGGCTTACTGGTCCACGCTATCGAGGGAAACATCTGCAGCTGTATTGAACTACAGTTTTCTCAGGTCGCCTGACCTTCCTGCTGCCCAAACGACAGTTTCAAATCACTGTGCAACAGGCACTGCAGTAAATATAATCACACATTTTGAAAAGCATAACAAGAAACTCAGCTACTGATGAAATAGCCGACGTTAATGGCAAGGAAGTTTGTTTTTGAAGCCCCAATATTGTACAACAGCCATCATGAGTTTAACACTACTGTGGCCTAGATGCTACATAGGTGAGGAATGAAGGGCCATTCCCCATTAAAACATCCATTGTGCATACATTAGCTCATGTTCCGAAAGCTGAATTGTCTTTTGCAAAATATTCCATTTCGCGTTTTATTCGCAACGGATAACAACGCACCAAACGACGACATATCCTTGCCTTGCTTTATATCAGACGTTTAGGAGAAACACATCATCATCATCATCTTTATTTGTTCAGATAAAAATACATGATGCAAAAAGAGCACACGATAAAACCTGAACAGGACAGCAAGGTGGAAAAAAACCACACTTACTGCTGCCCTTGAATAGAAAAAGAAAAAAACAAACACAGAATTTGCATAATACACTACAACTAAATACAATGGAAAAAAATACAACAGTAATAAAAACAACAATGGGAGTGTTAGCCAAGGACCAGGTAGCTTGAATGTTTATCTAATGTCCTTCTGGCCGACACCCACTGGGAATATCGACATGATATTTTATTACAAAGTATGAGATCACTGACTTACCAGGTGATATAAATTACTGCCAAAAAGTCTGCTGTTCTTCTGCAATGCTGTTGCTGTCGCGTCAAAGATAGAGCCGGAAAAGCGATGACTAGCCGTACGATACTAACATAACTCTCGGCTAAATTATATGATAAAAGAAATATATAAAATATTATAGCATTTGGTGTATTATAACATTGTAGGTGTTGGTTTGCAGTGGTCAAACATCAACGCATTTAACAGTGTCGATGATAATTTTACCATGTTACATACATTGACGATGTTGACCATTGACATCATTTTGTACACTATCGTAACTTGGTATTTGGACGCCTTGTTACCTGGCGATTTTGGAACCCCGCAACCGTTCTACTTTCCATTTACGGTATTTTTACTTTTTTCAAGCTTATTTTTGGTATAATTATTGGTGAAGAAATGCAAGTCTATTTTTATTTTTCACATTACATTCTGTGCTTTATTAGATTAACCTGCAAGCAAGGTAATGTCGGCGTGTGTCTGGATGAAACAAAACATCTAGTGTTGTTTGTCATAATGTCGTCATAATGATAACGAATTTTAGTCCAGTTTATGGCTGCAGGTAATAACAAAGTATCTGCCGTTGTGATTTCAGAGTTCGGGTTTATACAGCTTTGGTTTTATCAATCGTATGTCCTTATAATATAATAGCATACCATGATGTTTTTCAAGCACATATTCCAATTATCTGTTTTGTCATAACTGTACGAATAGTTGTTGCTAATCTGCACTAAATATCAGGACACAGTTTGGTTTAAACAGGATAAATTAATTTGAGGTTATTATGGTGCTTTAATTATGCAGCGATGGTACTGGTGTGGTCAGACCTCCAACGTGGTTAGCGTCGATGATGGTGTGGAAGATTCGCCAGACTATGGTGATCGAGCAGCGTACTTTGAACCAACTGCGTCGGACAGGAATATTGGCATTAAGATACGCAATCTCACAAAGGTGTGTGGTTATTCACTTTACGTCAAATCATACTCTTGACATCACACGGTCACACGGTAGTGTGACCAGTGTTGTAAGGGCGATACATCACGTCAATGGGAGAAGGCAAAATTGCCCCTCTCACCACACCCACACCCCTTAACCGACAGTCACCAGATAATCCATGCGTGATTACGTCCACCATATCTCCCGTCGGGCCACATTTGGTCAAGATCGCGCAGAGGGGTTACTTCTCCCCATATAGCCAAAGTTATCACTCAATTTTTTTATTTGTTTGTTTGTATGTACGCAGTCTTTACACGGACTTAGAGCTTAGGCCGTTGAACCGATTTTGACATGCGATACACCAGCAGACGCGTATTCACGCAGGGTAGTGCCTTTTGGGGGTTAGAACACAGTATTTTCACATCTTCACCCTCAAAACCCCACAAAACCAATTTTTGGGTACATATAATGGAAAGCCTATGGGAAATACATATTCGCATAACTGCATGATGCATAGAGTTACGATACTGAAATGTGGCAGGCTGTTTGACCTTGCTAAGTACTTGGAGCACACATAAAAGTTTCAGCGTACGGGGTACGCCAGGGGGCTAGTATCCCCAAATTAAATTTTGGGACCTTCTCTATGTCTCGGAAACCAATAGAGCTATGAAGTTGAAATTTGGCACACTTGTAGGCATTTACGAGTACTAGGGCTCCATATGAAAATTTGTCCGCTATGGGCGTCTGGGGAGATCAGCAGCCCTAGCTAGGAAGTTAAATTTTGGTACACTTGTATGCATTTACGAGTAGTAGGGCTCTGTATAAAAATTTGTCCGCTAGGTGGCGTCCGGGGAGATCAACAGCCTCCAATTCGTATTTTGGGACCCCCTCTATATCTACAAAACTAATGGAGATAGAAAGTTGAAATTTGGCACGCTGGTAGGAATATGCATGTACTATAGCGCCATGTAAAAACTTGTCCGCTAGGGAACGTCTGGGGAGATCAGTATCTTCCGATTTTTATTTTGGGACCCCGTCCATATGCCCGAAACTAATTGAGCTAGGAAGTGAAAATTTGGTACACTTTTATGCATTTACGAGTACTACAGCACTATATAAAAATTTGGCCGCTAGGGGGTCTGGGGAGATCAACAGCCCCCAATTTTTATTTTGGGACCCCCTCCATATCTCCGAAACTAATAGAGCTAGGGAGTTGAAACTTGGTATGCTGCTAGCCATTTGCAGGCATTATAGTTCCATGATAAAAATTTATCCGCTAGGGGGCGTCTGGGAAGATCAGCAGCTCCCAATTTTTATTTTGGGACCCCCTCTATATCTTCGAAATTAATAAAGCTAGAAACTTAAAATTTGGTTACTTGTAGGCATTTGCGAGTACTAGGGCTCTATATAAAAATTTGTGAGCTAGGGGGCCACTGGGGAGATTACCAGCCCCCACTTTTATTTATTTTATTCACGGACGGACAGACATATTTGCTATATCAATATCGCGCGTCAGTATGCTGACGCGCGATAAAAAGCTAAGATGAAAACTTTATGTGTTGTTAGATAGACTAAATGAGTAGTAGCGTCAAAAACACAGTGTCAAAGACATTTCGGTTGACAGTTTATTTAGTTGTTTTTTTATTATTTGACCCATTCCCTGTGTTGGGAACATTATTTCACCAAATACTGATGGCAAAATGTTTGGAACTGCAGATAAACGATAGGAGGCAGAGATGAAAGAAACGTAGCTACACGTGAAGACGTTAGCAATAGATCACTGGAAGCAATAGCAGCGGAATAGACAGCAAAACTGTTATACGGTTACATGATCTGTGGCTTGTAGCCTATGCCTAACTATTTGTCCATGTCGTAACAGCAGTAGTTTAATTAGTGGTCATCGTCATCACACTACAGACGCAGCATCTTGGTTTATTGTTTTAGAAATTTAGCAAGAAAAAGCGACCGGCGGTAAACAAACTAAGCATCGACATGTATGAAGGAGACATCACGGCACTTCTGGGACACAACGGAGCCGGCAAAACGACCACAATGTTCATGCTGACTGGTCAGCGCTGAGTTATAATAGATCTATGTCTTTTATAAAATAATAAAGTAAATCAAATTCATTAAAGTAAGCATTTTTTGGAATGATATGTGCAATACGTCAAGCAATTTGTTATTTATGTTTATTTTGCAGGCATTGTTTTAAATAATTTTAATAATTGTCTTTCGGTACAAATATTTTTTATGTTTTCATTTGAGTAGGTTTTTTGCCACCAAGTGGAGGAAGCGCTTACATTAATGCACTTGATCTGCGGCGGGATATGGTGAAGATTCGTCAAAGTCTTGGCCTCTGTCCTCAGCATGACGTCTTGTTTGATACTATGACTGTCAAAGAACATTTGATATTCTTTGCAACGGTATGTGAGTTAGACATTTTGTAGAAAAATTCTATAAGAATGTTACAAGTCTACTCCGTTCTGCCTTAATTACCAGGTAGGAATGAAAAGTAGGATTGCTGCAGTGGCGTAGCAAGGATATCTGGCACCCAAGGGCAAACATCTGGCGAGGCGCCCCTTCACCTGTCCTTCTCCATCCTCCCTCGTTAATGTCAATCATCGATCGCTTCATAGACAATCACGTTCACAAACAGGTTTATTGTCACATTCAAAACGGTCAAATTGTACTGATCCTATGTTGACACAGCTAGACAAAAGTTATGCCAGAGAGCTACCATGCGCACACATGGCTAGTACGTTTGAATAAGTTGTCAAAGTTGACCATAACTAAACTGAAGTGCTAAGTAGAAAGTTCATCGCCTTCATCGCAGCAAACTGGCCAATAACAGTGTCAAAGTTGATGTTATCCACATTTTCCATAGGCGGCGGAAGGGCAGCAAAAGTGGGAGGGCTTGTGAGGCGTGAAGGGCCAATGCGGGACTAGGGTTTTGGGGAGGAGGCAGCGAGCCCCTTTCTCACCACCTGCGGGGCTAGGGAGCGTATCGGGTACAGAGGCTGCATGGTTCGTAACTGTCAGGTCGGTCATCTGCCAGACTTGTGGACCCAGACAAGTCAACTGTATGCTGCACTTTTCATAGCTTCAGATAGGCACTCTAAGCTGTTAGGCCTATGTCCCATGCTAATCCACTAAACAAGGAAAGTATAGTGAATTGACAACACCTTAATAAATTCAAAAAAGCTGTAGGAAGTAAACTGCGACAGGTGCACAATCGCATATCATCTCGCAAATCAGTAAGGCCGATATCCTTGCATTAATACATTACCTTTAATGGGCACAGGGAATTATAGTGCACATCGAATAATATGAAGTTGGTACACTGGCCGTTGATGGGTGGGCT
>Ga0209338_1000700_pt1 | contig 10406 bp, 8 predicted proteins | sample OlaalgELextract1_FD_187374 | JGI IMG/M metagenome (GOLD analysis project Ga0209338, IMG submission 187374) | Olavius algarvensis symbiont microbial communities from Tuscany, Italy - Type A ELBA extract 1 (SPAdes) (version 2) | ecosystem: Host-associated > Annelida > Digestive system >... | reverse complement strand
CGTAGGCTACAGATTTATCATTGCGTGCAGTTAAATGCACTGTTCTGTTGTCTTTGGCATAACGTTGAGGCTTCTTGTCATAAACATTTCATCGTCTTCTCCTGCAATCAACACCGCCGCTTACTACCAGCCATGTGTCACAACTTGCGGGTGTAGCCATGGTCCACTAGTGAAGGTGTTGACAACACCTGGTCTGTTTCAGCATTAACAGCAGGCAGTCAAGCCAGATATAGGCTTAGAATCGCGATTTCTGCCTACCCCACTTGCATTTGACGCCCCCATTAGGGGGGTTCCCGTCAGAATATTGCTATGCCATTTGGCGTGGAAAAACTAGAATGGAGTGGCTGACTAATGGTGAAAAAATTTTGATGCTATGTTTATTCGTTTTGACAGAATTCACGAACGTGACAGACACAGACACTGCACGACGACATAGGGCGCGCTTGCATAGCATCGCGTGGCAAAAATTAACTCCAGATTGTGTTATTTTGATCATTATTTAGAATTTACTCCACACTTGCTGAGTAACTCCAACTACAGCCAATGTTAAGCTCCCATTGACTACATGTGCTCTGTTGATTTTCTGTAAACTAGCATTTCATGTTCTCACTGCACAAAAACAGCAGATCTGTCACATGTGTCGCGTCGCATTTGTCGCGTCATTGTTGTCATTATCATCCAACTCACTGTCATTGTCATCAGAATATTTTGCTATGTTAAAACGACACGTGATCAGACAACATAGCTGAAACATTGACACTTTTTTCCACAGCGAGCTTGTTACCTCAGTGAACGATCGATAGCCAATTCAAACTGTATTTCTGTGCTTGAAACTACAGTAGTACACTGACGAGAGATTTAGCTGACAGCTCACGCTCAGCATCATATAACAGTCCTTCTGGTCGAATACACACGTGCAGGACTTCCTATGTCAAATTACTTATGTAGGCTACTCATGCAAAACACTGCAGAAGTGGCAGCTTGTCTGCAGCCAATAGCAGCAGCATGCCCTCATGTGCCATCACTAAAAATAGTGCACTGATATCTGCTCGTATGCAGTAAGCATGGATGCATGCTTATGTAGGGTTTTTCCAGGTGGGGTTTTCAGGGTTAGGTTTAGTGTTAGGATTCCCTGTGACCTAGGATACGAAAGTTGGTCTCAAAAAACTAGAGTTTCTGGGCTACCCAGTAGTCAAATGTGCATAATCCTGTGATCATAGTTTTGACTAAAGGTGTGTACGGGCCTAAAATTTAAGGCCCGGCTTGGTCATTGAATTTTTGGCTCAACCCTCAGATTCGGTCATATACTGTGACATTGCGCACGTTATAAGTTTACGTATTATTGTTATTATTTATCAGCTGTATTGCTCGGCTCGGCCCGGCCCGGTAACTTGGCAAGACTCGTTGACGTAGGTGCCAGGTCCGTTTACTTCAAGCACGTGGATTTACAATTTTAAGGGCCGGTTGCACCAACGTCACATAACTTTATATAAGTAGAGATTAACTCCGGCGCTAATCTCTACTTAGCGAAACTTTCGTTGCACCAATGACAATTTGCCGCTAATGGTTACTTAAATCCTCACTTAAGTTACGCGACAATTTTTTGTCACTTAAGTTAAGACGCCGTCTTAAAAATGGAGAATTTATTATAAATACAAAGTTTTGCAACTATCTGACAAGAAACACAGTACTCACTGACTAGTAAACCATACAATAATCATAAATTTGTACCATAAAACTAGTTATTTCATAGTAGGCCTTGCATGAAATTGTACTATGCGGCCTATGCCAGCCTAGCTAATAAATATTCATACGCCTCAGCTAGCGCAGCCAATAAGAATCGTAACATTGGAGGCGTGCTTAAAACTCCACTTAACTAATCAAGCATTAATTTGCGTCGGTGCAACGAACACGAGATAAGTGATGATTTAATCTCCACTTAAAGTTAATCGGAGATTAACTAAGTGGCGATTTAAGTAGCGTTGGTGCAACCGGCCCTAAGACTAGCACACATACACAGTACTGCTACTTCTGAGGTGACAATTGACAGTTAGTCTGGTGCTAGCGGCTGGCTCACGTATGTTTTCAGCCCTACTAGTATTATTTCCATAAAGTGCCATTACATTCCACGTGGATTTGTACTTTCGTACATAAATTAGTAACTAATTGCTGACCACACGGGCATAGGCATTATGGCCCGGCCCGTTCATTTTGGGCCTGGCCTGGCCCGTCTTACTAGTTGAATTTCTACGCCCAGCTTGCAGATGGCCATGCCTGTCCACAACTCTTGCTCAGTAGCAGCATATGACGGACAGACGGACACACCGCTGGTACCTGTGTTATGCTGTGGCACAGCAGAGTGTGACAAAAATATCAACAGTTAGTTGCTGTCAAACTGTATTATCTCTGTGATGTGGTGATGTGCTGCTCAGTGCGATGCACGTTGAAGCGTCTGCTAGACAGCTTGTTGCTGCTACAGTCTACGATGCTTGCATCAAATGCCGACACTAAGCCGATGTTGCAAGCGGACGACTCGAGCAGCTTACAGCATGATGACACAGAGTGAGTGCTATTTAGTGTTTTTTGTCATGTGCTTTTGGTTTTCACAAAAATAAACAAAGGGTGTTTATGGCGGAAATGGCAGCAAAGAGAAAAGGCCAGCATGTGCCAAATTGTAAAATAGTCGATTCTGTAAAATGTTGTGATCAGAAAAATAAAATTTTTTCATGTTGACAGAAATATATGTGTATGCTTATATACGGTCATCGTCATTCAGATGCATAGTTGTAGTAGATTTAGTCTCCTCAAAAATTGCCGAATTTTTGTAATCGTCATCTATGACTGTGGTTAATTGATTTTTAATGTCAAGTTACACTGACTGTCTGACACGGGTTCTGCATTGTACTGTTCTCATGTTGACGCATTGTGTGTGCATACTCATTGCATGATGTGCACGTCATGACGTCAAAAGCTTTTCGTCATCACTGCCCATGGCTTGATTGCACGTTTCAGCCCGACTTGCATATAAGCTGACCCCAACACTTTTAGTATCAAATTTTGGCAAAAAGTTCTTGGATTGTACGTAAGCATGTACATTGTACAGTAGTTATATACTGTATGATCGAATCATTAACATTAGAAACAACACCTTAAGGCTTTTGCTGGAGAATCAGCATGCAAAATTTGTTGTATTTTGGGCTTGTAATGGTTGTAATGGTTGATGTCATCTTGACTACAGTACTTAGTACTGTTGTGTCCTGTCTTTTATTAATCCATTGCTGACAAATGTGGCAGCTTTATATGATGGCGATGTCCTTCTGTTTGATTGTTTGTCTGTTCATTTATCTGTCTGTCTCCTGTGAAATTTGTTAAGTCATTCACTGTGTGGCAGCACCTGGTGGCGAGCTGTCGTCTCTGATACACTTGTATCTAGTAGTGTTGCAGTAATTATTTTAAGGAACAAAAATCACATTACTGTTCTCCAGTACAGTAAAGTGGTGCATTACGGTCGTTTAAGGTCATCGAAACTGGTATGAATGAAAAGCCCATATGCGACTTTCTGTTGGTCTTCCATTTTTGAATGCTCATTAACGTATATGTTGACTAGGGGTGTGAAACTTGAATTATTTCATAAGCGATCTTTGAAATTCCGTAACAAATTATTAACCGATGTTGAAATTGACAGCAGGCAGTCATGGCATGCGATACATTGGTGGTGGGTGGTCTCTGTGCACAATGACTAGCCTCTGATTCACTTGTGACATAGATATTTGTTTTGCTTGATTGATTGATTGACTGATGTGTGCAAGGCCGGCGATGTGGATGGCACTGTGTGGGAACGTAATGTTTGGTGCCTGGCGATTGTGACGTCATGAATTCCGTCATCTGTTTGGCGTACCCAGGGAGCACTCATAGTGATGCACTGCCTCCTAAATGGCCAGGTCATTTGAGTGCCTGAACCATCACCGATCACCCGACTTCTGCCAGTCATCTATTCCGCTGTACGGCTGCTAATTGCCGACGCACAGTGTACCTACAGAGTGGGTGGTCTGGGCCGGTAGGAACACACCCGCCCGCCACGTGTGACGTCTGTCATCACGTTCTCCCAGGCAAGATGCGTGAGATGCGACACAGCACTTGCTGTACGAGCTGAAAAGCGTCCACCTAGCCTCCGCATTGTGAACAGAATGTCCAGTTTCGCTGCTTTCATTACTGCACACATGACTGTGTGTAATACAATACAATCACCTTGCAATGAAACTTGGACCAGATGTCGAGAAGTTGAAATTCAGTCATTAGTTCTGGAGTTTAGTCTGGATATCCGATGCTCAAATTTGTAAACGATGTTTGGTTAATCGAACATCGTTGCACATCCCTAATGTCGACTGATTTGTAATGCATCTGTTATGTGCAGGAAGAATGCTGCTGCTGTTGATGACGAGGTAATAACAAGTGAAAGTGAAGTGGAAGCTGAGAAAACTGCAGATGACTCGGAATCTGACGATGACCAGCAGACGAAACGCAAGTTGAAAGTGACCGAATTCCCCCAACTCCTTGCCAAAAGGCACAAGGCATTTCAGAAATATAGGTAGTTTGTGTGCAGTATATGTCTATAGTCTGTGTTTTTTATCGTGTGGATGATCATTGATATACTGACCTAATGTTCAATAATATAATAAGGCTGCAGATGTCCTGGTTGGTATTCTTTTTTGTCTATTTCAAGTTTTGTCAATGTTGTAGGATTTGGGCATGTAGTAAATGTTTTAATATTTTAGAAAACCGACTTTTCTTATGGTAAGGTTTACATAGGAATGACAGTAATGAGTGTAATCCATGCATTTTGCTTATGTTGATTATTTATGCAGTTTTGTTGTACGAATAAAATTGGGAGCCATTTTTGTCGTACTCAGCTATGTTAGGGCATGACTTCAGCATAGCTGGTGCCATCTCTCTGTGTGTCCATCCGTCTGTCTGTCCGTCTGTCACAAGCCGGTAGCCTGTGTAGACAAACACTCGTAGAATCATACGTTTTTTAAATGGAAGACCAATAGAAAGTTGCATATGGACTTTTGATTCATACCAGTTTCGATGTCCTTGAACGACTGTAATGCACCACTTTACTGTATTCATATACAGCTTTTCTGGATCTTGCTGTGCGTCATCATTTCTGGCATGCAGCTTTAAGATTGTGTAGCACCATACATCGACAGCATCCTCCAGAGAGGGTGGTTCTGAGCCATAGCTGCTGCTTCGGGGACTGTAACATGGTGCAGAAGTGAATAAAGATAGACCCGTACTATCAGCTGCAGAAAGATAACCCCAGTCCAGAGATTTCAGCGATGTGCAGAACGTGCATAAATTTGCGGAGTGAGTGACCCTTAACCTTGATTTCAGGTCACAGTATTCTTCAACGTCAAATATCTCGAAAATGGTACAAGATGGAGATATACTTACAATGGCTGATAGGAAGTCATACGTGATCTATTGAATGGTGAAGTTTTCCATGACTTTTCCTGACGCAGATTGAAAGGCCCACTATTGTTCTACATTTAGTGTCTCAGAAATGATACAAGATGGACGCTGCGTGGTTACTACAGACCACTAATAGAAAGTGATATGTAGCTTATTGAATTGTGCTAACACCAGTGACCTTGAACGACCTTCAAGGTCGTTTCATCTATTTTTGTCGGAAAATAAGTGTAGCTTATTTTTGCAGTCTATGATAGAAAATCCAGGCGATCTAGCAAAGGATGACATTGCGGATGATCTTTAATGACCTTTGAAGGTCATTTCAGATACTGTAATGTTGTCTATGTCTCAAAAGTACAGCATATACACCGTGTCCACATAAAAAAGGTGCCACTGATTTTTTCACAATAACTTTTACAAATATGCACGGATTTTTATGATTTTTTGTACACAACTTTGCAAATAAATACTAATCATACTGGTAAATTTACTATGTTGCATGCTATATACATCCCTTACCTGGTGATGTAATGTTGATGTCACTGAAATCCATGCACGTGACACTGTCACCATGTTGCAGAGAGAGATGCCAGATTTTATCTCTCCAGAGATATGGCCACCCAATTCGCCAGATTTGAATCCGGTGGACTATAGCATCTGGGGTATCCTTTAAGAGAGGGTCTACCATTCGCGGATCCATAATGCGAAGGAGTTGAAAGGAAATTCTTATGCCAATGACTTTGGCATTCTCTTGCGAAGTTGTACACGAAAAATTATGAAAATCCGTCAATTTTTGTAAAAGTTATGGGCGCAAAATAATCAGTGGCACCTTTTTTATTTGGACACGGTGTATAATGCATGAAGTCAATTACAACAGTTGGACGTCATATGTGAGCAATTATTTTTACAGTCATATTCGACCAGAAGGACTGTTATATGATGCTGAGCACGACCTGTTAGCGATAGCTAAGTTACTTAACTTATAAGCTATAAATGTTTTAGTATATTATTAGAAAATGTGTTTGTAAAACTGCACATTTTGTTTAGCACAAACTTGAGCAATGATCCAAGTTAAGATAAACTTATTAAAGATAAAATTTTGTTTTGTTTTGTGTGCTGTATTTACCATTACTGATGGTGAATGAAGATTACTCTGAAACATGACCAATGTGAGGATTTTTTTTCATTTTTCCATGGCACTGTGTTTGCTTTGGTTATAGAAACAACACAATACAGAAATGGCATGATAAAACTCACTTGATGTCCAGCAAAGTCGGTAAAGGTTTTGACGCCTTTGACCAGTCTGTACTGAAACAGATACAGCAGGTTTGTTGAGTGTTAGTACACTAAACTTTACGTTGGACTTATTTATTGAGGATTGATGATAAGTGTTGTGTGGTATTGCCGACATCGTGTATATCTGCATATTCTGTATTACTGGTGCTGAGATGAGATGCCTGATCATTGTTATATCTGTTTACATTGTTATATCTGTTTATTGCTGTATCTGTTTATCTCGATTGCGGAAGAAGATAACAACAGCCCATTGTAGTCGGTGTCTACGAGTAATGTTAGTATATTTTTTTAGTTACTTACTACTAATTACTAGTTACTTCAAAATTTAATTACTTTAGTTAATTTAGTTTTATTTAGTAGTTCTCAGTGGTTACTGTTACTGAAAAGAAGTACATAACTGCTACTGTTTAGTTACTCTGAGTGCCTGTGAATGCTGTATGTAACAAGCATTATCACTGTTGCCATTTGTAATCATTTTGACAATTGTACTGCAAACTGGCCATCTTAAAAGTAGACCGAATGTGCATTGTGTTCATGTAATGTCAGTAATATATTCAATGTTCAATAGTGCTTAGTGCCAAGTCTACAACGAGCTGGACCGGCCTGGCATTACAACAGTCAATAAAACAGTGAAAAAATTAAAACACAGCAGAGCCGAGGTAGACGTTAAAAAAGTGCGTTTTCAGACCATGTCTGTAGTTAGTAAATGTCCAGTGCAGTTCAGTTACTCTTCTTAAAGTTACTTACTGAACTAAATCTGGTAACAACAGCAATGCATAGCTAGTAACAGTAATGTTCGACGCTGTACTGTTTGAGTAAAATATCCTGTTTAATCATATCATTGATGTAAGTTTAAATTTAATAGCCTAGCCTCGGGTTATGCAAGCAAGTCTGAGCCGGTTCCCAAGCCTTGAAATATGGAGGGTTACAACCGGAAGGGTATCTGGTGTAAAAAATATCTTGATATGCATGGCAGGGCTTACTCTTGCTCTCATCTGTGTGGCTAATGCAGGCCAGCTAGTGGACATATAGAGAGAGTTGTAAGTGAGAGGGGACCAGTGATTAACCCGGGGCCGCATCAAATCCAGAATTAGGTAAGTATAAAAGAGGGGTGGATTCTTGTCCTCAGGTTCTTCATGTTTCTTTCAGCTGTTTTCCTGGGTTCTGCTTATTATTAGACCCTTGAGGTAGACTGGGAGGTCTATGAGGGAAAGTTGGCAGTGCTTGTGAGGAATTTGATGACAGTGACGGTGGTATATTGGGTTAATGTTTCTGAGAGTTTTTGTGCCAGCTCTCCCAGGATAAAGAACTATTAAATACTTGTGTGTTGTTGTTGCTTTGAAGTCATTAAAGCATCAGAGTTCAAAGTCAGGCAGTGTTGTGTGATCTAACTGTAATATAAAGCTGACGAGTTAAGATTACTGGTAATTGTTTCTGATGCGAGATTGGACTGTGTCATTCTACAGACACTGAGTGACCAGCCGCGACTGCTTGCAAGGACGCGCATCAACCGTCTTGGACATCAGGTGCTGGGGAAGCCATCGCACTCAGCTGCAGCTGATGAACCTGCCAGCCCTGACATGGTACACATGTATAAACAGCTGATCTCGGCTTTGCATCTGTGTATTAATATCATTAATTGCACTTCTTGGTATTACATGACGGTTTTTCTTGTCACTGGAAAACCGAACTACGTAAAGCTTAATGTATTAATTTAGCTGCTTAGTTGTGTGCATCAGTAGTCAGAAGGCATCGTCATATTGACGTTACAACAACTGTTATTGTTTCGTAAAAGAGTAAGACTAATGCTGCACAAAAACAGTTGGAATTTTATGCCACAACAGTGACAAAAATTCCAGGCATTAATGTCTCAGATATATTGCCACATAATACAACTGTTTTTTCACTAGGCTTGTTATGGCAATTTTGATATTCTTTTTGTTTCAATACATTTATTGCTGGCCTCGCCTACATCGGTCCTCCACCTGTCCATCTGTTCCTTGTACAACCTATGATTATATCTCGAAAACTAAGCAACATCGTATTTACTATTGAACACTTTGTAGAAGTTAGGACCACTGATTCTGTTGCTGCATTCAGATCCTTTCTCAGATGCCACCCTGGGGAGATATTCTGATGTTGTCAGCTGTTGTAAATGGAGTGCGATGCTGGGAACCTGTTATTCATAATCATCTTCCATTGTGTTGACAGTGGCAAAGTCATACAGGAAGCAGGCCAGCTTCTTTTCAGTGTGATATTCTTGCTTCATCAAGTTAAGCAGTTGCAATTGAACTCTCGTGATTCGTGGATAAAAAGCGATATTAGCAAAATGTTGTTGGGGTACTCTTTGTTTTGCTGATTGTTGAGAATTAGCTTGTAAAATAGATAATGTGTGACATCTTGTGGATTGGTGTGCATACTACAGCAGGCTGTTACACCTCGTGAAGACCCGCTGAAGGTTGCGGACCCTGAAATATTTGATGACAATGACTTCTATCATCATATATTGCAAGAGTTCATTCAACACAAGAACAGTTACGATCCTGTCATACTTACGAAGTGAGTAACTGAATTGTCAGCACTGTGTCAGATTAGTCTGTTTCGGCACATCTTTTCAGTTCTAAACAATTAAACTGTAGGTGTTTGTTTTCATATCTCACTGAAGTTTTGCTGTGATTTGTAGGCAGTGGCTGGAAATACAGCAGTATCGTAAACGAGCAAAAAAAGTTGTTGACCGGAAAGCCAGCAAAGGCCGGAAAACTCGGCAAGTATTAATGGTTGACAGATTTGCTGAATGTGTGTAATATTGATGTGAACTTCAGGATGTCGTAGTTAACTGGTTTGTCAGTTTTATTGGCTTATAACAGTTTTAACACACTGCTTTATACGGTACTTTTTGCCTTAGGTTAGGCATCGGAAATGGCAGTCAGTATGTAGAAAAATCCTTTAGAGGACATACTTAACCGATTTCAGTAATTTTGATTTTGGTTAAACAGAAGCCAAGAGTGAGTGTTTTAATATTTGGAATTCTACATTTGAGCTTTTGCTCACCCTATAGTTTTCTTGCCATTATTTTTATACTATGTATCTGATGTATTGGTGCATATTTATGTGCATCAATCAGTAAATCTAGTCCGTTTTGTTAGATGAATGATTTTGTGCAAGTTATGATTTATTACAAAATTTTTGCTTCTTTGTGCAGATACAACGTACACAAACCGCTCATTAATTTTATGGCTCCGCAGACCAGTGCTGATGTGTGGTCAGATGAACAGCGGTAAGCTTAGTGTTTTGCTTGGGGAATAATGTCATCTTACCTGGTGTATATATATATTTGGCATTTTACATGTATGTTACTTACAGTTGGCCAAACGGGCTTGCAAATCTTGACACATGGACTCACCTGACTCAGGGAGTGTTTTTATCAAAAATGTCTGAGTCACTGGACATTTTTCGACGCCGCCTGAAAACTGAACTGTTCAAGCATTCTTACAACTGACACCGTGCCTGTCAAACGACTTTACTGCTGCGTAACTCACTTTCACTTTCCCACAGCTTTTTGCTGTGGCTGCAACCTTGAAGACTATCGACTATAATGTTGCTATGACATTCATTCTTAATAATAATAATAATAAAATGTC
>Ga0209338_1000698_pt1 | contig 10424 bp, 9 predicted proteins | sample OlaalgELextract1_FD_187374 | JGI IMG/M metagenome (GOLD analysis project Ga0209338, IMG submission 187374) | Olavius algarvensis symbiont microbial communities from Tuscany, Italy - Type A ELBA extract 1 (SPAdes) (version 2) | ecosystem: Host-associated > Annelida > Digestive system >... | reverse complement strand
TAACCTGAAGCACAGCAGATTGCTGCTTTAACCAATTTTTCAAAGAACATTGACCAAATTTAAAATGTTGGACCTACAATTTTGTAATTTATTCTGATCAATTTTAAGTTTATGCGCAGGCTCTATAGGCTATAATACCCATATCACCCACATAATCCGCTGGTACCGTGAATGAAAATACAAACGGTCCAGGCTCCTCAAGAATTTTCAATTTATCCCCTACAACAAAGAGGGCCCCGTCAACGGGATTCCCGTTTGAAATATCAAAATGAACATTGACCTCGTCTCCCGGAGCAACGATAGTTTCTGGGGAGGGTAAAAGCGTTGTAGTTGCTAATGATAAAATATTAGATATGCTCGCTGCTGTAGGACAATCAAAATCTTCTATATATGGATTCACCGGGAAAGTCGCCGTCCCCAGACCCGTAAATTCCGGAATCGTATCAAAATCTAACGATTCGGTTTGCGCCAGAAGTATGCTAAATACCTCATCCCAAACCGCCTGCGACTCTGTTTCACCTGTATCTAAAAGTTCTGAACTAAGATCAGCATGAACAACATCTGCAAATATCCGTGATGTGGCAAGTGGGTTTAACGCCCCTTCCTGACTTTCACGTGGGACAATCGTATCATGGCCATTCCCATTTAAATCAATAAGATTATCAACAGTGTTAAGCAATCCAAATGCCGTCATAATGCCATTTAAAAGTGTTTCTGTTGCTGACACAGAAGGGGCCAGCCCTATGATCGTGTGTGTTGGGACAGCTGTCTCTCCCAGGTTTTTTATTGCTCTGCTTTTTGTTTGAAAACCATAAACTGCAGGTCCGAGTGGTTTATTCATGAAACTAAAAACATCCTCCAGTGTTGGATTTACGGCAAGAAGTTTAAAACACTTATTCAAAACTAAAAAATCAGCTATTTGCGTCCCCAAATGAGGAGTGCCCACAGTAATAATTTTGTGGATACTCCCCTTATTATAATTGTGGATGGCCTTATATTTATCTTTAGCATCATAAAATGCGGCCATAGAACGAGCCACAAGTCCTCCCATACTGTGTCCCACCACATCTACCTGGGTGGCAGCAATATTCCGTCCACGCATATAATAAAGCGCTTGTTTGGCTGAAGTAATAAGTTGTTTAACAACAAAAGTATCTTGTTCGGTTGGGTCAAAGGTTCCTGCTGGCGCTTTTGTCCCATAATCCACAAGGCATCCGGCACAAACGCTAAATCCTTTTTGCTCCAGATATTGGGACATTTCCCGCCACGCCCATCCATCACTCCATACTCCGTGTACAAAAACCAGCGGTGGAGCATAAAGATTGAGTAATTTTTCTCGATTTGTGGTCGCTGAGGTAGCAGAGATTTTCACATGTTGACCACCACTGATTTCATTAATCGTACAGGGTGCAGGATTATCGCTGCAGGGTAAATCAATCGGAGCCCGGTAAACAACAAAGGCGGCGTTTCCTTCGGCAGTGGAGATGGGATTAACCAGAATCGTATTCCCTTCTGTAGTACCGCCTAATTCACGTAAGACACCCCATGTCGTGTCAGCAGTTTGCCCATGGGGAGTTATTAGCTCAAAGGTTATTTGTTCATTGGCCTTGACCCGCAGCAGCAAAGTGGTTACGCCATCTGCAACAACACCGTTACGTCGTATATTTTCATCGACAATGGCATCCAGCTTGGTTTCATCGACGACGACCTGATTGTTCTGTTCAGTGAGGTAAGCACCATCACAGGTAAAAGCAATAGATTCACACCCCGGATCAAAGGCACCCACGGTGGCAACTGTTGCTCTTACAATCGCCTGGGCTCGTTTGTCGGTGCTTACCCAAAAAACATTTTGACCCTGGTTGTTAACCGGATCATGTATCTTTATATTGTTGATAAACCCGGGAAGCCCACCAATTGAATCATCAGATTTAATAATTAAAGACGTTTCAAGAGCAGTCGGAGCAGCTGGATTGGATATATCTACCGTTGTTGCATAAAGGCCCATTTGATGCATGAAATCAAAAGCAATATAAGTCAAAACATATTCATTAGGGTCATTTATACGAGAGCGGTTAACGCCAACACGAGGTTGAAGGCTAAAATTGGTAAAGGTACTTCCTGTCCCAACGATCTTGATCGGTGTAAAATCTAGCCCGGTAAACAACGATACAAAAATGCCTAAACCGTGCGTTTTATGATCGCCCACAAAAGCGACGATATTTCCGTCATCACTTATTCCTGGTGACTGGCCAATGGCATTAAAATCGGTGGATTCCGCAATAAAATTGGCTGTGTCCAGATTCGTATTGATAAATCGTAGCAGCGGTGAGGTAATTGTTCCACCCCACCGGACAACGGTGGTGTCATTATCGGCCAACAGAGGATAAAGGTTGGGAAACTCGGTCAGCACCGGAGAAATGACATAAGGACCAGAGCCGGTTAGACGTGACGCCAACATTGTGTTCACTCCGATATCCGCACTAAATATGCCGCGTCCCGTATCATTTAAAGTTGCGTTCGGTAGAACCAGATCGAATTGCTCTGGGAACTGTGGCGAAAATGAACCTCTCCCTATAATTTGACCGCTGCACGGTCCATCAAGTCGGATAACATCTGAAAACAATCCATCATCTGAATTTTGCCGGAAGATGACCTGATCATTGTCATTGATCTGAACAGCATCTGAAACAGAGGCTAGACTTCCGATAAAGCAATCCTGTTCAACAACACCATTATTTAATGTCATCACACGTCCGTGCGTCGCATCGGTATCCCGGGCAACAAAAGAAACTTTACCGGTATCGTTGATGGACGGCCCTGTTCCCAAAGCGACTGGAGTTCCCGACCCAACAGGAATTCCTGTCTGAGCCACGATATGCAAATCATAAACCGTCTGTCCCAGAGCCGAAATGCTCGGCAGACACAATAGAAGAAAATTTATGACTATTGAAACGAATTTCCTTTGAATAATCCATAAATGCATCGTGAAATCCTTCGATTTGCCACTATAACAGCTGGCTCACGTAAAGGCTGTTTTTAACAGTGAAGTGATAGAGATTTTATGGCTAAATTCTTTTTAATCTGACGGCACCAATCACTCCGATAAGTCCAGCGCATAAGAGCCATATGGATGCAAACAAAGGTACATTGGCTAATTTTCCGATCTCATCTGTCGATAATGCGCGAGAATAAATCCTGACATCATCTAAAGAGCCTCTATAGTTTCTGCCTGAGTGCTGGTCCTCAGCATCTCCAAGCCAGAGCGAAGCGGCAGGGTCAGGAATAGTGGAGGAGAAGGCTGCACTTCCAATGGGTTGCCCATCGACCAAAGCTGTCAGCATATCTCCTTCTCGCTTTATGTGGCCTTAGGGGACGTCCATTGGACTATTGGTCTTTACTCCCAGGAGGTTTAAACCCAGGTCTTCAGCAATTTTCTGTCCTCTTCTGACTGCTTGACTGACTGTCGGTTGTGCTAAATTCAACCGCCTAGCCAGCCCGACGGTGGTCATCCCGAGTTCACGCACTCCCCAATAACACAACAAGCTGCGGGCTTTTACAGCTGATGGGTATTTGCCTGGTGCCAATACATCTTTTGGTTCAATTCCCAGCTGCACAGCAACACGCCCGACCAACCAATCAAAACTATAACCCGCCGCGCCTAGTTGAGACTTGCGATCTAAATCTTCTTGAGCCTTTTTTAAAACCGTTTCAACAAAATCCCCATCCCCTAATATGCGCTCGTCGCCCTTCATCCTTTCAAAACCCCTTCGCATGGCTTTAACCACAGACCAGCCGCCGGCGCTTCGCACCAGGACATAGAGGGACGAGGACATAGAGGGACGGTCATGAAAAAATGCATTTCTTAATTGATTAGCTTTATTTTCATATCCCGAGATATTTTCTCTCCACGCACGACCGCCCGACTCACAGCCGGTTGGCCTAATCCCAAAAGTTTGCCAACGATAGTACCGCTCATCCCCAATTCCCTTACCGCCCAATAGCACGTCAGACTCCTGGCTCTCACTCGCAACGGCTGATTGCCCGGTTTCCAAATCTCATCCACTTCAATTTTTAATACTTCTGCCACTCTTTTTACCACCTTTTCTATATCATAGCCTTGTTCCTTGAGCCAATAGCGGCGATTAAATTTCTCATTCTGCTCGGATAAGATTTCTTTGACAAAATCACTTTCTCCCAAAATTCGTTCATCCCCTTTTAGGTGAATACGAGCTTTGCTCATCGCTTTTAATACGCCCCATCCCCCGCTGCTTCTTAACAAACCCCCGCCCACCAACTCAGGTCGATTTCCCAATTCAATCCTTTTGCGAACAAATTCTCGATAATTATACCGCGCTTCGGACAATTTATTGCCAAATTGTTTCAACACGTATTCAATATCTTGAAATTCATTTTGCAGTTTACCTACAAGAACACCGTGACCACAGTACGGATATTTTGCCAGATCCTTAAACTTAGCAACTATCCGCGCGCGCAGCGGATTCAGGTGGATATATCCCACCAGTTCTTTCAAATATAGGTCTTCCTGACATAAAATAGATTTAAATCGGTTTTGAAACAAGTGACCGCTGCGACGATGCCGTCGGTTATAACTGACAGCATAACCGGTCAATAGGCGTCGCATAACTGTGGATATCGACACGTTGCCGGTTCTCAATAAAATGTGAAAATGATTCGGTATCAACGCCCAACTGTAACATGGCGTCGACGTCTCAATTAAGATATTTGCAAGACGTTCCAAAAAGTTATCACGGTCAACATCATCATCAAAGATTTTTCGTCGCTCGATTCCGCGGCAAATAATATGATGAAGTGCCCCCGGGGCGTCTATGCGAGCTTTGCGTGGCATATTCAATCTATAACATACATCAATTCAAATAGAAATGCATTTTTTCATGACCGTCCCCTTATTCCCCCGGGGGCAAAACCAAAAATGATAAGATCGATTCGCGCAAAATCGCAGCTCTGATCCGGGGTGGCAACTTTCCGCTGGCTTATGCTTATCCAAAGGGCATGCGCTCAACCCGCGACTTGTTGAGACGCCGAATGCATCTGGTGCGAAAGAGAGCCGAGTTGCTTTCCCATATCCAGAACACCAATACTCAATACAATCTACCTGTGATTGGTGAAAGAATCAAATACAAAGCCAATCGGAAAAGCATCGCTGAGCGCTTCGAGGACCCCAGCGTCAATAAAAGCATCCAAATCGACCTGGCCATGATCGATACCTACGACAAACTGCTCAAGGATGTAGAATTATATATCCTCAAACACGCCAAAGCCCATGATGCCAATACACTTTACCTGCTTCAGACGATTCCCGGCGTGGGTAAAATCCTGGCGCTGGTTATGCTGTATGAAATCCATGACATCGGCCGTTTTCCTTTTGTACAGGATTTTTCTTCATACTGCCGGCTGATCCGTCCCGGAAAAGTATCCAATGGCAAAAACACCGGCAAAGGTAACAAGAAAATCGGAAACCCGCACCTGAAGTGGGCGATGTCCGAAGCAACGGTCCTGTTGATTAGACAATCTGGTGCAGGCTGGGGTCGGGCCACCGCAAGCTACTGATTATTCTGAATTTACATTCCAAAAATGGGTGTTTTTAAGGGCAATATCCTCGTTTTCGCCCCCGAAAAGTGCACTATAGGAGGAAAGATTCTCCCGTAGTTGGCACCCCTCACTGGCCTCTATGACATCTCTTCCTTTGGCTCGAAACCTCAAACCTGCTTTTACATTTTCAATGAAAGCCTTGCTCCCAACGGCTATACTGCCTGTCCATTGATCTTGACGTTTATTCCCCGCTCCTTGTAATTGCTCCTCTACCCACCCCTTGTGGGTCGTCCTTAGCTGATTGTAGGAACCTGCTCCAAAAAACGCTTGGAGCCGCTCGTAATTGATCAATACATTTTTCCTCCGGAGTTCCTGGATCTCGTTGTAGCCGCTGAAAGACCATTTAGACGGATGGCTGACCACACCCGCCCTTACCATATTTGTGTCTATGTAAACTAAACATCGCGCTAAATGGTCGCCGCTTTCCACCGCTGTTGCATGATAACGATCTTCCCAGTAGGCCCCACTGCGATTTTTTCTCCGATTGTATTCTTGCCCCATTCTTCCAACGACCAATTGCATTGACTTTGAAATGACGTCTCTTTTGCCTGTATCGACAACGAGCAGGTGAATATGGATTGAAGTAGCCATGTAGTTCAAGACCGTCAGTCCATACCTTTTTCTGGCCTGATACAGCCACTGCATATATCGATGCCGGTCCTTTGAGAATTTGAGAAGGAATTCACGTTTATGGCATCGATGAGTGATATGCCAGATGTACCCCGGAATAAAATGTCTTTTTGCTCTCGCCATATTTCCTCTGTAAAAACGGTCTTTTTGCCGCCAAAAAGCTCAATATAGCCCTGTTTCAGAGACCAAAATCAGGAAATATCTGTACCATTTCAACTACTTCGCGTGGCCCGACCCCAACCCCTAGTTTTCCCGGTCTGGTTCCGGGTAAAGGCACCGCTCGCGCGGCGCCCTCCCCGCAGACCCGTACTTGAAGATTTCCCTCATACGGTTCCTCGGTTCCAACCCTTTTTACCGGATTGCAAACCAATCAGGCACCACTCCGATTGGCGCATAACTTTGCTGCCCGTTAGGTTAATCAGATATTGTGGACTATCCTGGGTGTAGGCAATGGAAAGCTTGTTCGGATTTTCTCGAACTTGTCCCAGCTGATACCACCCTTGTGGCTGCGGCGGCTGAGCCAGAACCGCCAAGCCTTCTCGGCGTGCTCAAATACAACCTCAAGGGGCTTGTAGTTGCCACGCACTCCGAAGTACAGGTAGTAGCCCCGCAACTTCGTACATAGCATTTGATATTGCTCCTTGATCGGCTCATGCCGATTTGCACGACACCACTGCCACAGCCGCTTCATATATCGCGACAGCCGCTTGCCTATTGTTTTTTTCTTTATAACCCAGTAGCCTCGAAGGGATTTTGACCAGTAAAAGGTAAAGCCCAGAAAGACAAACGTACCTTTTCCTTTGCCTTTTTCCTTTAACGGCGGCCTTCTAAAGTCGATGACCGCGGTCTTGTCCGCATGAAGGGCCAAGCCATACTCATTAAAGCGCTTTGGCAGTACATTCATTATCCGTTTGGCGTCCGACTTAAACTCACAACCGATGATAAAGTCATCCGCATAGCGAATGATGAAACATTTCCCCCTCATTCGAGGCAATGCTTGCTTTACAAACCATTCGTCAAGCACATAGTGCAGGAATATGTTTGAAAGCACCGGTGAAATCACTCCGCCTTGAGGCACTCCCTTGCCGGGATAGGAAAGAATCCCTTCTTCCATCACCCCGGCGTTCAACCATTTGCCAATCAGACGCAGCATCCCACCGTCATTGACCCTTCGCTTGATAAACTCCCGAAGCCACTTATGGTCAATGTTGTCAAATAGTCCTTCAATATCTGCGCTAACTATCCAGCCTATGTTCAGCTTCCGGCAATCCTCACGGATCTGGTGGATTGCCTTGTGCTGGCTGTGGCCCTTGCGAAAGGCGTGGGAAAACTCATAAAAGTTTACGTCATAGATGACGCTCAAGATGGTAGACGCTGCCCTTTGGACGATTTTATCCTCCAGGGCCGGTATACCGATCGGCCTGAATTTTCCCCCTTCCTTGTCGATCCAGATCCGTCTGACCGGTGTGGCAACGTACTGACCTCTGCGCAGCCGTTGATATAGATTATAGAGGTTTTCATCAAGATTCCTGGCGTACTCCTTGGCCGTGATCTTGTCAACACCGGCTGACTTTTTCTTACGAACCTGACGGAAGGATTTCTTTAACAGGTACAAATCAATCCTGTCGACCACAGAGGTGAATACAATTTCCGGCTCACTCTCTGCCGGCATTCTGATCCGTAGCAGCGATGATTCGCCCTCAAACAGCGGCGGAACATCTCCTGACGGACCTGCATCACTCTGACCGCAATCGCCAGCAACCTTTGCCGCAATTCCTTGGTTTTCTGTGGATATGGTTGGTGACCTCTGAGTATCTCCCATAGTTCCTACCAAAGAAACGTTATACCCGGCTTCACCTTTCCTGCAGTGGGTCGCTTGGGCTCCGCTTCCCCACCTTACCGTCCAGATTTACCTTCCTGGACATCGGTACTATGATCCGCTAAGACTTCCAGATGCCTATCTCGAGTTCGTTCGCTTTTCGCTATCCTCCCCCGGTACCTTGTTTGCTCCTTTGCTTTCGCTCGCTGGTCAGGTTAGAGCGCCCCTTCCCAACGCCTGGATTCCGCCTCGTTGGCTGACCGGCACCCGTCAACCGGATTATTGTAACACAAGGAAAACATCTGGATCTCCCGAGTTCCCAAGCTACCCCCATGAATGCATGCCCTGGTCTCAGACCCCGGTGGTGTCCCCCATGCTCGCCATAACGTATGTGGGACTGCTGCCTTCCGACCGCTTAACGCCGTCGGCTTTCTCCCATACAAGCGGGATTATCCCAATGACCACAACTATACATTTTTCGGGGCTCAATACACAGCCTGCAATCTCGCTCCATCCAGCTTCGGACTCCCGTTACCGGTTCTGCCCGTGGACTTCGCTAACGAGCTGTTGGCTAAACTTTGCTCATGTGGGACTTCCGCAGATCCGGCTACTCAGCGCCTGAGCAAGCTCAGCAATGAGATTTACTGCATGATCCATTCTCCCTAATGCCAGGGCAAGCCCTGCAAAACGGTGCATAGCTTTACACTATGTGCGGTCACCCACTGGGTAACAATATCGAATTTCATCCCACCATGCGGGAATCCCAACGACTTGAGTTTATCTCGGCACGATAAGCGACTGGTTAGCCGTAAATCATTTCTCTCCGATCTGTCGCAAATTCTCTCACTTTCTTACTTCTATCCCTTGCACCAAGAGCAAGTATTTCATCGGTAATTTCCTTAGGGGGAATATCCGACCAAAGAGCCTGCACAACGCGAACTCTTATGATGGCTTTAGGATTTTTCATTAATTCCAAAAGAGCCGTTCCTGCCTCGGGAAAATAATGAGATAATTGCACGAGACGGCGGCCAGCCGATTCATAGACGAATTTGAAACGACTTTTCAAGGAACCAATGAGAACCCTTAATTCAGTTTCACTGAGTGATTTTGTTTCAACAATATTATATAGCGCATCAACTATCCTGTTGTACTCATTCAATGCATCAGGATTGTTTGTATAGTTCATGGCATGTTGTTTTTCTCGATTTGGATCATCAAGAAGCCAAATAAGTGGTTTATTTTTTGATTTGAGACTCGGCATTTTCTGTTCGGCTAACGGCTGCTGGTGAGCAGCGGCCTAAATAAACTTCAATCCTGCGCGGCCTATACGCAAAACCGCGGTCTTCACGCCGCCTGCTCCACTAGCGTGGTTATAAATGTTCTTGAAAGTGATAGTTGACTCAAATTTTCGTAAACAAGTTTAATAGTAAAAACGCAATACAAATTAAAAAACTTCCTAAACCGATGTAAAAGAGCAGTCTGATGGGTTTTACAAACTTGATCTGTACGTACTTCTCTAAATCTCGATTTATAGAACTACCTCTCCAAAATATTTCTGGTACACTGAAATTTTTCTTTTTAAAAACAAACACCAATATAGATGCCGGAATTACTGAAAGCATAAATAGAATGAAAAATATTTTGCTAACTAGAGACAAATCCAATTCCTATAACTTTATAACGGTTGCTGGTGAGCAGCGGCCTACATGAGCTCCTATTTTGCAGGGCCTTTACGTAAAACCACGGTCTGCACGCCGCCTGCTCCACTAGCGTGGTTAGCGGATCAATGGTAAACTTCCGCCTATAGATATAAGTGGAATACCATCCTTTGTTTCCATATAAATTAAATTCACACCGTCTTCGACTCTTGGTCCAAAGTGGAACTCCATATCATAGAATTTCCAAATAAGAGAAAGTCTTTGTTTTTTCGATGTGCCGCCTTTATCGTCTGGTTCACCAGAAATGGTTTTTACCTCTTGCCGCGTCATACCGAGCCGAATAGGGCAGATATTCCCGGTTTTTTGAAAGCGCTGATACCAGTTCTTGGATTCTTTCGATGACATTTTCCACTACCCGCTAACGACTTGAGCTAACCAGCCGGCAATTATGCCTTCGCGCCAGCACTGACCTTTACGCAAAACCGCATAATTTTTCCGGACTGGTTCAGCGATTGGTTGGGCGATATAGGTTACTGGTTATATGTTTTATGGAACTTTTTATAGAGTGGACGCATAAACGTAAAAATTCTCATTATATCAGCATGATAAGATAAAATACTACTTGACTTTTTTTGATATAAGTACTACTAAAATCACTCCTTTTATAGGCCTAGTTCCCTAAAACT
>Ga0209338_1000697_pt1 | contig 10433 bp, 9 predicted proteins | sample OlaalgELextract1_FD_187374 | JGI IMG/M metagenome (GOLD analysis project Ga0209338, IMG submission 187374) | Olavius algarvensis symbiont microbial communities from Tuscany, Italy - Type A ELBA extract 1 (SPAdes) (version 2) | ecosystem: Host-associated > Annelida > Digestive system >... | reverse complement strand
ACCGTTCCCGAGCCGTTCAGGACTACCTGAAGACCTCATGCATCCAGCTCGTATTCCTCCCTTCCTATGCGCCGAATCTGAATTTGATCGAACGCTTCTGGAAATTCTTCAAGAAGAAAACCTTGTATAACCGATACTACGAAACGTTCGCCGAATTCAAAGCCGCTTGTGAGGAATTCTTCCGAAATCCGAGCAAATATCAGCGCGAATTGCGTTCTTTGCTGACGAACAATTTCGAACTCATCGGCTGAATGAAAAACCGAAATATTGATATTAGAAGAGTATACAAAGGACCATAACTCATCCATCTCCAACACAGGTATTTGTTCCGGATCAGTAGGTTGTAGCGTCGTTTCAAGAGGAGGGAGCTCATCCGCCTTTTCTTTTAACCAAGCGCTGAGTGTTTGGCGACAGACCCCATGAATCCGTTCAATCCCGCGCATACTGGCTCGTTCTTGATAAGCTTTTATAATAGAGTTGTTCCTCTCGATAACTTTATGATATATAAGGATATTATTAGATTAGACAGGCCGGATTGAGAGCAAAAAGAACCGGTTCGTTAATGAATCAGTTCTTTTTGCTCTCAGTCGATTCATGAAATTTATAAATATCAGAGAGTTATCAACGGGAACAAGTCTAATGAGTTGCTCCTCCGTGAGCAGGCTCGGGCTGCCGCCGACACCTTCACCCACACGGTTCAATCCCGCCAGGCCTTCGGTGCGATAGCGCTTGAAGTGGTTACGCACGGTGTTGGGATCAATCTGTAACAGCTCAGCGACTTCCTCCGCTGTCCAACCGGTCGCAAGCGCCACGACCGCCTTGATGCGGTCGGCCTCGCGCTGATCCCGCGTGCGGCGATGCGCCGCACGCAGTTCATCAAGCTGTTCCCTTGACAGGCTGTAGTCCAACATGGCGCTCATGATTCCTTTTCTCTCAACGGACTACCCTACTTTCTTCAACGAAAGAATCATATGAGAATAGTATACGTCAAGCCGAAATTCTTTTTTATCGTACCAATTCTTAATTTCAAGGAAGATTTTGAGATCGATTTTATTCATTAGAGTTGTTCCTGTAGATAACTTTCTGATATATAAGAATATTATTAGATTAGACAGGCCAAATTGAGAGCAAAAAGAACCGGTTCGTTAATGAATCAGTTCTTTTTGCTCTCAGTCGGCTCATGAAATTTATAAATATCAGAGAGTTATCAACGGGAACAAGTCTAGTAATCTCAGTATCGGATTTTTTCTAGCGGTTGCGACTCGAGTCAGGGTTGGGAGGGTATGATTCGGTTACCGGTTATCGGATCGGTGGCTGGAATACCGGGGCGTGGGAACCGGAAGGAATCGTAGGGGCGAGGCTTGCCCCCGCCCGCATTGCGGTCACCCAGGCGCCCGGGGCGTCCGCAAGGGGTATCCTTACGGGCTGTCGATCCGGCCGAGCACACGCTGGAGGCGTACCGGCTCGACGCCGGCGCCTGGCTCGAGATCGGCCGCTTTTCCGAAACCGACCGGGTTGCCGTACCCCCGTTCGAGGCGGCGCCCATCGATCTGGAAGGCTTGTGGTTGCCGGCTCGGCTCTCAGAGCTGTCTAAAAAGGCAGTCTCTTAGAGCCGCTGAGATAGGGCAACCTGACTGCCCTGCGGCCTACCCCCCCGTCACCGGCGGAAAGAAGGCGATTTCGTCGCCGTCCTCGACCGGGGTCTCGGGACGGGCCATCTCCTGATTGACCGCCGCCAGGATGGGCCCGTCCTCCGCGAGGACCTCGGACCAGGCGCCGCCGCGCCGACGCAGCAGGGCCATGATGTCGCCGACCGTTGCCGGGCCGGCCGCGAGCGGTATCTCCTCGCCGGCGGCGCCCAGTTGTTCCCGCAGGCGGGCGAAGTAGAGGATCCTGATCATCCGGTGAGCTCGCTGAAGGGGATGAATTCGACGGGATCGCCCTCCTGCAGGACCCGGCCCGCGGGGATGGCGGCCAGGCCGTTGGCCCAGGCCACGGAGGAGAGCACGGCGGAGGAGCGGCTGGGATAGACGCTGACCCTGGGCCGGCCGTCCTCGCCCGGTTCCAGGCGCGCGCGCTGAAACTCGAGACGCTTGCCCGGCCGCGGCCAGGCGAAGCCCGCCCCGGCGGTGATCGCGGTGGGTCGGACGGACCCCGTGATGCCCTGCATGCGTAGGATGAAGGGCCGCGCGAAGAGGCAGAAGGTGACGAACAGGGAGACGGGGTTACCGGGATTGCCGATGAAGGGGGTCCGCGTCGCGCCGATATGACCGAAGGCCAGCGGTTTGCCGGGGCGGATGGCGATCCGCCAGAGGTCCAGGCTACCCAGGCGCTCCACCGCCGGCTTGACATGGTCCTCCTCACCCACGGAGACGCCGCCGCTGGCCAGAACCAGGTCCGCGCGCTCGGCCGCATCGGCCAGGGCCGCCAGGGTGGCGTCCAGGGTGTCCTTGACGGTACCCAGGTCCAGGACCTCGCAGCCCAGTTCTTGCAGCAAGCCGTTGAGGGTGAAGCGGTTGGAGTTGTAGATCTGCCCCGGCCCCAACGGGGCGCCGGGCATGACCAGCTCGTCACCGCTGGAGAAGACGGCGACCCGCAGGCGACGGTGGACGCTCAGCTCGGCGCTGCCCACGGAGGCGGCGAGCCCCAGATGTTGGGCCTCGAGCCGGGTACCGGCGGGGATGACCAGGGAGCCGGCGGCGATGTCCTCGCCGGTACGGCGGATGTTGGCGCCGGCCTCGCTGTCCGGGGGTATCCGCACCCAATCGCCGTCGGCGGTGCAGGATTCTTGGATGACCACCGTATCGGCGCCCGCGGGTACCGGGGCGCCGGTGAAGATGCGCGCTGCCGTGCCGGGCGCCAGCGGTGATCCCACGATGCCGGCGGGGATGCGTTGGGAAACGGGCAATCGGCCGCCGCTCGCCGCCAGGTCGGCGGTGCGCACCGCGTAACCGTCCATCGCGCTGTTGTCCCAGCCGGGCACGTCGATGGCGCTCACCACGGGCTCAGCCAATACCCGCCCGAGCCCGGACAGGGTGGGGACCGGCTCGGTGTCGGCGATGGGCCGGGACTGGGCCAGCAGTTGTTCGAGGGCCTCCTCCATGGAGAGGAGGGGTTGCGCCCGAGGGGTCTCGGAACGGTCGTTGCGAAGGGTCATCGGGGATATGTCCTGGTCCGGTAGGCTAGGCTCTGTGGACATTTCACCCAAAAATGACCTAACCATCTGATAAAAAGGATTTTTTTCAAATCACCGTTTTTGGTAACTAGTTGAAAAATAATAACTTCTCACCAAATGTCCACACGGCCTAGCCAAAGCGCTCTCCCATGAAATGGGTTTACAATTTTCGCTTACGTGTACTAGATGGCAACACTGGTCATTGTAGGGGCGGGGCTTACCCCGCCCGCATCGCGGTCACCGATGTACCCGAGGTGGCTGAGGGAAGGGCGCCCCTACCTGCTTCGGTAGAAAGGATCATTCGGTGGCCCCGGCAGACGCGGACTCAACCTTTAGAAACATCGGGTTTCATGCCTATAATGGGTGAATCAGACGCAAGGTCGAACGCCGCATCCCGAATTCAGCCACAATCGAGACGAGGAGACACTTGACCAATGAAAGACACGCATAAGCTCGCCGCCGCGATGATCACTGCCGGCACCATCCTCTTTGCGCAGCCGGCATCCGCCTTTTTCGGCATGATGGATGATTTCTTCGGTAACGACGACGATTACTACGACGACTACGGCCCCCACCGGTACGGTGGTGGACCCTGGGGGGGACCCTATGGTTGGGGCGGTGGTGGTCCTTATGGCTGGGGCGGTGGCCCCTACGGTTGGGGCGGTGGTCCCTACGGCTGGGGCGCTAATCCCTATGGCTACGGTGGTGTCCAGCAGCAGGCCCCGGCCCAGCCCGCTCCGGCCGCACCGCGCGTCCCTGAATGATCCTCGCGTAACCACGGAAGGGTAGCGGGATCCGGCGCTACCCGATCGTTCGCCGTTCCCCATGAGGGATTGGGCCCGCCCGGCTCTGGCGGTATGTTGTTTTTCCTTCCAGCTCAATGAATTGAGAGATGTCTACTAAAAACCAACCACCACCGGGGTGGGTTTGCCGCCGGTCCCGGCGGTTTCCCGCTCAATCCGTAGGGGTAGCCACGAATTTACGCTCGGGTTGGCGCGAGTGTGGCCGTGAATTCCACCGGAACGGCGATTCCCGGTGAGAGAGGCGGGCTAGCGTCGTGCTCCATCACGAGTTCCGTTGCATCAAGCGGCTGCCGCCCTATGTCTTCAGCATCGTCAATCAGTTGAAGGCGGAGGCGCGCTCTCGGGGGGAGGACATCATCGATTTCGGCATGGGGAACCCGGATCAACCCACGCCGCCGCATATCGTGGATAAGCTGGCGGAGGTCTGCCGGCGCAAGGATACGCACCGCTACTCGGTCTCCCGCGGCATCCCGCGCCTGCGCCGCGCCATCTGCAACTGGTACCGCGAGCGTTACGACGTGGATCTGGACATGGACAGTCAGGCGATCGTGACCATCGGTTCCAAGGAGGGCCTGGCCCACCTGGCTTTGGCGACCATGGAGGTCGGCGACACGGTGCTGGTGCCCAATCCCGCCTACCCCATCCACCCGTATGGCTTCATTATCGCCGGGGCGGACGTGCGGCATGTCCCCATGACGCCGGAGGTGGATTTCTTCGAGGAGCTACGCAAGGCGATCCAGGATTCCTGGCCCAAGCCGAAGATGTTGGTCCTCAACTTTCCGGGCAATCCCACCACCCAGTGCGTGGAGCTCGACTATTTCGAGGAGGTGGTCGCCGTCGTCCGGGAGCATGGTATCTGGGTGGTCCATGATCTGGCCTATGCGGATATCGTCTTCGACGGTTACCGGGCCCCCTCGATTCTCCAGGTACCGGGCGCCGAGGAGGTGGCGGTGGAGTCCTTCTCCCTGTCCAAGAGTTACAACATGCCCGGCTGGCGGATCGGTTTCCTATGCGGCAATCGGGAGCTGGTCGCCGCCTTGGCGCGGATCAAGTCCTACCTGGATTACGGAACCTTCACGCCGATTCAGGTAGCGGCCATCACCGCCCTGGAAGGTCCTCAGAACTGTGTGACCGAGATCCGCGATCGCTACCAGAGCCGTAGGGATGTGTTGTGTGACGGGCTCGCGGCGGCGGGGTGGCGGATCGAGAAACCCAAGGCCACCATGTTCGTGTGGGCGCCGATCCCCGAGCCCTATCGGGCAATGGGCTCGCTGGAGTTTTCCAAGAAGCTGCTGCGGGAGGCCAAGGTGGCGGTCTCGCCCGGGGTCGGCTTCGGCAAGTATGGGGATGACCACATACGTTTCGGCCTGATCGAGAACGAGCATCGGACCCGCCAGGCCGTCCGCGGCATCCGGGACATGCTGCGGCGCGATGCCGGCAGCCGCCGGCAGACATGAGAAGTGGCGCCGCTATCAGCTACGAATCGATGGGAATGACCCCTAAGCGTAAAAGATCCGGTAGTGGTAAATTCCTAACTGGTAACGTGCCTGATAGCCCAAAAAGACTTCAGAGGCTGTCTAGGAACTCACTTTAGAAATTCCCTGAAAATAGGCAGATTGGATAAAATTAACCCTCTGTTTTAAAAGGTATTTTTTCATAGAAACCGCCTAAAAAGGCAGTCTCTCAGTCCGCCAAGCTGTACGGCAACCTAACTTACCCACTACCAGTTAGAAACTTACCACTACCAAAGATCCGATTCCCGCGATTCGTAGCGGCAGCACCGGGTACCGAACCATTACACACGAATCGGCGCGAATATTCCCATAGGCACAAAAGAACCCGATTCGCACAGGTTCGTGTGGTTCGTAGTTGCGCTGAGTCGGGTAGGATTACTGCCCGGCCGCCGATGGAACCGAGGGTCTCTGTCGCGCCGTGCCCGATAGGTTCGGGGGCAAGGAACGAACCCCGACATCCGCAAGAGTCGTGTTTCGCAAGACATGAGGAGAGGCACATGGAGCCGGTGAACATCGGTTTGTTGGGAATGGGTACCGTTGGCGGCGGCACGGTGAGCGTGCTTACGGGCAACGCGGGGGAGATCGCCCGTCGTGCCGGGCGGGAAATCCGCATCGCCCATGCCGCGGCGCACCAGTACGATCCCCGGAGCATCCGCGGTCTGGATCGGATCGGGCGCATCTCGGAAGACGCCTTCGCCGTGGTGGAAGACCCCGATATCGATATCGTCATCGAGCTGATCGGGGGCTACTCGCCGGCGAAGGAACTGGTTCTCGGGGCCATCGAGAGGGGCAAACATGTGGTCACCGCCAACAAGGCCCTGATCGCCCTGCACGGCAACGAGATCTTCGCCGCCGCCCGCGCGCGCGGCGTGATGGTGGCCTTCGAGGCCGCCGTGGCCGGCGGTATCCCCATCATCAAGGCCCTGCGCGAGGGGTTGGCGGCCAACCACATCGAGTGGATCGCCGGCATCATCAACGGCACCAGCAACTACATCCTCACCGAGATGGGGGACAAGGGGCGGGACTTCGACGCCGTGCTCGCCGAGGCCCAGGCCCTGGGTTATGCGGAGGCGGATCCCGCCTTCGATGTGGAGGGTATCGACGCCGCCCACAAACTCACCATCCTGGGGTCGCTGGCCTTCGGGATACCGCTGCAATTCGCTAAGACCTATACCGAGGGCATCTCCGGGATCCAGGCCCAGGATGTCGCCTACGCGGCGGATTTCGGCTACCAGATCAAACACCTGGGGGTTACCCGCAGGACCGACCAGGGGATCGAGATGCGGGTCCATCCCACGCTGATCCCCCGCCGGCGCCTGATCGCCAACGTGAACGGGGTCATGAATGCCGTTCTCATCAAGGGTGATGCGGTCGGACCTACTCTCCACTATGGGGCGGGCGCCGGCGCCATGCCCACGGCCTCCGCGGTGGTGGCGGATGTGGTGGATGTGACACGCGCCCTCACCACCGATCGCGACAACCGGGTTCCGCATCTCGCGTTTCAGCCCGACGAACTCTCGGATATGCCCGTGCTGCCCATGGAGCAGGTCCGTACCGCTTACTACCTGCGCGTTATCGCCCTGGATCAACCGGGGGTCATGGCCCGCATCGCCGGCATCCTGGGGGAGGAGGGCATCAGTATCGTGGCCATCCAGCAGAAAGAGCCGCGGGAGGGCGACACCCATGTACCCCTGATCATGCTGAGTCATCGGATATGCGAAGGCCACATGAACCAGGCCATCGCCCGCATTGAGGCCCTGGAGTCCGTAACCGGCGAAGTGGTGCGGATCCGAATGGAGCATTTGGCGGGGTGAAGCGGCGGCAACAGCAAAACGAGTTCGGAGGACTTCGACAACGGTTGCGGACAGGTAAAGCACAAACGATGGCAAGACAGGTCAGACCGGCACCCTTCAAACCTACTTCACCGCAGAGGCCTTCGAGGTCGATAGGATGTTAAGGCGAGGTGCGAGAATCTTCCATCGAGGCCGTGGGCATCCGAAAGCTCAAACAGAGACCGGAGACAGATGACAGCAACCTTTCCCTTCGCTTCGCCAAATCGTGCGTATTTTACCTTGCAAAACGGGATGGAGCCATAGATGCGGTGAGCGTAGCGAACCGCATCATTTCCTTTGCTCAATCAGTGCAATCACATCTTCCACCATGGCCTCGGCGACCAGCCGGTTGCCCGGCTCGGAGAGATGGGTCACGTCCACATAATAGGGCGCCTCCGAATCACCGAAAAGGTCGCTGATGTCGTGAAAACGGGGGTGGTCGTTCAGCGCCGCGGACTCTCGTACCCGCCGGTAGATGGCGTCGAACGCCTGCTCATAGACGGCCAGGCCCTCGGCCGCGGGCGCGGCCAGTTCGCCGGGTGAGCGGCGCCGCTTGGTGAAGACATTAGACTTGTTCCCGTTGATAACTCTCTGATATTTATAAATTTCATGAATCGACTGAGAGCAAAAAGAACTGATTCATTAACGAACCGGTTCTTTTTGCTTTCAATCCGGCCTGTCTAATCTAATAATATCCTTATATATCATAAAGTTATCGAGAGGAACAACTCTATTGGGTTGCCAATAGAAGAGCGGCTCGAACCCGTAGGGTTGTCCCAAGGACTCGACGGCGGCCAGGTTGGATGTATACACATGCAGGGTCCGCCGGACAACCTCGTCCCGTAGCGGGTGGGCCTGCAACCGATTGTCCGGCGGCGGCTGGACGCGCCGCCGCAGCCCCGCCAGGAAGCGGCCGAATCCCCACAGGTGTCGGTCCGGGAGCTGTCGGCCAAGGGCCCCCAGCAACCCTTGCGGCCGGTCGAGGAGGTTGAATTCCGTGCGCCGCCGCCATTCGTTCTGCGGGATGCCCGCGGCATCGTTCATGGCGGACGCGAACACCTCGTTGATGCCGTCGTAAAAGAGGGCGATGTCCGGTATCTCGCCACGCTGGATGCAGCGCAGCAGGGCGGTTGCTTCCTGGGTGCCGACATAGCCGAGCTGGCCGTAATTCGTCACTTGGGCGCGATACCCCCGTTGGTGCAGCAGCTTGCTCAGATACGAGGCGACGGTATGGTCATCCCGGGCGCCCCAGCCCCACATGGTCGAACCGCCGAAGGCGAAGATACGCACCGGGGTTGGGTCGGCGCCGTCTCCCGGTGGCGGGCGCCAGGTCATCCGCAGGCCGTCCCGGTCCACATTGATATGCCGGCCCCGGTGCGGGGGACGCCGCCAATAGACATACGGCTGCCAGAGGAACGGCCGAACCGATTCGAGTTCCGTGAAATAATCGTGGGTCCATGTCGCGCCGTGATAGGCGTCGGCCCGCGCCCAGCGAGCGATCTTGTCCTCGGTGATCGGGTGCTCGGTCAGCGGCCGACCCATGAGCCAATCCCTGGTCGTCAGCGCCAGCCGCAGCCCCGCCTCGCCCACCAGGATGAGAAGCAGGGTGATGCCGACGATGGACCAGCCCGTGCGCAGGCCCGATCCGACCGTCTGTAACGAGCGAGGAAAGATGTCTGCCATATCAAAACCGGTGGAACCACGAATCAACACGAAGATTACTAGACTTGTTCCCGTTGATAACTCTCTGATATTTATAAATTTTATGAATCGACTGAGAGCAAAAAGAACTGATTCATTAACGAACCGGTTCTTTTTGCTCTCAATCCGGCCTGTCTAATCTAATAATATCCTTATATATCATAAAGTTATCGAGAGGAACAACTCTACTCTTCTCTTGTCCACGGAAGGCACGGAAAAACACGGAAGGGAGAAGGGTGTTCTTTTTCGTGTCTTCCGTGTTTTCCGTGGACCCTCTCTTTTTTAGTAGAACCACGAATCAACACGAATCGACACCAATCAGGATTCGTGTGCATTCGTGCTTCTCAATCCGCGTGATTCGTAGTCCCCAAATTCGCGTGATTCGTAGTTCCCGATTTATTAGAGTTGTTCCCGGTGTGAATCCTTAAAAATTAATCAGTTATATTAGGATATGAGGCCGATACGGTAGCCATTAACCAGGAAACACAGGCTTAGACGCTAAGCGACTCTCGTAACATACTGATTTTAAAATATATTACAAAGGGAACAACTCTATTATTCGGTGGCCTTGTTCCCTTCGGCGGCCGAGCGGCGTTGTTCGATCAATGCAATCACATCTTCCACCATGGCCTCGGCGACCAGCCGGTTGCCCGCCTCGGAGAGATGGGTCCCGTCCACATAATAGGGTGCTTCCAAGTCATCCAGAAGCGCGCTGATGTCGTGAAACCGCGGCCGGTCGTTCAGCGCCGCGGACTGTCGCACCCCCCGGTAGATGGCGACGAAGGCCCTTTCGGTCGAGAGCAGGTGCTCGGCCGCGGCCTGCTCGCTGGGGGAGCGGCGGCGCTTGGAGAAGATGTTGGGCTGCCAGTAGAACAGGGTCTCGAACCCGTAGGGTTGCCCCAGGGCCTCGACGAAGGCGAGGTTGGCTGTATAGATATGCAGGGTTTTCCGGGCTACCTCATCGCGTAGCGGAGGGGTCTGGGACCGGTTGTCCGCCGGAGATCGGATGCCGCGCCGCAGATTGGTTACGAGGCGGTGGAATCCCCAGAATTCCCTGGCCGGGAACCATTGCCCGAAGGCCCACAGCATCTGTTGCGGTCGCTCCGGGAGGTCGAATTCCCTGCGCCGCCGCGGCTCGTTCTGCGAGATGCCCGCCGCCCCGTTCATGTGGGAGGAAAGCACGTCACTGAGGCCATCGTAGAAGAGCACGATGTCCGGTAGCTCGCCGCGGTGGATGCAACGCAGCAGGGCGATCGCTTCCTGCGTAGTTGTTGGATCCCGTATGATTGAATAGGATCTAAGATTGAATCATAGTTGCGTGCCAGAGAGGTGATGGAGTTGCTTGTATCCACGTCGGCACCGGAGGAAGCACAATGAACATTCGCCTGCATGCCAATGCCACCACGAC
>Ga0209338_1000696_pt1 | contig 10438 bp, 7 predicted proteins | sample OlaalgELextract1_FD_187374 | JGI IMG/M metagenome (GOLD analysis project Ga0209338, IMG submission 187374) | Olavius algarvensis symbiont microbial communities from Tuscany, Italy - Type A ELBA extract 1 (SPAdes) (version 2) | ecosystem: Host-associated > Annelida > Digestive system >... | reverse complement strand
TCAGCTACGTCAACGTCTCAGATCGACGTCATCCAACTACTTCACGCTGCCACAGCTACGGTCTAAGTTTGGCGAGCGTGCCTTTTCACACGCCGGACCGTCAGCATGGAACTCTCTGCCTGACAGCATTCGCAATGAACCAAACTCTGCAGTCTTTCGGAAACATCTTAAACTCACTTTTTATGTTCAGCATTTAATGTTTGTTAACTTTTATTCATTTATTTTACTCAGTGTTGACTCTGTAATGCACCTATGTCCTATTTGTAATAGGCGCATCATAAATGTATGATGATGATGATGATGATGTAAGAAACCTGCCAAAAGCATGTAGTATTTTAATCTTACTGCTGTTTAAATGGATTATGTGGATCATTTGGATATTACATGTGATACTGCTAAGTTGCAGTACCAATGTGCAATTGTTCAGTAACCTGCCTGATAAAATGAAGTTGGTACAAGAAACACTATAAGAATTCACTGATGTTTATTTTTTAGATGAAATAATACAGCGACCTCAGTCAACTAGTTATGACAATTTTGCAAACTGTTATGCTGCTGTGGACAATTTTGCAAACTGTTATGCTGCTGTGGATGCACTACTACTCATTGCTGACACTGGTAAGTAATTAGCTCCGTCAAAGGAGTTTATGCAATCATCAGCATCTGTTTGTCTGTCTGTCTGTCTGTCTGTGAGCAATATTACACAAAAAATGATAAACCAATTTTGATGAAAGTTTGTGCTAATATGGTATAAGAAAGAACTTGCAAGAAGCTCAACTACCACTGATAAACTGCACGACGTTGGTGCCACTGAATTGAGACGTAGTAATGAATGATTACGTGAGCCTACCTTGTTTGCACAGCCTATCTTTGTTTCCATACAAATGTGCCTATCCAGTGACTCGGTGGAAGCATGGACCGTACTGAGTGCCATTATGGTTATTAATGTATTTTCAGACACTGGTTATATGCCATACAGTTTTGTTCATTGATGACACCGTTGGTTAACAATGGTGTCATGATCGGTGTCATGTCAATGATCATGCTTTGACAGCAAGCAAGCATGATTATTTCTAATAAGCTTGAGGAAAATTTTCTGTTGAGCAAACTTGCAAAAGTTGCAGTGATGAAATTGGCTGGGCTGGTGTACATGTAACCAATGTTATTGAAGTACTTTGTGTTTAATCTTTGTCGGTCTTTGTTAAGAAAAAATATGCAAAATAGTGGTTCTTTTTTACGTGCTTCACTTAAGATGGGAATTGCAGAAGATGTGGAGTAACATGATCAGTTGCTCATGCATGGTCATACATGTGAATGCTGCTGAATGTTTCCTGTCGTTACTACTGTAGTAATAGAAAGCTCCACCCGATCAATCCAATTACAGCTGTATCAGCCGCCTAGCCTGACCCCTAAGGAGGCTTGCGGGCCCCAACTTTGGGACTGCCTGTTATATGTAATCCGACAAAGCGGATGTTCTCATCTTGCATGCTATTAGACATCAACAAGTAGCTGGGCACATGCAAGACTGGTAGTAGGAATAGTTGGAGCAAAGGGTGATGCTGTAGTGAAACTTGGGAAGAGGTAAAGCTTTTGGTTTAGATTTTGGTTCAGTTTGCAGCAGTGCTCTTTAATGATTGGTGATGTGTGATGTGGTAGTGGTGCAACTGCCAGTGTTCTCATAGTTTTGGAAATATTTTTCATTTCATTTTAGTTGCTATTGTTTTAGTTTTAGTTTCAATTTAGTGCTGTAAAAATGGGGCGAGATTGAACACAGGGGTGAGACTGAACAAGTTTCAATAGCTAAAATATCTAAGAAACTTATTGCTATTAAGAACGTTTATCCTGTGCGGTATAAAAACAAAATTATCCTATTTTTTTGAATTTAGCTGTGAACTGTACTTATTTATTACATTTGCTGTGTTCCTGATCGAAAAAACGGCGGCAAGAGACTGATTTTAGTAGCATCACAAACTTTTGGTTGTAAATAGCTAATATCCTGTCGTGTGTAAGTGGGGTATGTCAGTGTAAATACTCAATAATATGCTGATTAGTAATATATGCAATGTCTTTGAAAAAGAATAGGAACAGTGGCAGCAGGGTAGGAAACAAAATTTTGGTTACGCAACTTGGAACAGGAACTTAGCTATCGCAAACAGATCGCGCGTCAGCTGCGAACATAATACGAGGGCATCTATGATAACCCTGTGACCTTGAAATTTAGGTTAACAGTCACTCAATCTTACTGGAAATGCAACCATTGGGTAGATCATACGTGACTTAATATTAGTCGAGTTATTTGACGATGAATATTATTGTGACCTTAAAATGTGGCTTATGGGTCACTCAAGATCATTGAAAATGGCGCCGTTCAGTAAACCATATGGGACTTTCTATTGGTCGGCCATTTTAAATATAGCTCTATCTTGTACCATTTTTGAGTTTCTTGACGTTGAATAATATCGTAACCTTGAAATCAGGGTTAGAGGTAACTCAATGTCATTGAAATTGGTGCCATTCGAAAGCTAGGGTACTGTTTCCTATTCACCTTCTATAGTAACTTCTATGGTAGCTGTAGTCGTTTGTGAGATATTTAGTGTTAAAGAATGGCGTGACCTTGAAAACCAGGTTAAGGGTCGTTCAGGGTCATTGAAAATGGCACCATTCGATAGACAATATGCGACTTTTTTTAGGTCGGCCATAGTAAATATAGCTCTGTCTTGCATCATTATGGAGTTTTTTGACTTTTAATAATATCGTGACCTTGAAATTGGGGTTAGAGGTCACTCAATGTCATTGAAACTGGTGCCATTCGAAAGCTTGGATGCGGTTTTCTATTTGCCTTCTATAGTAACTGTGGCCGTATCTGTAGCCGTTTGTGAGATATTTAGCATCAAAGAGTGGTATGACCTTGAAAACTGGGTTAGGGTTCATTTAAGGTTATTGCAAATGGCACCATTTGATAGATCGCATACGGATTCCTATTCACGTTTCATAGTAACTATGGTGCTATCTTGTATCATTTGCGCGATATAGCGACTTATTTGTAGAAAATCGCGAAATTGTTATACCTCACCTGTATTTAGCACCCCGTCAGGGAGTTGACCCCGTCGTAATTTCGTGAAGATGTTTGATTCTGATAAAACTAGAATGAATGGGCTACTGTATGGTGAAAAAAACTGTGACGATATGTTTTCATCAAATACCGGAACTTAACGGATGGACCGACGGACAGACAGACGGACAGATTTGCTATATTAATATCGCGCGTCAGTATGCTGATCGTCGTCGTCGTTTCTGGCATGCAACTCACGATTGCGTAGCGTGATACGTCGACATCATCCTCCACAGAGGGCGGTTCTGAGCCAAATCTGCTGCTTCGGGGAGTGTAAGGTGGTGTTGTTTGAGATCCTGTTGGACGGTGCTGAGCCACGTGATGCGGGGACGACCTAGTTGTCTTCTCCAGTCTGCTGGAGGGGAGGCTAACAGGATCCTCTTGGCATCTGCTGATGCGCGATAAAAATGGGGTGACATTGAACAGGATTTACCTGCGTCATTTAAAGTTACAGTTATTGTTTTACTTTTTGTTTTGCTGTTGTTTCAAAGTTTAAATGCTTGTGATTCTTTCATGTATGTCATGTATATGCGTTACCATACACTATTGGCGTTTTTTCTTTTTGTTCTTTTAGTGTGACATTTGTTCAGGACATTGCCACGATAGCGGGAGGTATCCACAGTTGTTTGTCGTCATTATGATCTGCTTTGAATTCTTTAACAATCTTAGGGTGTTCAATCTAACCCCACAGATATATTGAATACGTAGCATACAGAGCCAATTTCCAATCTCATTTAGCTATATGGGGTCAGATTGAACACACGAAATTTAAAAGAAAATTCCAGGGGAGCTGCCCCATTTGACTGATATGTTGTCAAATGGTGGGCGGGTCACCAGGCCCTTATATGACCATAGAACCAAACTAAATCTTACACAGACAGAAAAAAACAGAAGGTTTCTAATCTAACTCCACTTTACAGGGCTCCATTAACAGTTGTGTAGTTTTTGTAAGGAGCAAACATTTAACACGTCACACAGTTCAATACGTTATCGCATAATCATCTAGTGTTCAATGTTCAATCAAATAATTTTTTGTGAACGATGATTCTGGGATGCTACCTACTGTCACAAAACAAAGGATAATGTCCTTGTGAAGTAACTGCACACTTTCAGTTTGCACTCTGCAGTAAAGTGAACGAACGTTAAGTCAGTGGCAGAGAAACAAAAAGTAATATTTTTATTTTTAACAACATTTAATTTTTCTTTTTTTTTAGTTTTCATTTTCCTTTATTTTCCAGTTTTAGTTGTAGTTAATAACTGTCTTATTTTCTCATTTTAGTACATTTTTGTTATCATTATCGTTAATGATGGTAATGATAGTAAAAGATGTCATCATGAAATTGGTACATCAGTAAATGTTATTTATTCCATGTTGCCTATTTTCCAGATGATGCGCAGCCTGGCTCATTGCCTGTTGGTCAGGATACTACAACACTGCTTGTGAACATGACCGTAAGTTTATGATATTTTATTTATTTAAAAAAAACCCTAAATAGGGCCTGGTAAAACTGAATCATAGAAACAAATTGGAAAATATAATCATAAAAGCGGGAGAAATGGATAGGTGGATAGTTTGTGATTGACTTTTAAAAATAACTAGCACTGCATCTACTTATGCAAATGCCTCATGTGTGTGTGATATTGTGGGAAAATTGCATGACAGTGTAAAATGTGCAAGTAAAGGTAAAGGTAAAGGTTTGGACACTGGTTATAGTGCCACTTACATGAGTCACACTCGTGACCAGCAGTGCTTTACAATCTCACAAGTGGCAGCTGATTGGCATGAGCCAATGGTGCTGCAGCACATTATGTGACCATCCATTGCCCACGGTAACGGACAATTCGACCCACGGTGCAGCTAGTAAACACACCATAAGCCCAATCAGCCACACTAGGCCTTCACCTTGTAGCCGTAGCTACTACTCATTTTCCGTCCTGCTGAGGGTAGGAGGCTGAGTTGGCCTGAGCACACAGTAGGTTAGCAACTTGCTCAAGGTTGCTTGCAGTGGATGAGATGTCAGTCGAACCCGCAACCTCTCGGTTATGAGTTCGATACTCTACCGCTACACCACTGCATCCACTAGTCTGATATTATAGAGGAATCTAAAATTAGATTTTTTGGTTTGTGTTTGAATTTTTCAGTTTATTCATGTTTTAAAAATTGTTTGTTTGCAATATTGTTTTAGACTTTGCAGTTTAATATAATTTAGTTTGGTTGATTCACATAAGCACTTCGAGACATTTAGTTAAATTAGTCTTTCATATTATTGTTGCAGTTGATTGGACTTCTCCATTTTAATCCACTTTTTTGTGTTTGCATCTTTTGATGTATTAGAGAGAAAGGTGGGTACAAAAGTTTTAAGGGGTAATAGTGAAACTTAACAGGATGGCACTGCACTTAATGGCGATGTCTTGATGTCCTTCCAATCTGCTTTTGCTTGCATACTGTGTGTTAGAGAGGCTAAGCCAATTAGCATGCAACCACAAATTGTCCACAGCTCCCGTTTTCTCTTCTTGCATCACTAGGCCTGTGAACTGAATGCAACTGTGGATTATATATCCTCATGTTCATTGCAAATGGAAAGAAAACTTGTAACCACTAATAAGAAATGACAATTGCCCCATGGAATGGTTAATTTCAGTGACCTTGAGCCACCCCTATTGATTTTTCAGTGACATGCTAATTATGCTGTAATGTATGTGTACAGGAAGACCATGAATCCATCATAAGTAATGATCAAACATTGGCAGAATCTTCTGATACTGCAGTCTGTGAAATGAATGTCGGGCATCCACCTGCCGAATCAGGTGTGTTTCATATATTGATTACACATTTTTGCAGTGCTGTGTGTAGTTTGGAATTTTAATCCAGATTTTACACGGAATTTTTCCACCATGATTGCTTCGTCAGTGACTCCATCGCATAATCACTTAGCATGTAAATGTAAAATCAAATGTTAAACGAAGCATATAAAATTTTGCATTAAAATTCCAAACGGTTACAGATAAAACAACAAAACCTGTAGGTGGTCACTGGTCATTTTTAATGGCACATCATGATGCTGGCTGTATATTTTGTGGGATTGAACATCATTTAACGGGGCATTCTAATGGTATCTGTAATGTATTGAACAAGAACTTAGCTATCGCAAACAGGTTGTGCGTCACCAATACGCTGAGGGAATCTATAGGCAAAAATATTACACCGTAACCTTGAAATCTAGGTTAAGGATCACTCAAGGTCACTGGAAACGGAACCATTGGGTGACTTGATAAAATAGATCAGACTTAGTTCTTAGACCAAACAGATTATCTGATTGGCAAATTACCAGATGAGACCGAAGTTCAGAATAGAACACGATCAGACCAGACTCCAGACGTAATTAAATTTCATGATCAGCACATCACTTTTGTTTACAATTTTTCGCAAACGATCACAGCTGTTTATGACAAAGCGTCATCATTGACGAGTGGTGCAACTGCAAACGTATTTAGGCGTGTATTTGTGCAAAAGGATGATATTTTGAACTTTTAGGCTTAATCCAAATGTTTGTTTTCGTCTTTGCGATAAGAAAAAAAAACCAACTGATTTCTTCTAAGACTTTAGTCTGATCTCCTAGAGATTAGCAGCAAAGGTCCGTATTTTTACATTACGTAGTTGCCGATTAGACTGAATTGTTGAGATTAAGTTTGGCCTTAGACCGGATATTCGGTCTGATCTTGTAGATCAGACCAAATTGTGGTCTGATCTTGAAGATAAGACCGAATGCTTGTCGTCACTTGAAAAAATTATGCAAATTAGGACTAAGACCAAAGTTTGGTCTAAGAACTAAGTCTGATCTATTTTATCAAGTCACCCTTCGATATATCATACACGACTTAGTAGTAGTCGAATTATTTTACGTTGAATACTATCGTGACCTTGAAATGTGGGTTAGAGGTCACTCAAGGTCATTGAAGGTGGTACCATTTGAAAGCGTGGGTACGGTTTCCTATTCGCCTACCATAGTAACTATGGCCGTATCTTTAGCCATTTGAGAGATATTCAGTGTCAAAGAATGGCATGACCTTGAAAACCAGGTTAGGGGTCGTTCAAGGTGATTGAAAATGGCGCCGATTGATAGACCATATGCCACTTTCTATTTGTCAGCCATTGTAAATATAGCTCTATCATATAACATTTTCGCGTTTTTTGACGTTAAATAATATCGTGACCTTGAAATCTGGGTTGGAGGTCACTGAAGGTCATTGAAACTAGTGCCATTTAAAAGCTTAGGTACGGTTTCCTATTTGGTTTCTATAGTAACTACGGCCGTATCTGTAGCCGTTTGTGAGATATTTAGTGTCAAAGAATGGTGTAACCTTGAAAACACGGTTAGGGTTTGTCCAAGGTCATTGGAAATGGCACCGTTTGATAGATCACATACAAGTTCCTATTCGCTTTTGTAGCAACTATGGCGATATCTTGTATCGTTTGCGAGATATAGCGAGTTATTGGTATAAAATCGGGAAATTTTTATACCCCACCTGTATTTCGCGCCCCCGCAGGGGGTAACCCCATTGGAATTCTGTGAATATGTTTGATGCTGATAAATACAGTACGATTGGGCTACCGTATGGTGTTAAAACTATGATGATATGTTAAGCCATTTTCATTTGGTACCGGAACGTAATGGATGGACGGACAGACGGACATATTTGCTGTATAAATATAGGGCGTATGCTGACACACGATGAAAATCTTTTCGGCAGTTAGAAAATACTACAAACCCAAAACATGTCTATCGCGTCGTGATTCAGTATTGCTAAATAGACTGCGTATTGGTCATACTTGTGTAACGCACTCTTTCCTACTCTCGTGTGATGACTTACCTGGCACTGTTTGAATGTGTTGACTGTTGATGTTAATGATGTACTTTGTTGCTTCTTCTATTAAAGATGTATTTGATAATGTCGAAGCATAGAAAATCGTTGTGTTTATTAAAGAAACTTTTTAATCAACTTTAATGTTTTTATATTAATGTTTGTGACTTGTTTTTTTTAAATTCTAGCTTAACAGCCTTGATCTTACGTTCATAGGTTTTTCTTATAAATTATTTTCATATCCTATCCACCATATAAACCTTGAATGGCACTAAATAGCCTTTTTGTGCTGATGTGCCGTTAAGAAACTACTCACTCAGTCTGTCAGTGAGCAAATAAAATGACTGCCAAAACTCATGTTACATGGGTCATTTCACTTGCAGTTGACATCTACCGTGCACCTCATCCTTGGCACTCTCCGTTCTCACTTCTCCCGTGGCTTCCAGTGCTCTCCAACATTGAACCGCCAGCCCTGCGACGGAAGGCTGTCACTGACAAGCTGTGGAGAAAATTCCAAAACATGGCAGTTGGCCAATCCAACCAGATATCCTTAACCGGGATCTGGACTTTCCCCCTTCGGACATATTTTCCCGGAATTTTTCCAGCCCTGACATTATTTCCCCTCCCCTTTTATCACGCGTCAGCATTCTGATGCGTGATATTGATATAGCAAATCTGTCCGTCCGTTTGTCCGTCCGTCCGTCCGCCTGTCCGTAACGTTCCGGTATCAGATGAAAACGGCTTAACATATTGTCATAGTTTTTTTCACCATGCGGTAGCCCAATCATTCTAGTTTTACCAGCATCAAACATCTTCACGAAATTCCGACGGGGTCACCCCCTGTGGGGGCGCTAAATGCACGTGAGGTATAAAAATTTTGTGATTTTCTACCAGTAAGTCGCTATATCTCGCAAATGCTGCAAGATATCTCCATAGTTACTATGGAAGGATTATAGGAACTCGTATGCGATCTATCAAATGTTGCCATTTCCAATGTCCGTGAACGAACCCTAACCCTGTTTTCAAGGTCACACCAGTCTTTGACGCTAAATATCTCACAAACGGCTACAGATACGGCCATAGTTACCATAGAAAGCGAATAGCAATCTGCACCCAACTATTGAATGGCACCAGTTTCAATGACCTTGAGTGACCTCTGACCCCGATTTCAAGGTCGCGATATTATTCAACGTCAAATAACTCGAAAATGGTACAAGATTGAGCTATATTCACAATGGCCGACCAATAGAAAGTCGCATACGGTCTATCGAACGGCGCCATTTTCAATGACCTTGAACGACCCCTCACTTGGTTTTCAAGGTCATGCCATTTTTTGACACTGAATAACTCACAAACGGCTACAGATATGGTCATAGTTACTATAGAAGGCGAATAGGAAGCCACACCCAAGCTTTCGAACGGCACCAGCTTCAATGACATTGGGTGACCTCTAACTCCGAGTTCAAGGTCACGATATTATTAAACGTCAAAAAACTCGAAAATGGTACAAGATACAGCTATATTTTCAATGGCTGACCAATAGCAAGTCGCATACCAGTTGACATCAAAAGTCGATGGAGGCATAACTGGAAGTCTGCTTAGGTGGTCACCACTCACCTAGTGTGCGACCCTACGATCTGACAACTGGGTTTTGACCTACGTCGGCAACAGTGAACAAATTTTGATGAAATTCGGTACACAATAGGAAATCAGAAACTCAGTGACGGTCATGTGACCCAATATTTTTTGTTAAATTCTAAATGGCGGATGCCGCCATATTGGAAAATTTTGGAAATGCTGTAGCCTGCTTACCAAAAGACCAATTTCGACAAAACTTCAGTGGTCGCATCTCATCACGTCTGCGGCATGTCTGCCGGGATGCAGTTTCCATGGTAACAGCAGTTGCCTAGCAGTGAACATTTAGCAGTTATGAGCGTCTGTAGGCCAAAAGCAGGAACATTTTTGATGAAATTTGGTACACAACAGCAAATTTAGAACTCTGTGACAGTCACATGTGACGAAATGTGCAAATTTTTAAATTGACGGTGGTGGTCTGCATCACAAGCGCCAACACCTACTGCAAAACCGTTTCCTTGGTAGTGGTTGTTGTTGCTCACCACACAGTGCACGTTCTGGTTATATGGGAAATGGCTGGTTATATGTCTGTGTAAAGATTGAACACAAGCACAATTTTGATGGAACTTGGGCAAGTCTGTGCCACTAGTACAAAACATGAAATCTGGTAGAAAAACAGCAAATATTAATACAAAAACCTTAGTCGAATTATCACTGTTAAGGCCCATTTGTTCAATAACACATCTAAAACAGCAAAAATTATTGTGATTTTTTAGTCCTCCATTGGCCCATTGATGTAATATATGACTTATATAAATCCACAGCCTAGTGGAGGACTAGAAGAAACCCAAAAGATTTTTGCTGCTTTATATGTGTTATTGAACAATA
>Ga0209338_1000695_pt1 | contig 10440 bp, 5 predicted proteins | sample OlaalgELextract1_FD_187374 | JGI IMG/M metagenome (GOLD analysis project Ga0209338, IMG submission 187374) | Olavius algarvensis symbiont microbial communities from Tuscany, Italy - Type A ELBA extract 1 (SPAdes) (version 2) | ecosystem: Host-associated > Annelida > Digestive system >... | reverse complement strand
TCGAAACCTGGTTGCCGGATTGTGGGGTCACACACTAGGTGAGAATTGACCACCTGAGCCGACTTCCAGTTATGCCTCCATCGACTTTTGATGTCAACTGGTTGCAAATCTAGCCACAACGGCTTTTTGGATGTCAGTCGTAGCAATGGTGGGCTAAGGATATCAGGCTGGATGGCCAACTGTCATGTTTGGCGATTTTCTCCACCAGCTTGTCAGTGGCAGCCTTCCATCATAGGGCTGGCGGTTCAGTGTTGGAGAGCAGACTTGTGTGAGCAAAGCGCAACCAGACTGATGACCGATGACCGATGCATTAACGGCAACATACACTCAGAGAAACTAACAGACAGCAAGCTTGGTCAAAAACACGTAACCAAAATAAAACCGATTACCATGCTAAATGTGGGAAAAGGTACAAAAGTCTGTGAAGACAGTAATCTACTAATAAAAAATGCATCACTGTTGTACAATATTTCATCAGTTATCAATACTGCAAGTTTTCCAACTACTAGTGTCTCCAGTAATGACAGCAAGTTGTATATAGATGAAGATAAAAACCAACAATGTATAAGATGCTGGAAAGAATACCTGAACAGGAGAGGCAGAGAAAATTGTCCTGACGTTAGGCTGGAAGATTAACTTTATATGTGTGTTCATTTGACAGAAGAAAGTTGAAACCAGAGTCAATAACAATAGGATGAAAATTACAATAACAACTACCAGGTACACTTGTTTCGTGCTCAGAACTTAGGAACTACTAACTCCACAAAAACATGCACATTTTTTGCACAACAAGTTGATTGCTTCTAGTTATAACACACGACAACAAACTGCACAACATTATAGACAATATTCATATAATTAATACATTAACATCTTAAAATAACAACACATACACGAAAGATAATGTTGCATTCAAGCCAGTCTCATTCACAACAAAATCACAATAACGTCAATAGATATTGATATACATTTACATAAGCAGTCTAAGCAGATCCCATTTTTATTACGTGCCTCACTCATTATACTGATAGGCACCTATTGACGTTGTTGGTTGGTTAGATGTCGGTTGGTCACGTTCATGAACTGCGGATATTCGCTGCTTCGGAGGACAACAATTACTGTAGAGCAGTAATAGCAAACTCTACCCAAGGAATTCAGTAGCACCATTTTCAACCCCCAAGTGTGACCCCTGTTCTGGGATCTATGCCGCTACTTTTGGTGCATTTCCACACATTTCATTCCAGTAAGGGACAGGGCTCGTACAGCCCCATAGGCCGAGACCGCCGAGCAGGTCCATAGGCCATCCCCAAAAAGACTCCTATTATATAAGGTTTCTACACATTACTACGGCTTCAGTGTGTTGTCAACAGTGCAACTATCAGGTGTGATCAACAGAATCCGACTGTCCCAGGTTGTTTACTACACTGAGTGAGGCACACTGAGTCGTATTACTACCATCTCTTGTTGTCGTAGACTTCAACAATTAAATTTGGTATTACCACATATATATATGCAACACACCCCAATGCAAATCTCTGTAACCATCTTATATTTCTGTACTCAAAATACCCTCAGTCCATGTTGATGAAGACAACATTAAAACAAGCAATATATTAGTGACATATTATCGACTAACTTAATAATCCACTTGCTTACACCGTGCAGCCACATAATGACTATAGTCACTTTTTCAACCATCTACAAAAACTTGAAAAAATGCAATTAGCAGCAAGTGTAAAAGCACAATACTTCAGTTCAGAAACAACAAGATATGGCAATAAAACATACTACAAGTCATCTATAAATAGCTTTACAAAACGTCATCATAAATAACATCTTTCTGTTCCCAGCATAATTAATGTCTGACAGCTATTTGCTATACTACATGGTGTCTGAAAAAAACTAACTTCATATATGTTATGCAAACCAAAATTTTGACTAAGCTTACATCAGTGTTTTATCTCTGAAAACAATTGTTATGTTATGCAATGTTTTGCAAAGCATAACATACCTGCCACGCCGTGCCAGAGTACCGCATCCTCCAAATAAATTCTGGCGTTTAAAAATTGGCTAGGAATCCTGCGAAGCATGGTAGCCCGCACGCCCCGCTTCCCTCCACCTGAAATATTAAAGGGGTTAAAATTTAAACAGCAGTGACGTGACTGACACCATACCCATTTCAGAGGGAATTTTTAACCACTGGTGTGGCACTCGCCATAGTTGATGCATTTCAAAATTTAAAGAGCGTGGCTTCACCCCCAAAATGATCACGTGACCCAGACCACGCCCCTTTTGGAGGGGGGTTTATCCTTTGGGCGAGACTTGTGATAGTCGATCCACTTGCCAAAATTAAACAGCATAGCCTCATCCATTCGAGGAATGTTGAAGGCGGTTTAAAATTTCAAAAACAATCATGTGACCCAAACCACTGCCCTTTCTGGGTGATTTTTTTACCCTTGGGGTGGAACTTGCTGTAGTCGATCCACTTGCCAAATTGGAAGAGAGTAGCTTCATCTATTCCAGAAATATTGAAGGAGTTTAAAATTTCCAGACAGACAGACAGATACCGGAATGATATCGTACACCGTGCAGATACCATGCACCATTCTCCGACATCAACCGCCCCAAAGTACCTTTGGTACTAGGCTGCTGTATAGGAATTGACATTTGTAATAATAATAATAATCAAAACATTACCTGCCATGTGCACTTCATGGCATGGCAGGTAATAACTGTAGTACGAGAACTAAGGTACTTGCTCAGCAAATTTCTATTCTTTTCTTGCACAAAACTACTTTACATTGCTTAAAAAGGAATTATAAAAGTCAAAAAGAAACATTAGTACACAAGGATGTGCACACAAAAAACATCAGGTACGTTGGCTAAAATAAACAAGAATGCGTGTTACAAATTTTGCAAATAATAAAATTGTTAAAACCTGCCGAAGAGTATTAAAAACTGAATCATAGCACGTCCGTGATTAAATCATATACATGCAGCCATACATACTAACTACAGTCCACACTAGTATCTCAAATAACTACAAACCACATATCTAAGCATATTAGTATTCATATGTACCCAAGACATTTCAACTACAATGTTGTCAAACGCTGACGAAGCTAAGATGCTATACTGCAACTACAACCAAACATCACCTTTGCCATATGCATACATCTTAAATAAAGGAATTCAATAAAATATAAAATGGTAATTGAGCAAGGCTTCATCAGTACACCACTGTACTAACAATTTGCCGATAAACAGCCACTAAAACTCTGAGATAAAGACACGAAGCATGAACAACTGAAAATAAATTCACCTAAAATACAATGTCAAAGCAGAATGGCAGCGATATTAGCGAATACCTGATATACGTGAATCATAAAGTAATTCATTGGTCTGTCTGAACTGCATTAAGCTGCGTGGACTCGTCTGGTAAAAAAGATTTCGACTGCTGCCACGTGGCAAAGTGCTGATACCATGCCTCATATCAACAGATATGTTGTATGGCCGATAACGCTGCTGTGCTGCATGATAGCGTGCTATATTAGCATCATCAGGATGCGAATCAACTGCAGACCGACATGACATACTCGTATTATGGCGTCCGTAGTACATCAGTTCGTCTTGTTGCTCTCCCGGCACAAGTCGGCCATGCGCACGTTGTCCACTGGCATGGTCAAACATCGACATTCTGCTACATGTACTTGTTGGACGATGCTCAGACACAGAAGCCGAGTACGTTATGAGTCCAGCAGCTGGTACACCATCCACCACTCTGCCACAGTTAGAACTGGACACGCCAGCAGTAGTGCACCTCACTCGCCACTCATTCATATCACTTCTGCACTGAGACAACTGACGTATTCTTGGCATGTCTACTTGATGAGATCTACCATAATATAACGGGTTTACCACAGTTCCATAATATGCAACATCTTGTGCAATCGGAAACCGCTGTCCACAATATTGCTTGCCATTTCTGCAGGTAAAATCACTAAACTCTGGGTGTGTCGGAGGACTTTTACCACTGAACGTTTCACACCTGTTCAAATACTGATTTGCTTCATGCTGGGCTGATTGAGAATCGGAATATCTGGAGGCAGCATCACACTGGTGAGCTGTAAGATGACTGGACTTTCTACCATAGTTTGTCATCGGCAACACTGTGCACACCGGCTGATCTGCAGGCAGTGACGACGACTGACTAGAGGGATGATGAGGAGTTTGAGATTCTTCAGCAATCTGGTAGTCACGAGCTGGTATCTTGGTACTGGGCACAACATTAGCAGGCTGATTTGCTGTCTGAACGTTACTGCTGCTGGAGCCACTATCACTATCTTTACCAAGGCCAGAATCTCGGGAATTGCTTCGGCAGTCCGCGAAGCCACTTGGAACCGATGACATCTGTGCTGATGCAAGCATTAACAGCTGTTCAGCTGCTGACACAATACCTTCTGATGGACGACAATTCTGTCGAGATGAACTTGAATTTCTAGCTACTGTTGTTTTGGCATAATTAGAACGTTCACTTGTGACTAACAGATGCCGCTGCTGCTGTTGCCAGTCATCTCGTACACTACTCCGATATTGGTCATCCGCATAACGACTATCACCTGAAAAAAGATACACGTCACATTATGCACATTTACATAGCCTAAACGCATAAAACTGTTACACAATGATTTACTGGGTGATAACGCTGTGACCGTGTTAACTAAGAAAATTTTAGCTTCAACACTACAATTTCACAATGTCTTATAAGTATGATTAACAAAAATTTCTAAATAATTTGATATTTTGCAGCAAACTTATTAAACAGATTCTATATAGAAAGACATCAGGTGACAGTAAACATAATCTACACATAAATGTGTATGTACATTCTATTAAGAAAAAGAAAAAAATGCGTAAAAACAGAAGATAATAAATGGCAGACAGAAAGCAGACATTATAACTATACAAAGAACAGTCCACATATTACGATCATCGTATCTACCATACAGTTAAACAAGCAAATTAATTACAGTTGTAAATAAATTCAAAATAAACATCATGACATTTGTTCAGTTACTTCAGCTGCAGCTAGTGAAAAGAAATGCATGAACTAACCATTACTGGCTGCAGCACTGTGACGTACTTGCAACCCGTCAAAGTCACTGTAGTCGTTGATATGCGTATGACTGCCAACTGGCGGCAGACGACCAACACCACTTACTTCCTGCACTGACCTGCCTCGGTGTGACGATACAGCAAACCTGTGACTCTCTGCATTACTGTCATGCACTGAAGACGCCGACAGAGCGTACTTTCCAGCCTCTACACTAAACAGCTGTGCAGCATCCTGCTTCTGACTTTGTGTTGAGCACAAGGAATTCGTCGACATACTGCCACCCGCAATGCTACCATAATGCATATAAGGCTGCTGTGAATGATACCAGTGATGTGGCGAGACTGGACTGGGATATTGGTTTTCTAGTTGTTGGTAACTGTGCTGTGAGATAGCACCACCATGCTGCTGTTCAAGACCGACATTCTGGCAGAGGCCAACATGAACATTAACTTCAGTTGGCCTCACCTGGTTTCCGTGGTTCAACTTTGACTGATATGAGTATGATGAACTGAAGTTATTGGCCTGTGAAGCTGCTGAAGCAGATACTATCACATCAGACACTGCCACGGATGCACTTGTACTCCAATCTGCTGCTGCTGCTGCTGACAGTGACGCATCTTGAGACCAATACAGAGGCACAACAGGTAGTGCAGGTAGCGGAGTGTTGGGTGCACTTGGCCTCGGAGTGAAGGGTGAGATTGGGCTGAATTCTCTCATCATACGCCGGTTGTTAACTGGAGGTGTACTGGGCACAGGTTTTGTCTCCTCTCCTGCATCACTGATTGGTGAATATGCTTCCCTGACAGGTTCACTGCTGCACTGGCCACTAGACGACGACGACTTAATGTCTGTACTCTGAACATCGGCGTTTTCATCCTTTCTGGTATCCATTTCAAACACAGTTGATATTGGTATTGACACTGACACTGTTGGATGGAATTTGTCTACTTCTGCTACACAGTGCTTAGAATTCAATTCATCCACATCAGATCCTTTCAAAGTGCTACCAAAAGAACTGTCGCCATCAGTGGCTGACAGCCGAGCATCATTTAATTCAGCATCTGCGGACACATCTGCAGACTGCACAGAGATATTTGAGTCGGAATTCACAGAGCTGACATCAATGCCAGACAACATGCAGCAATTGTGCAGCTGCAGTGATTCAGTCTCTTCAGAATATTCGCACTTGTTTAAGTTATCATGCACAGAGGACTCTGCTGCCTCAGCTGATATGGTGCTAAAATGGCAAACATCAGATTCTAATGTGTTCTTTGTGGCAAACTGTAGTCCATCAGTCATGCTGCTAGCACTGCCGGCCAAAGGCTCGGTCAACTGCCAATCTCTGCTTTGTGATTCGTCAGACATCATCGAGTCTGGTGTCAGCGTAGACGATGCATTGAATACTCGCTCAGTTTTCTCCGCAAGCTGTAAGAAACATTCGTAATACGAACGGTAAATTTTGAAAATTGTATGCAAAATCTTACGGTCATAATTAACACTATGCTAATCAAATGCAGCATCCATTTCTGACTAGCAGGCAAATGATTAATGCACAACGCAGTAGCTATTAGGGCTATCAAGCAATTAATTTTTTAATTGCGTTCATCGTACAATTAATTATTTTAATCACCCATTCATTGCAGTTTTAATGCACATTTTGAGTGCACTGTTTATGTTATGGAATGACTGAAGGCTGTTTTCAAGGTGTCACTGTTGAACACTGGTCTACATGCTGTGACCACTGTAAAATTTTGCCATCAACAAAACATTAAACGAACAGCTTAAATTAAACTGTTACTGTATCGTTTAATAAATGATTAAATGACAATGACACAAACTGATAAACCAAATAAAATTTAAAACGAATGATGATGTTTGATTACAAATCACAATTCAATGAATTTTTGCATTCTTTCAAGTTTTATATCCTACGTTGAGCTGTGTATGTGATCACTGTCTTGTACTAGTTTTTCACACTTACAGTACTTACTGTTCCTGCTGTCATCAGTCAAGGAAGCTTTTTCAGGACAAACTCAAATCATAAACTTATAACACAGTTTGAAACTCTGAAGTAATTTAAAACTGTAAGCAGAATGTGACAAGCCAGTGTTTACGAAGTATAGATAGGGTTGCCACATGTCCGGTTTTTTGACCAGACAGTCCGGGTTTTAAGTGGAATGTCCGGTTGATAATTTTGCTTAAAATCGGACAATCAAAAATCCAGTTTTTCCTGACGGACCACAGTTTCAACAGTTCACTCATAAAACAGCAAGATTTTGACCAATCTGACGAATGACTAGGTCTAACGTTGCATAATTCCTCCTCTGCGCGTTTACCATGATCAGCATAGGCTTGTGATACGCAACGGACGACCAAGAACTGCTGAATGCAGTCTCTGACAGATTGTTGCACGATGAAGTGCGGGTGTTAAGTTTTTGGTGTACTTGAGGGGCAGCACGTCAGATCGTTGGAGTGCTTTTCTCGGTCGAGAATCGGCGCCAAATCTGCTGAAACTGCTGCATAATACGAGAACTGACTCATGGTCGGAGGTCCCAATATCATGTTCAGCACAATATACACTGTAACTTACCTGCTTTGTTATGACATGACATGTGTTTTAAAGACCTCAAAAGGCACAGAAATGGTCTTACGCTATAATGTTGGGTATTCATCAAAAGTTGAAAATATCGCATCAGAATGCACCCGAAACACACGAGACAGTTAAAAAAATTTTATGGGGAGGGGTCGACCCTTCCACAGCTGGGGAGCGGGTACATCCACACACCCACCTACGGCGCCTCGGTCCGGTTTTTTTCTGTTCCTTATGTGGCAACCGTAAGTATAGATGCGACAAAAAACTTCAAAAAGTTCAAAAGCTACACACTAGAGTCTAGAAGTCAACATTCCACATACACGGTCAAAGTCTTATATGCCACAAATATCAATGACAACATTCTGGCATCATTTTTTTAATCACATTAATTTTTTAAATCGTGATTAATTCCTTAATGCAATCATTAATGCTGCAGTCGTAGTAGCAATTATGAAAACCAACGGCAAACAGGTTACTGCATTTAAACATTCGCATTTCCATATCAACATACCAAGTGATGGTCATTTGTATCCGACAAAAACTCCAGCTGTATTCGCAATCTGGCTGCACAGGTTTCTGCACGAAGACGATCCAGTAAAGTGCTATGCAGCTGCCCCAGCAATTCCTCGGCACCACTGTCAACCTGTCAACGAGTTACCACCTCATTCACTGCCAGTTTTTCTTCTTACATTTACAAATCATGAAATATGCATCACTTCATTTAGGTCATTATGACAGATTAATGAATTTATGCACAAAATGACGAACAGTCAGTCACATCTACCAATGCAGCCAACAATGTGAGATTCATAGAATTCTGTATATTTACAGTAATTTTTGACACTTATACAGTTACTCTGAAAAACACATTTTTTAAAATCTCCAAATAACATTCATTATATTTGTTTCACAAACTCAAATGTATAAAGTATTCATTTAACAAACATTTATATTAATAGCTTAAAAATACTGACTGCACCTATTCTTCAACAATCTTTTGAAGACAACGCAAAAACTTCACAATTAACAACCAGCAACTGTCATTACAACAACTTACCTCTGGCATTTTACCAGCTTTTTTCATCAAATCAGAAATTTTATGAATACGGTTTTCAATCCACTGATGCTTTTCCAGTAAAAGATCAGCTACTTTTCCAAGAAATACATCTTTCTTGAGTCCCTCGACACTTGTCTGCACCACAACGTATGTTACAGATTAGACACTATCAAAATTGTCATAAATCTAAATGACAATGGTTGTAGTCCAATGTCTGCTGAAACTACAGGTTTGCACACAGATTACTGTTATTTACATTTTGAATCTATTTCAATTTTAATAATGGAAATATCAGCTATTTCTTTTTTACGTGCACTTCCGCTTCCGTTTCAGTTCTGCGTGTATTTCCATTTCTGGTCTGTTTTCTGAATTTTTTTGTTTACCAGATACTACTTAATGCTGCAAAACTTACATCTCAAACCCACTCTGAACATGCATAACAGAGCACTATCTGCTGTTAGGACAAAGGTCACTACAGTTTGGCGGTTTGGCTTAGTGGTAACGCATTGGCCTCGATCAACATAGTTGCACTACGTCAGACCCAGTTAGTACTCGGATGGGTGACCGTCTGTGGATGGGTGAACCATCTCAGTATGTAACCAGCCAGCTAGGTCGACTCAGCCTTCTACCCTCCGTGGGACGGTAAAATGAGTATCAGCTTTCGGGATGAGTAATAATAATAAATGGCAATGGTGGGTGTAGTTTCTGCCAGCCTGTACAGGCGGACTCACAGCCTCAGTCGTCTGGCTTGGTCTTGGGTCGGCGGCTGCTTGGCACCATTCTACATTCATCAAATGAACCGGGTGAACTCTCGCAATGGCTCTGCCATGATGACAGCACCATAAACATTGTCGTGGTTATTATTAGTATTATTATTATTACAGACGGTTGGAAATGCAGATCTCTTGTTTAAAGACAACGTACAAATAGTATACAACGGAGTTGGTTAGTTTGCCTAAAAACATCAGTGAAGATGCATGGTCAACTACGTGGCATTTACTGTTAACTCATCAACTCATCAGTTTCAAAACCAGACAAAGAGAGAATATGGAAGGTAAACCAAATAAATTTGTCTACAAGAGTTGTCTATAATTCAGTGAGCTGAACACATACAAGATGAGCAATACGACAATGATAGTAATGACAATGAAAACCATTTACTTACGTTTGCCAATATAATTTCTTCATTGATCTGTTTCATCATAGATAACACTTGTAACTCTTGCAGTGTTTCAATGTAAAGTGTCTTCCATGAAGCTGAAAAGCACATTAATTACAAACATTTGAAAACACAGTCACAGACCACTTCAGCTATAATGCACTACCTACGTATCACAGAAACAATATGCACCGTGACTACTTGATTGTGCAACATAGCTTTACTACAAAACTAACAGCACATGTGATGCTCAATTTCTCTAGATTTCTCTAGGCCAAGTAAATTTGTTGTGCGACTGAGATCTGAGTGCAGTTGATGCAGAACACTATCAAGCTTGGTCTGCGTCATTGACAACGATGGGCTTTCTTTAGCTGCTGTTACTCAAGGTATGGTATAGTAGAGTTTAACGTCCCACTCGACACATTATGGGTCATTTTGGAGACGGTTTTACGGGTCACATGACCCAACCAACAGTGTCACAGCACTGAAGGACGATGGTTAGTCAACCACGTCAA
>Ga0209338_1000694_pt1 | contig 10468 bp, 9 predicted proteins | sample OlaalgELextract1_FD_187374 | JGI IMG/M metagenome (GOLD analysis project Ga0209338, IMG submission 187374) | Olavius algarvensis symbiont microbial communities from Tuscany, Italy - Type A ELBA extract 1 (SPAdes) (version 2) | ecosystem: Host-associated > Annelida > Digestive system >... | reverse complement strand
AAATTATTGTCATTACGCGTGCTTTCCACCGGAAATAAGGAAAATCATGAGTAAAAGTGGATCGTGGATAAATAATCATTTGTTTACTTACACGCCCTATATACACACTGCACGACGGACGGCTTAACCACAGCCTGCCTCGAACCCTGCCCGAGAATTTAATCTGGAAGCATATATACGCCGCTACACTGTAATCCCCAGCAAGTTCAGTCAACTTAGTGTAACCGAGGCAACATGCTGCCTTGATTTTATCAAGTCAACTGAACTTAGAACAACAAGTTGTATGAACTTAACATAACAAGTGTAATGAAATTTAATAGTCTGGAAGTTGAGTTGACTTCTTAACAAGTTGTATCAACTTGGTGAGATTGATTTAGGGTCAATTAATTATTTAACTGGTAACTGCACTGACCCTTCACAGATACCACTTATATTGTCAAGTTGACTGAACTCAATTAAATTTTGTTTAGCCTACAGAATGCATTCATACAGAATATGGCTACACATTTATTCACACTTCACCATGCACTGCAACTGAATTAAACTTGAAGGCCAAAAAAACATTTGTTATTAATATTTATCGTGACCAACAGAAGGTCGACTATTACAGTCAATTGTGCAAAGACCTTACTAGCTAGTGCAGATTCACTTCATCAGTGTAGGCCTACATTAGACTCTGCACGGCTCTGTGAGTGAAGACTATACGATTATCAAAAATATATAGTCAAAACCTTAATAGTATTTTTATATTGTTGATTATTGAATGAAATTTAATGTGCAGACATACTGAGCAAATGTAGTCAGCAATAGTAATCAGACTGACAATGCAATCATTAAACCGCAGTCACACGCAGCTTACAAAACATCAGTCTTCAGCGACTAAGAAAATAGGCCAAACATTAGCAAAATTATTTGTTACTGTTAATCATTACACTGCATTTTCAATAAAGCAAAACTAACAGTGTTCTCCACAATCACAAAACTAAAGTTCAAAATACTCAAGTTCATGTACACATTATACCGTTTTCAGGAATTTTTATGGTTACATAAATTCTAATCATTAAAGTAGCATAGTACAACGACATACAGAACATGTTCATCTACAAGTGCTTATTCCTATGGTAAAAAAATTAAAACTAACATTCATTGTCATCATCAGTAATGGGCAAAAGTTAACTAGTTTAGTTGCAACTAAAAGTTTAACTAATTTTTTTAGTTGAAACTAACAAAAAAGTTCAACTAAATTTCGACTAAAAAATTCCTGTTAAAGTAGTATCAAAATTTAGCGTGGAGTGATTTTTCAAAAGTGAATAATAGGCATTTACTCTACTTATTTTTTTCTGTATGCCCTGTGACTAATTGTCTACAGACTGGGGGCACAGAGACAATAATACACGTGTTTACACATGTACTCTTGAATCTTGATATGCTTTGTTTTTTTCACAACAGAGAATACGTGTTCTAGCTATTGCATGTTTAGTTACTTATCGCGGTTCTATGCTATGATCGTGCAAGTTACATCTTTACTAAAACCACGCAAAGCAAGTTGAAAATTAGTTGAAAAAAGTTTAACCAAAATTTTTTAATTAGTTAATTATTTTTGAAAATTAGTTGCAACAAAAAGTTTAAAGAAAAATTTGTAGGTGAAATAGGTTTGTTTAAATTTTTCAATTGGTTGCCCATCACTTGTCATCATCAGCGACACTACTTAATCGCTAAAGTGCCACAGCACACAACAAGAAAAACTTAACTACAGGCAACCATCGACAGGTGCCTCCAGGTTCTTAACAGCAGGATCATGAAAGCACAAAACTAAGCCTCATCATCGTCATCACTGACACTGTCAATGCTGCTGGCACTCAAATGTGAACCTTCATGTGCCATCACAGCATTGACAAATGTTGTAATTTTGGGACTCAGCTGGCGACCATCAAGCTCCATCAACACTTTCTGAACAAATTCAAAGTAATATGGAGGCTTCTTCTTCTCCTGAGGATACTCGAGGTTTAGGTCGTAGAATAGGCAAAACATCAGTTGCATGGCATCTGCAAACTGAATATCTCGCACAACAACATGCTTCTCGATGATTATGAAGCATCGGACACCGATGACGGCAACATGTGGAGGGATGTCTTGCACAGTAAGCTCATTCTCTGTGCTGTCTGCCTGCACGTATCCCACAAACAGAGCAGCTATTCGAACTACTTCATCACACAAAATTTCTGCCAAGTCTGGCTGCAAAAAGAAAACAATCTTGTTAAGCAGGAGGGATCTTTAATACCAGTGTTGTAACAAGAAAGAAATTCCAAGATCAGGAAAGAGACAGTCGAGATAGAAATTTTTATTAGGCTTCAAGATCAAGAACAAGAGTTTATAAATCCCTACATCTTGAGATTTACAAGACTGAATTTTTAGCTTAATCAAAATAAAACAAAAACAGTAGCCTACAAAGTCACATGTATGCGACTAAGCTTGCTACCATATTGTAGCGTAGCCTGTCCCTCGAACGGTCTGACTAGGCCTAAATACCGGGATGGACCGAAAGGAAATTTGGGCGCAAATAAATTCAGACCTAAAATATCTTCAAAAATGGTCCAGCTGAACACCAGAAAGGACCGAAAAGTACTGTGGGTCCTCCCAGTCAATTTCAACCCTAAATCAATTTGCAAGATAGTGAAACTGCTTGGTGCTATCCAACCATATTACACCTTCACTGACACGAGTGACATCACGTTCGACTTTGTTACCCTTGAAACAGCATGGCTTTCTTGTATTAAAAGCCTGAAGATCAAGAACAAGACTTTATAAATCCCTATCTCCTGATTCTCGATCTCAAGATTTACATGACTGTTTAATATGCATTTAAAACTAAAGCTAACATGCTGGCCAACAAAGTTTCCTATAAATTGATAAAAAATCAATGAAAGGTACGTGGATTTATATAGCGTCCTAGATGGCAAGTATTTCGTCCTCAAGGCGCTCAGACATGGATCACACAGTTTAACCTGCAAACAACACCATGCCTGCCTTTAGCCTTCGTTTGCATTCACTAGATGGCGCCGCCACGGACTGTGGTGACAACATCAAGTTGCAGCTTACTACTCATTTATCGACCCCAAAAGGATGAAAGGCTGAGTTAGACTAGTTGGCTGACCTGTAGCGGACGGTTTACCCACATAAGTGGTCACCCGTCAGCTGTAGGTTGAGCGCAGGACAGCGAAAGCTCGCCGGTCAAAGACCAACGTTGTACCGCTGAGTCACGGAACCAACCCAGTGATAGAAATAATCTGAAAATAAAAATCAGAATGACGTAACAATTATGCTTTCTGTACTAGCATAAGATATGACCTCGAACGGTACGTGATGTATTCAAAGTATAGCAACATTCACATTCATTTAATGTCTAGCTCTGTTCATGGGACAGCAATGATTTTAGGTTGGGCAAAACCCTTCTCTTTTAGGCAGCAACCAAATCCAGATAATTTGGTCTTCCTTCCTGGTTTATATAGTGGTACATATTCTGTTATCGTTAGCAGAAAATAATCTCAGCATCTCAAAAGTTTATTAGCCGACAAAATTAGTAGCATCCACAGCTATCCAAAGCTACATTAAAGCACACTGGTTTTTAAGTATCATCTTACATTATGTGCTAAGAAAACTCTGAATAATGTTGTATACAAAACAGACGCATTACAGTTTACAACAAAAAACAGTACAAAAACAGCAAAACTCACAGCATAAACTCTGAAGATCTTCTTGACATCAAAACTCAAGTACACAGCAAGACACCTCAGGACAGCAGATCTTCTTTCAACTGTATCAGCAGCATTCACCTACAGTAAACCATTCCATGCAGTCGAGCACACACTAGATAGTAACAGTCAGTGAACTGACTTATGATCCAGTATTGGAACCGCCAAACCGGGTACCCAGTTGCTGGAACCAGGATACCCGGAAGCAGTCTTTGAAGAAAAATAAATCAGTCCATAAGTTTTCTGTAGCCCCCTATTGTTGTATAAAATTGACTTTTTTCTTATGGTTTTTTTGCTCATCCACAGACGTGTAACCAAGTAACGAATATTATGAACATGGACAGTAAAACAATCATAGTAAAGCACAGCCAAATCACAGTAAAATCATGGCATCAGCCAGTCCCCAATTGCCATTTGGTAACAAATGCCAACATCTAGCAATCATATATCATAAAGTCAACTAAGCTCAAAACAGTATAACTGAGCTCCATGATAAGCATAGAGGTAACAAGATGAATAAGATCTAGACTAAGTACAACACGTGACATTGTCTATCCGTTACTGACAACACAGCCACCAACCCGGTTCTATAACTCAATAGCAACTTGCTGCTACTTACTATAGGAGCCATTTACGTCACACCATTAACAGTAATGTGTCTATTCACAGAACAATAACGATGTGTATCTAATGTGACAATAACGTGAATGGCTTGGCACTGATGGGCGTTAACAAGTGTATACTTTACTGAGTAACAAAGCATGCAAAAATTGAGTAACTGTGACATTACATCGTTGAATTTACCATTTTCTTTAGTGAGTAAAAATACAGAATTTTTGAGAAAAAAGGTCAAAATCATGGCAACTCACAGCATTTGGCAAAAATCACAGTACATACAGCATGTAAGATAAATAGGGAAGTGATGGCACTGACGGTGTTGTTCCACTAAGTTTCAATTTTCCACAAATTACTACATAAAACTGGTTCTGGGTTCTCAGCTTGGAACCGCTCCCTGTCCATTGGAACCGTTTCCTAAAACTGGTTCTAATGGCAGTTTCATCTATGCAGAATATTCACTACACATAAGTGAATATTAACCAAGTTCAAAAGTGAGTGCATGGAAACTGGTGCACTAGATTCAGTTTTCTGACATAATTATATTCTTCAAATTACCAAACACGCAAAAAAACTGAATAAAACTGAGGCAACATCATCAGTCACAACAGAAAGGAAAATACTAGTACCAGTAGATGAAAGTGACAAACACAAATCAACTTGCCAGAAACAACTGAAATTTGTACATAAATTATACCCACCATCTTGCTGAATGTATCCAATTCCTGTTTGAGTTGCTTATTGGCAGTAGACTTGTCTTGGAAGAAACCCAACAGCTTTGGAGTCAGTACATCAAGCTTGAGAAAGAAGTTGTTGGCTGATACATTTGTAACTCGGGCATACTCGGCTATGACCTTCACATATATCCAAATTTCAACAAAATATAAAATTTCAACAAAATATAAGTCAACGGACACTCCATAGACACAACTGCTTTAGACTGACTACATTGTGTTCCAAAAAAATGACACTCTCGTAATCTTCAATAACATGAAAAATTTTGAACAGATATTCACGGTTTTTGGTACACTACATCCTAGTTAGTCTACTTTTTAAATGCATGCACAACTTTCCACCTTACTTTAGTTATGTTCCTACACTATCTACTTTGTCGTGCCATTGTGTTGCAAAAATCTTTAACAAACTCCAACTGATCTCAGTGACTTTTGTGCTTGATACTAGCAGACCTTCAGCTACTAACCCCAGTTATAATTTCTCACTGCATATCATAGCTACTTACTTTACTTTGCAATTTTGGACAATATTGATCCAAAATAAGAATAAAATTTAATTTTGATTTAAGTTGAAAAGTAACTGCTTCAACCTGTTGCTGAAGAAAAATTGCTGGCCATTCATTTAAAATTGTTGTACTCTTGGACAGTCTTTAACAATATGCTGTCGGCGCAGTGCAAAAGTTTTTGTCATCAAGGCTCTTATGGTGTTGTTGTTTCTTGCCCCTGGTGCCTTATGTAATTCTTCCTGCAGGGTCTTCTTCATTCCATCCTGGCTCTCAACAGTCTCACTGTGTGGCAGATTTGGGAGAAAGTTAGCTTCAGCTCTCCTTGGTTTCTTCAAAGCTGCTCGAGCTGGAGGGAGATCTGGTCTGTATCGGGATCTTTTCCCAGAGTTTATCATTACCTCTTCACCACCGGCTTTCCGGATCTCCGTGCGGTAATTCCCCATTTTAAACATCAAACTGTTTCTCCAGCCATCAAAGCCACTTTGTGACCCTGCTTCCCTCAGACAAGGATGTTTACTGATCAGAGCTTCCGCTACGGCCTGAAATTCTGACTCGGTGGGATAGGCTTTGTAATCGTACATTGCACATGTTAACTTCTGTAGGACTGAACCCTTGGCCCCTTTCGGTAAGATGAGCAAAGTTCCATGTTCCTTGTACACGGCATTACCTTTCGATAACATGAATTCGACATCATGATCAAAACGGGGAATGATAAATTCCTTCGGCCAACCACAGTTCGTACGGAAATTACTAGGAAATGGTTCACTCATCAGTATTACTGGGACTTCCTCTGCACTGACTATTTCCAAAATTTTCACAGTTCCAAATGACGACAGTTCATCAATATCATTCAATGTGCACAGACTGTTTAACTCTTTGTCTTCATACAGTATCGTGAAACTGGTCAGATTAAGCCTAGACTGAACGCTCTGATGAAGTTCCTCAACACTACGTGGCTTATTTGGCAACTTGATCTTTCTAATGTCATGATCTGAGATGATCACTCGCAGCACAAACTCAGCCATCTGTTACACATCATACAGTTTATACACATCATTTACTAACATTATAATCAAACTATTTCTATATTTTTAGCAAGAAAAATGCAAAAACACTGGAACAGTAAAAGAACTGATAATACACTATTGTGACATACTGTCATAATCTGTAACTACAAGTAGCTCTGCTGTCACAAAGAGGCCATGCAATGCTTCGTATCTGTCAGTAGTTAGCTTCAACAGTACAAAACATAGAGTAGAGTCTTTTATTGTTAGTTACGTAGGCTACAGAGTTTTCACTACGTGCAGTTAAATGCGCTGTTCTGTTGTCTTTGGCGTAACGTCGAGGCTTCTGGTCATAAACATTGTCATCTTCTCCCACAATCAACACCGCCGCTGTTTACCAGCGATGTGTCATAACTTGCGAGTCGGTGGCCGTCGTCCACCGGCGACCCTGTTGACAACACCTGGCATATTGCAGCACTAACAGCAGGCACTAAAGCGAGATAGGCTCAGAATCGCGATTTCTGCGTACCCCACCTGCATTCGATGCCCCGGTTAGGGGGTTCCCGTCGGAATATTGTCATCCCGTTTGGTGCGGAAAAACTAGAATTGTGTGGCTACCCGACGGTGAAAAAAACAAGATATCTTTATTCGTTTTGACACAATGCACGAACGTGACAGACACACAGACACTGCATGACGGGATAGGCCGCGCTTATGTATAGCATCGCGCGGCAAAAACTGTTCACACACAATGTTTATTTATTTGCACATTTTTCTCCTGGGTAAAAAAATCACTACCATTAAATGACAGATTTGCTGTTGTTACATTGTTTATAGCTAAGATCTATACATAAATTAGCCTAATGTTTGTGGGTGGGTGGGGCGGGTCTGTCTGTGAGTTTAACCGTGATTTTCTCCGTGGATACCATGCGGCCCTGGACAAATGGCAGGTGCGGGATTGTGCAGGATACGATGAAGCGGTTATTGGATGCAGTTGGTTGACGTTAAGTGGGATGTTATGCGCAATAATAATAATAGTAATAATAATAATAATAACGGATTTGTATAGCGCTTTTAGGTCCAAAGATACAGAAACGCTTGATGCAGCACAGGAGGACGAAGTGAGTTTGAATAGATGGGTTTTCAAGTGGCGTTTGAAAGTGAGAATGTTTTCGCACAGTCGAATGTGAGCAGGTAGAGAGTTCCAGGTGGATGAAGCAGCAACAGAAAAAGTGCGATGGGCCAGTTCGGTGTGTATGCGAGGAACGACGAGCATCGGAGCATCGGAAGAGCACGTGACGGTCGAAACGCAGGTTGGAATCGATGGTCACGCCAAGCGACTTGAGCTTCGATGCAACCTGCAGAGTGCTTCCGGCAACGTCGAGATGTCGAGGCCAACCAGTGCGGTGATCATCTTGGCGTCGGCGGCTGCTTACACCATTTTCATGACGTGCAGTAATGCCGTCTCTGTGGAGTGCCCGCGCCGGTATGATGACTGCAGTCGTGATTAGTTCAGAGATGAGAGCAGGTGTGGCCGCAGCCTGTCTGTCTAGCAACAGCCGTTCGATCACCTTCGAGATGGTCGTCAGGTTAGATATCGGCCGTTAGCTGGACATCTGCTCCTTGTCTAGTCCTGGCTTCTTGAGCAAAGGCAGCATCTGTGCTGTCTTGAATGCCGCTGGGAAACTGCACTCGGCAAGCGACAGGTTGGCCATTATGTGATAGCACACGAATGCAGCAGAGTTGTATCATGATCCAGTTATAAGTGAGCAGGACTGACAGGCTATGGGTGGGGACTGGGTTTGGTGAGGATTGCGGGTAGGGTGGAGCTACTTATGTTGCAAAATTACACTACACGACAGTATACTGGACAATGCTAAATACTGTACTTCATTTGCTTACCAGGGAGTTAAAATATAATGTTTCAACATTATGCAGGTGTCTGTCCCATAACTGTACGATGCAAGTGGATAATAGTCATATAGCTGACTAGGCTGCAGTGCATAAAACTTTGAATTTCTCTCAATGAGGTATCCTCGAATGTGCTCATTGTACCAACTTTTCGTGTCAACCACAAGTAAATACAGTACACCAGACACCAGTATAACCTCCACGATTTCACCAACTTGGGGAAGACCATCCTTGCAACCAGTCACAACAATCATTCCAGCACAGTATTTTGTGCCATTCACAACTGCATGTGATAAAACAGAAACAGATGCAGCACTGTTCTCGGCAGCTGCAATAGCATCTCTGTATTCTTCCCTCAAAATGCTGACGTTAACACATGGTGCTTCTGGAACTGATACCTCCGGGGAGAAATAGGTTGGTAATGAAAGGTGATATGCAATCATCAGTTGATGTTTTTGAGCCAGGGTCATGAATAAGTTCTTGAAACAGTGTGATTCCTGGACGACTCTCTTGAAGTAACTGTGTTTTGCTTCAAAGCGCATTGTCCACATTGCACCAAGAGGTCCATACTCCCTAATAAGGTCAGGATAATGTTCAATAAAATGATGTTTTGGTTTAAACTTCTTGTCGGCAAACAAATGCTTGTATGCGAGCTTGTGATCTGCAATTTTCATGGCAAGATAACCAATGCAGTGCTCACTTACAACTGGAGCAAAACAATTATCAAGTGACTTTGAACATCTTTCACATCATCATTCCTATGTTTCTTGGTAAGATGAGCAGAAAAAGTGGTTGTCACATTGCTTTTGAATTTACATTCCTGGAAAGGACAGCTTACCAATTCCTTCATAGTTGTATGTCTTCTGAGATGTTTCAGCATATGAGGCAAGTTATAACACAATTCATGTCATGCAATGCATTTCAGTGTGACCCCAACAGAGGCAGCCCTATTATCATGATTTTTTGAGATGTGCGCTTTTAAACTGCCAATACGTGCAAATGTCATAGGACAGTCATTATACAAGCAAGGAAATTCAGTGCTTCTGCCCTGCTGAAAGTGACGAACATTGTAGTGATGTAACAGCCGAGAACGTTTTAAACATATGAATGAGCAGTACTTAAACTTCCATTCCATTTTTCTGTTACACTGCAAATAAATCAATGTAGAAGGATGTCCGATCAATACAGCATCTAGTACTGACACTCAGAAATGTGTATTGCAGTGCAAAATAATTCAAAGTAATGTTCTGCGTTAGTGATTAAAGATCAACATAAAGATTTTGTGGCTAATGTGAAGATTCAGGTAGCAATGTGCAGAAAACTGAAATTTGTTTCGGATTTGGTTTTTTAAAAACCGAAGTGCTCCGAGCCGTCACTAAAATTTCATAACCATGACGGCGGTTGTCATAATAAAATGTGTACAGTTCGCAAAGCTGCATTCGTCCCACAATACATATTGAACTTAGGTGTAACTTTCTGAGATAACATGAAATTTTTATTAGACATTTTCAGTTTTAAAACCTAGGAAAACAAATGTTCTACCTTCTAAAGCTCTTATTCATCATGGGGCTATCCATTAACTGTGTACTGTTATTATTGAATAAATACAGAGATAATTATAAAAACCAAACCAAAATTATGCTTTTTTGACACTGAACCGAAAGTAATCAATAAAACCGAATCCAAACAGAGACATTCGAAAACCAAACCGAATCCGAGCCGAAAACAAAAATTAATTCTGCACACTACTAGATTCAGGCAGTAGTGTGGGGAGTGATTATGAAGTGTGGGTGGGGATGGGAGGGGGGGAGTGGGATGAGGTAGGTTGGGGGCAGTGGGATGGTATAGGGTAGGATGTGGTTGGTTGACTTTGGGTGGGGCGGTATGTGTCAGTGACGGGCTCTACGTGGGGACGGGGTGGAAATGGGGCTTGCAGGTAAAAAGGT
>Ga0209338_1000691_pt1 | contig 10478 bp, 8 predicted proteins | sample OlaalgELextract1_FD_187374 | JGI IMG/M metagenome (GOLD analysis project Ga0209338, IMG submission 187374) | Olavius algarvensis symbiont microbial communities from Tuscany, Italy - Type A ELBA extract 1 (SPAdes) (version 2) | ecosystem: Host-associated > Annelida > Digestive system >... | reverse complement strand
GTTAGTCCCTACTAGTGGCGCCGTTCGATAGATCATATACGACTTGCCCGAGATACAGTGAGATATTGGTCGATAATGGCGACGGTTGCTGGGTTAGTAATTAAGCCTTCAGTGTATCAGTTACCACAAGTGGGAGCCGCAACAGCGACGGAAAAGTTCGCATTTCAACAGCCGCCGAAATACCGGCAACGATGCCGGTAATTAATTAATTAATTGTGCGTCGATGACGACAAACTGTTCCACACGCGATGACCGGATGTTTAACTAGCAGTTAACTTCTTAACGATACGCCACTCAGAATCAGAATCCGTCTGTCCGGGAAACGTCTTGTCCAGGAAACGTCTGTCCCGGAAAGTGACTGTCCAAGAACAACACGAGGCATACACAAATATGGTATCATGGCGGATGCTTTAGTTAGTATCGTGCGATGCTCTCTGTCATTTGTACCCTACTGAGTCATCATCTGCTGTGAGATCTCAACGCTTGCGCCATTCATCAGCATTGCGTGCTTGCAGCTAGCGTTCCCACATGTCAGGTACATGGTAATTATCAAGGGTATCTGCATCTACCAAGAACGGTTGGTGCGCGACGTGAGATAGCAGCAGCTCCATCCCGAACAATACCGGTTATGATTTTTGACAAAACAGAGAGCATCGCACAATACTAACTAAAGCATCCGCCATGATACCATATTTGTGTATGCCTCGTGTTGTTCTTTGCTTTCTTAGCTTCATCCTTCTAAGATTTCTCCACGATGTCCTCCTGAAATTGGTGTGTGACTTCTTTCTATACACCAAAAGTTTCACTGACCCATCTTCCCATCGGACTAGAAGAGTGTCCAAGAAGAGTGTCCAAGAATATATCTGGTGTTAATGTGGTCCGTTAGGTTCCTCACTTGACCTTTCTTTATCGTCCACATACCGCTTCCAAAATTTTGGTTTGCATTCAACTGGTGCCTGCTTCTCCAACCATTCCATAAACAAATTTGCTATAAGCGGGGAAACTGGGCTCCCATAGCGGTACCAAACTTCTGTTAGTATATGACGCCCCTGAAAGAAAAGTACGTAGTTGTCACTATGAGATCATTTCCTTGGCGCGATGTTTGGAATTGTTCAAGTGGTGCTTTTGCTTACAAGGGGAGCCAGAGCCCAGAGCTGTACCCGATAGAGCCCGTGTAATCCACGATAGGCCGTAACTGATTCCCTGTCCTATGTATTTTCGGTGTGCAGTACATCCTGGGGACATTCTCTGCCACGGGATATAACCAATCATAATCCTGTTGCGTTATTTTGCCTTCCTTCTTCAACCTGGAGAGTTTTCCGATGAGCTCCTTCTTATACTTGGGAGTGGGGTCGGACTTGAGGATTTCATAAGTTCTTTTGTCATCCAGCATCTCCTTCACCTTCGACTCGTAATCCTCTGTATCCATAATCACTGTAGTCATCCTCTTGTCGGCCGGAAGGGGGTTATACTTATACCCTTATTCTTGGCCAGGTTTCCCAGGGCCTGTCTTTCCCCTTGGACAGGTTGGACTGCAGAGGTTTGGCAGAGTGAATCAGTCCTGCTACTTTCGCTCGAAGCTGGTGGGACTCCTCCTCCGGGAGAAATTTGCACGTCTGCTCAGTGGCTCTTTCACAGCTGGTACACAGACCCGAGCCTCCAGGGCAAGGGAGAGCAGTGTAACTCACAAGTCAGCCATCACAGGCAAAAGTGGTCGACAGAGAGGCACAGCGACAGACCAGATGGATAAAAGTGACACTTTGGATCAGGAAGATACCGATATGCATGAATCGGGACGCAGGATCCTACCAACTCAGCCACACATGGGACCAGGTAATTTCCAGGTCACGTGCTACATCGACTTGTAAACAGTCAAGACGTGATGTCCGACGGACATCGAAACGTTGTCATTAGGTAATATCTTCAGTTGTGTAGAGTAAGAAGTTTTTGGATTATTAAGGCACAGAAAAGTCTGTAAGTTGTGAACACCACAAATTTGATCCAAGCAAGATCTGGAAACGGCCTGGCTTTGTTATGAGGTCCTCCCGACGATAAGCCACATTACGCGTCCGTCTGTCCCGTACCACTGAAAACAATACAATGCTTAAACTTAGAGGATAGGAATAGCCTAAGTGGCAAAGGAATTTTGAGGCAGGGCCACATATCGTGTCGATAAGGACCGTACTACGTAGGCCTAGATAGCGATTGCGGACATTTCGCCTTATAGTCATCGGGTGCGCTATGTCCAACGGCACAGAAAAGTCTAAGTTGTGAACACCACAAATTTGATCCAAGCAAGAATAGAAGAAACGGCCTGGCTTTGTTATGAGGTCCTCCCCACGATAAGCCACATTACGCGTCCGTCTGTCCCGTACCACTGAAAACCATACTGAAAACCACACTGAAAACCACCTAAAAATATAATTTTTTATTTTATAATAAAATATAATAAAATATAAAATATAACGATAGCTAAAATATAATAAAAACATCAAATATTAATGTAACAACAAAATCGCACAACTAAAACAGCAACAGCGAACTGGGAATTTTACTTGTGTTGCATGTTGACAATAGGCAATATGAGCTACAACTGAAATATTAGTTGTGGTTAACATGTATATAAACTGCTTTTTTTACATTAATAATAAATTAAAATCTGGATATTAAAACAAAAAGAAATTCCTTAGAGGCTGCTTTTTGGCGCACCCTTTACATAATATATACGTTAATATTGTGATCTTGGCGCACTTTAAAAAAAAATTATAAATGCAGTGCATTTGCAATGCAGTGCAACTTGTACATCTCTCGCGTCGTTCTGTTTAAACAGAACGACGCGAGAGATGTACAAGTTGTAAGTAATATTGATTGTAATATTAATACTGAGGCAATAATGTAGCACACGTTGTAGTTGTAGTTATTGACGTTTTTGTCAGCTGTCCAGCGCTGCTTGTGACTGGCCAGCAGTCAGTCTTCAACGGAACCACCAGAAGTCTTCATCAATCAATTCTCAAGACATGCGGCGATAAAACCAAAATTGAGTTTATCGAAGTCGGCGGCGTCGCCAATGTTCTCGAGGAGAAGGTAAAACCGTCTGCGCCACGTGCGCTGTCTTTTTCATCTGCCTTCTGCTCTTTTATGTTAAATGTAGTTTTTGAGTTCAAACAATACAAATTTACGTTCCGGTAACATGACAACATTTTGCACTAAAATCATTTTCTATATGATCAAACATTTGCTGTATCTTAGCAGAATCACAGTTGCTATGATTATGAAATCATAGCAACTGTGATTCTGCTAAGATACAGTATGATTTTCTTTGTTGAAGTTGGAGTTAGTTACCCATTTGTCGCAAAAACTATAGCGATGGTCAAGGACTCAGTAGGCTACTGGTCATGAAGGCCAATAAACAGGACTAAAGATGCAAGCATTAGTCTTCTTTATTGGCCTTCAGCACCAGTAGCCTACTGAGTCCTTGGCCATCGCTTTGACGGTATAGTTCTTGCAGCAACTGGGTGACTACCTCCAATTTATTCTTAGCCTTGACCTTGTAATTCCTTGTGCGAATGTGTGGGGTCTGCATACATGTAGCCTAAAGCGATGATGACATGTTTATTGACATTGCGTTGCCTGGAATTTTTAACTGATTTAACCTATAGCCAAACAAACTCTGTTTGCAGCCCGACAAGCTGGTCGAATGCTTTCAATATTTCCTGCAAGGTCTCGGCCTTGGTAAGATTATAAATAATTTCATTCACTTGTAATCCAGTCGTTTAGAATATTGCTGATATTATTATGCGTAATAGTCATAGTCAGTAAGATGTTTGAGAGTTATCAATAACAAAATTTTTATTTTGGTCTGACACTGGTTTTCTAGTGTTTAAGCCAGAATAAAAGTCTGTAGCACAGTTCATCATATCATCAGTATCACCAGGCCTCCAGATCTATCTTAGACGAAGATAGATTTGGAGGCCTGGCAGAGGCACCGTTGTCGAGCTCTTTGGGTCGAGTAGCTTTTGTAGTTATTACCGGCATCATAGTTCATCATAGTTCAGTCAACGTCGTTCAAGGTTATTCGAAATTACACCTATTTTAAACTGCGATATTCTCTGTAGGCTGAAGTTTTAGAGCAAAATGTTACGTTCGACCATCTAAGCTCTGATTAGCTTCTTGATTTTATTTTGGGATCCCGTCCATATGTCCGAAACTAATCAAGCTATAAGTTAAAATTTGGTGTGCTGGCTGACATTTACATTTTTGGGGTTACCGTAGCTCCCTAACTTCTGAACCGATTGAGCTGAAATTGTGCATGAGTGATTACGTCGCCCATAGAACCCCACATGCACAAGGGGATAACTAGGGGTTTGTGACATTATGACAACTATGAGAGAGGGAATGTTAGGTTATCTAGTATTACGATGTTTCAATGTTTCAAACTTTAAGATTTCAAAAAGAAATTTATATTATAAGTGAAACATCCAAATAACACAAGAAGCTGGTGAGAAACACCCAACATACCCGCTCTCTCAGAGACAGATCAATCGCACGATACTCACTTATATACTGGCAAGGCACCTAGAACATTCTACACCTTGCCAGACACCACGCTACGATTGACCTTAGTATACATCTCCGGGCATCGGAAAACTCCCAACCGGAAATCTTATCTAAAATTATCTAAACAGAAACTATAATTACAATAGTACAACACAATAAGTAAGTAAGTCATGTATCGGCTTTGGCGAACGTCACACCTCCCAGCCGGAGATTATGCCAAGACGGAATCGACGAGGCAACGTCACAAAACCAGTAGTGAGCCCCCAAAACACATCTCATTGGGGTCCCCATCTAATTCTTTGAGGGTGCACAGAGTTCAACCTGAACAACTCTTGAAGACGAGCCTCTATCAATGGCTTCAAATCCTCTAACATATAGTTGACCTAGAGGAGGACTAAAGGAGGCTTACAATCAGCTGAGTTATCAAACTCATGCTGGTCAACGGTGACAAATCCGGGATTTTCAGAAAAATTTTCTGAATAGTTATTTAACATAGCCAAACGTTTGGTCCTCTGTTCTACTGACAGATGTGACAGTGTCTTTAAGTCAATTCTTTGACTCGGCAACAATTCTGGCTGTTGAAATTGAAATATGTGACACTGTGTGATTCATTTTAGTTTGGTCATGGCCTATTGTGACCTTGTCACGCATGACCTCATTGACTTGTGTGCAATATTTTCTGAGGCTGACTTTTCTCGTTCCTGAAAATCGACTGTGACCTTACTGTCCAATGACAGTAAGGTCACAGTCGATTTTCCTTATTTGGCCTTTGTTCTCTGCAGACACTTTTAGTGGATTAGACATATTTTCATTTTTACTTTCATCATTGTCACAATTATCATTTGTGAGCTCATCCTCATCACATCATCATCATCGTTATCATCAGTCTTATCATGAACAACATTCATCATTTCATTTGCAACAAAACTTTCGTCAGAACCAAGAATGAGAGCGTAGTTAAGTTTTTCAACTACAGCACAAGTAATGTTGACAAATCTGTTGCCGGTAGTCAACCTCACCCGGATTTTAACTACAGCTCCAGGCATCAGATGATGATCTGATATACCCGTCAGTTTGACTTGACTAAATACAGGCAAATCCAGTGATCTGACTGTGTCAACACTCACAGCACACAGCTGACATCCACTGTGAGCTGTGCTGACTGATAGATCCTCCACATCTACCTCAATATATTTCAAACAAGACCATCAGTTCGGTGTCACTGTGGCTACTCATTAATCCATCATCACATGATGGCTTCACATGGTATTGCCTAATGCCTATTACCAATCCACGTGGTTTCTTTGGCCAACTGCATATCACACTTAGAAACTACTGCATTAGCTGAACTGGATTCACAGCTACTCTCATAATCAGCACCACTCACTGGGTTACAATTACTACAGGTGGCGACACCTGCTGAACGGTCACGTGTCACACGTGCACCATCATTTGATTGTTTTGGCGGATCAACTTTCTGCTTGGTCCTACAGAAGTTCACCTGAGGTCTGGAAACAGCATTCGGTGTAAAGCCGCGGGAGCTGCTTTTCTTAGAATAACAGCTTTTAACTCTATCATACACCATCAGGTCAGTGAGTTTGTCATAACTTTGACCGATTTTTCTTGATTCTAGATAGTATTCAAACAGCGAAATTAATCGGGTTGAAAATTGAGTATATGTCTTGCTCTTGTCCTGAATTAACTTCTCCAGATATACTGCTGGAGACAAATGTAATTCTTTCAATAGAAAACTTTTAATGTTTTCATATTTTGCAGAGTGAGTCGGGTCGCACTTACTCATTAAAAGCTTTGCGCGGTCCGAAAAATAAGGCCGAATCAAAATAAATCAGCTGGGACTGATAACTGCTCGAACAGTTTGTCAATACTGACAAACCACGATACCACATCAATGCCCTCACTAGGCATCTTAATAATCGTATTTCTCAGGGCATCACCCCAAGTCTTAATCTTCACCGCAGTGCTTTCTTTATATGCTCTATCTTCTCTCCATTTTCTCTCTTCGAACTCTCTCTGCCTGCGTTGCTCTTCCCATTGCTGCTCACGTTGCAATCTCTGCTCTTCTAGTTGTAATTTCTGCTGTTCTAATTGCTGCTCACGCTGCAATCTTTGATCTTCTAGCCTTTTCTCCTCTAATTCTCGCTGCTGCTCTCTCTGCAACCTCTGCTCTTCCCGTTGCTATCGGTGGTCTTCTAATTTCCTCTCTTCAAGCATAATCAACCTTTCCTCCATCGCTAACCGCCTCTCCTCAACCGACTTATCACCACCGGCAGTATGCTGCACACCGGCCTTACTCTCAACAAACTCAGCTTCCTCTTAACCATCACCACCACCATCTTCATCCTCATCTTGTTCCTCTTTAGCAGGAACATATGCCGTCTCAGTCAATAACACCTTGGCATAATGTCCAGTAATGTAGCCCGGTCAAATGGAGTCCTCCAGAAGACGATGATAATAACTGGTTATTATAATGTTAGGTTATCTAGTATTACGATGTCTCAATGTTTCAAAAAGAAATTTATATTATAAGTGAAACATCCAAATAACACAAGAAAGAAATGACTAACGATGAACACAAAATCAACAATATGTAGAAACTGAGCAAAATCCTTAAAACTATATAAGATAGTCCAAATTTTAATTAGTGTTCTTTCACGCAGATACTATTGCCAAAGTATTTTTTGGGGTATAAAAATTTTTCCGCAAGGGGGCATCCAGGGGGCGCAGCGTCCCCTAATGTAAATTTGGGACCACGCTAATATATCGTAAAGTACTAGAGAACATCTAGTGTCTCTTTACACACACGGTCTGCCTATCACCACATGATCAGGACAGACTATCACAACGATTCTACAGTTCATATCTTTAATAAGAAACTGTCAAACAACAGATTTGACCTATGCAAATCGTATCTGCTGAGTAACGAATACTCATACAAATCACTCTGCTGGCCAGTCAGAGCCCACCTTCACCTACAATGAAGTTAAATAGTAATTCCCTTCTCTAAGGTAAATTACTTCACCAGCCGGACAGTCGGCTGTGTGGATTCATAGTGTGTATGAACACACTATGAATCCACACAGCCGACTGTCCGGCTAACGTTAATCACCAAAATATATATTATACTGGCATATACTATTATATACTGGCAAGGCACCTAGAACATTCTACACCTTGCCAGACACCACGCTACGATTTGATTACTAAAGTACACATCTCCGGTCATCGGAAAACTCCCAACCTGAAATCTTATCTAAATTAGATTCGAAACCGAAACTATAATTACAATAGTACAATTGTTATGTTATAAGTAAGTAAGTCAAGTATCGGCTTTGGCGAACGTCACAGGGTTTAGGGGGGTAAGCACTGCGCATGGGTGAAATGTAACCCTCACGGCGTAGACATTCCGTTTTTTAAATTTTTTTTGTAATTTCTTTGCCTTCGCGTACAGACTAGGGTATTTAGAACATCTCAATAATTTTTTACCAAACGACGTAAATCGACGGTCATTGCATTCCTAGGGGGAATGCAATGACCAAATATCTTAGCCCGTGCCCCCAAAATCCCCCAAAAACCCCAATTTGGCGGACCTTTCAATGCAAAACCTATTATACAGTGAGCGCTCCGTTAGTCCCGCTATGAAGGTGAAAATTTACAATTATACAGATATTGGCAAGTACTTGTGCGTATCACAAATTTTTTTCCGCTAAAAAAAATTAAAAACACAATTAGAATGTGAAGAACTCGCTTATCGTACAAAAATTTCTCCGCTAGGGGGCGTCAAGGGTGCGTAGGCCCTCCTAGTGTAAATTTGGGACCCACCTAATATCTCGGAAACTACTAGAGCTAGAAAGTTGAAATTAAAAACGCTATTAAATATGCCAAAGTACTCGGTTTGGGTATAAAAATTTTTCCGCTAGGGACATCCAGGGGAGCGCAGCGCCCCCTTATGTAAATTTGGGACCACCATAATATCTCGTAAAGTACTAGAGATAGAAAGCTGAAATTAAAAACACAATTAGATATTGTGAAGTACTCGCTTATCGTACAAAAATGTCTCCGCTAGATTGCGTCAAGGGTACGTAGGCCTCCCTAGTGTGAATTTGGGACCCCCTAATATCTCACAAACTACTAAAGCTGGCTGGTTGAAATTAAAAATGCAATTAGATATGCCTAAGTATTTTTTGGGTATAAAAATTTTTCCGCAAGGGGGCATCCAGGGGGCGCAGCGTCCCCTAATGTAAATTTGGGACCACGCTAATATCTCGTAAAGTACTAGAGATAGAAAGCTGAAATTAAAAACACAAATAGATATTGTGAAGTATTCGCTTAGCGCACAAAAAATCCGCTAGGGGGCGTCAAAGGTGCGTAGGCCCCTAGTGTAAATTTAGGCCCCCTAATATCTCGGAAAATACTAGAGCTACAGGTCTGACGTGTTCGCGAGTCTGAGAAAAAGGTATAAATAAATAAATAATAATTTTTGTTATATTTCACCCATTTGCCGAGAAGCCCCCAGTGTGTGTATTTGTACCAAATTTGGTATAAGGGGTCGCCTCGTTGACGTAATCAACTGTGCCGAGTTTTTTATCGATCGGTTCAAGGGTACCGATTTTGTGGGGGGGGGGGGAAATTTGTCCATCTCCATAGGAATTGAAGATCGCCGTTAACACTGTCTGGACTACCGTTCAGACTGTGATTGGCGAAAATAAATTTTCACCTGTTAAACAATCGGTACTGGTTTTATTTCCTTAAAGCTTTTTCAGTTTCCCACAGCGGGTTGCAGGTCACTCACAAAATCTAATCGGTTTTGTCGAAAGTGCAGACGCAAAGCGCCTGATACGATACGATACAAAAAAATTTAACGTGCGCGCCCTCTGGTCGGCTATTGTAAGTATAGCTCAATTTTGTACCGTTTTCGAAGATGTTTGATACTCATAAAACTAGAATGATTGGGCTAGCGAGCGGTGAAGAAACTACGACAATGGGTGACTTTAAAAAATAGATCAAACCCCGATAGTGTGCATGCTTCAAAACATGCTCACTATCTGTGAACTCGAGCTCCAGGCTCTGGACTTAGTAATCAATTCCAAGAAATCTTCTTGCATAAGAACTGGCTCTCGTAATGATGTAACTTGTGTTTGTGTACGTATTTGTTCTTCATCGGATGTTTTGTTGAAATGAAGTATCTCGGTGTAACTATTCAGTTCCCGAAATTTTAAAATATCTACGGAGGAATCTGGAAGTGTTTTAGATAAGAACATGGATCAGACCAGACTCTAATTAAAACCTACTACTTTTCGGCAGACGATAGCATTTATTTATGACAAACGTTCCGAATGCGAATGTTTACGTTTTTGCAACCAGAAGAAAAATCAAGACTTGCTAAGAGATTAGTTTGATCTGCTAGAGATTAGCAGTTTAGGTCAGTATTTTTTTACATTATGCAGTTGCCGATCAAACCGAGTTTTAAAGATTAAGTTCGGTTTGATCTTCACGATGAAACCGATTTCTGTACTAATCTTGAAGATCAGACCGAACGCTTATCATCACTTGAAAAATTTATGCAAATTAGGTTTCAGAGGAGATTTTGGTCTAAGAACTAAGTCTGATCTGTAATCTATTTTATCAAGTCACCCAATGTATTAAGCCGTTTCGATAGAATACCGGAACGTGAAGGACAGACGGACAGACATAACTGCTATATATATCGCGCGTCGCGTGTCTTGATTCTTTAAGAATTAATATAAAAAACTTCCATAGGAGTTTGCATTTTTGTAAGGGTAGAGATGACACATCTAAAACGGAAAAAATACTTTGCTAAGATAGAAAAAGCACAAATACGACCTATATGAATCTTATTCCGAAATGTCAAGTTCTGCATATTGTAAGGTCCTGTTTGTGAT
>Ga0209338_1000690_pt1 | contig 10479 bp, 7 predicted proteins | sample OlaalgELextract1_FD_187374 | JGI IMG/M metagenome (GOLD analysis project Ga0209338, IMG submission 187374) | Olavius algarvensis symbiont microbial communities from Tuscany, Italy - Type A ELBA extract 1 (SPAdes) (version 2) | ecosystem: Host-associated > Annelida > Digestive system >... | reverse complement strand
GGAGACTTTTTATACGTTCATGAGAGGGACCTAATAAACAAGTTAAAGCCAAAAAACCTTCTATTGCAATTTGTTCTAGGTCCAGTTAAATGATTGCTAGATTTACTGGACTAATCTGATTAGGTTTGCGTGTGTGTGTGTAATCATAGCGTCACAATAGCAGGCGTTACCGTGTTACGTTATAATTTACATATCATAAACAGCTGTACTGATGCGGCATTACACTGCGATAATTTTAGAAATGAAGATGGAGTCTAGTAGCAAGTAGAAAACTGTTTTTTTTGTGTGATTGTATATAAATAGTCTTTTACTTTGCATGTACATATAGTAAGAAAGCGAAACAATAAACAGAAAATTTCGACCAAACACGAATTTTATACGTCTGGCGGGTTGCCGTGTGTGCTTAATGCTTATGTAATATGCTCTGCGTACTGTAGCGATGACGTTTTTGTCTATTTTTACCGGCAGGCCTGCGCATAGCGCAGCCATGCCGGTATTGTTTTTTACTCAGTAGTCGAAAAAGAGGTTTTTCTCAAAGGTCTGCTCCCCCGTGTTAAATTTCACGTTTATCAGGGCACTAATGTGGGAATACAGCCCCCAAAACTGTCAAAATTTCGAATTTTGGCCATAAATTTGCCCCTCAGGGGTCACTCGTTTGCACAATTTTTACGAAATTCTCAGATTTTATACCCATCTATAGATAGCTTTTAAGTTTATAATTTGGTCGCTTTCGGGGACAAACAATTAAGTTATAAGCATTTTCCCGCGGACGGGGCATTTTCCCTCAAATTTTCAATAGCCCCTAGCGGCGAAACTACTAATCGGATCAAAAAAAGTTAAGGGGATGCAAAAATGGTACGGACCTCCTCTATCACCATGCCAAGTATGGTTAGGATCGTGAGTCGCGCGCCGGCTGTAGACGAAAAAGTGTGAATTTTTTGTCTGTCTGATTGTTTGTTTGTCACGCTTTGGAGTTACAAAGTTTGTGATAACGGAAACGCTATGAAGCAGTATTCTTATCAAAACAATTATGGTGTTATTGCATGCAGGAAAGTTTGTAGTTGTGCACCTATACTCTACTTTTTCTGTGGACCCCCAAAATTTTTCCACAGGGGCAAATTTATGCCAAAAATTGCGATTTTTCGCGATTATTGCGGTTGTAGGCCCACATTTTTTTAAAGCCAAAATGGTGAAATTTGGTATGACGATGCTGACCTGGGACTCCCTTCCCCAAGCCAAATTTTGTAAAAATCGCATAAGGGGGTATACCCTTTTGGGCAAATTTATACCAAAAATACCAATTTTGGCGATTTTGGGGGCTGTAGGCCCACATTTTGTAAGCCAGAATGGTGAAATTTGGTATGACGATGCCGACATGGGACTCCCTTCCCTACGTTAAATTTTGTAAAAATTGCTTAAGGGGTATACCCCTTTTGGGCAAATTTATACCAAAAAATACCAATTTTGGCGATTTTGGGGGCTGTAGGCCCATATTTTTTAAAGCCACAACGGTTAAATTTGGCAGGAGGGTGCGGAACTGGGACTCCCTCCCCAAGCCAAATTTGGTAAAAATCGCTTAAGGGGGTATACCCCTTTTGGCAAAATTATACCAATAATTAGCAATTTTGGCTATTTTGACGCCTGTAAGCCCACATTTTAAAAGCCACAATCCTGAAGTTTGGCGTGAAGCTACGGACCTGGGACACCCTCGCCATGCCTAATTTTGTAAAAATCGCTCAAAAGTCGCTCAAGGGGGCCGGTATTGCATTGCCTTCGGGAGGTGATGCATATTGATTTCTAGTTGTTTTTCAGATTTGTAATATAAGTTTATTTGAGATTGGCCACTTGTACGTTGTATACGTGTACTGGAATACTATGAACACTATATCGTGTAAAGTGTAAACATCTTAGGCCTACTCATTAATAGCGCTTGTGATAGATTTACACCGTCTAACGCTACAGACCACGTCCAGAACACAACGTCGTCGTTGAATCTGATGTCCTTGCATTTGTGACAGAAGAGAACAGAACAGAACAGAGTTTATTTGCCAAATAAAATAGACAGCTGTAGATACAACAGGCAATCTATCATGCTGGCCACCCTTGATAGCTGCTATCGTGTAGCTGTTCTAATAAACATTAAAAACAATACTGCAATACTGCAAAAACACTATTACAATATTACTGTAACTGTTAAACAATACAGCTAAGACAATACTACAAAAACACAAAGAGAAAAAGCACAAAAAGACAAAAAGACAACATCAGCAAATCAGCCGCGCATGCAGAGCAGGAGAAAGATCATATTCAGGAACATTTTCTTAAATGAGGATTAGAGAATCCATTTCTTTGATTAATTACGCAAACAGGAAGCCTATTGTTTGAGACAAACGTTGTACTTTTTGGTGGGATTACATGATTTCAGTTGAGTTGGTAATTCAGCTTCAATTCTCACACGTCGTCTGTTTCAGAAAACGTCTGTGTAACCCTGATGAGTGCCATTCGTCGCTGGCAACAGCGACCGCGTTCGCTCAGACAATAGGTCTGGCGCTGCCTGTCTGGAAAGCGGCGAGTGCGTGCTACAGAGGTCGGATAAATGCGATGAATAGGACGGCTGCAGTACAGTATAGTGACTTGTATCGTCCCGACGCTAGCAGTTAAGCGTATTAGACTGAGCACACTGGTGCACACATGCAATCTCTATGTCGACAGAAAGCTGCGTGGAGGTTCGTTGCAGTCGCCGTGGGAGACTTTAAGCAGTCGTAGAGAATGCTTTTGTGTCCGTCACTGCTGCCGCATGTAGCCGCTGACGACGACCGAAGAACCGAAACAATAGCCCCCAAACCTATGCTTGTTGCTGCTACTTGAGTATGTTTACTACTTGGAACGCAATGGAAAACGAACAATGTTGTTCAGGGTAGAGTAAAGTAAATGTGGATTTATCTAGCGCATCGTCGCGAACACGCCTCTCCCGTACGTCGGCGTCGATCTCCGCTAGCCAGTTCCTTCCGCCGTGCACCAGCGAACGCTGCAAGACCACGGATACCTGCTAGTGTATCACGCGATGTGCCTGTTTACTTTCCCAGCTTTCGCTGGGTACTCATTTTACCGACCCACGGACGGATGGCTTAGGCTGAGTAGACCTGGGTGCCTGGTTCTGCTCCGAGGTGGTTAATCCGTCCAGAGACGGTCACCCATCCAGGCACTAACCGGCCTAGCGTAGAGTAACTATGTTAGTCGAGACCAAAGTGTTACCGCTAAGCCAAACTGGCAACCCGGGTGGTTTCTATTGCGTGCCAGATGTGTTAGCAACTCCAGTATGGATCTGACCTGTGAGGCACAGATCAGTTTCCAGGTCTGGAATCACTTGTAGCCTAGTTATAATGACAACTTTACGTCGGATGACTTCTCCCTGGGTACACTGTGAGTAAAAAACTGGACCATTTTTCATTTCAGCATAACTTTTGCAAATATTGTCCGATTTTAATTCTTTCACTGTTGCAGACAGAAATTATATCCACAAAGACATAATTGAATTTTCCACTTTACCTATAGTTTGTTGCTGCACTACCTTGAAAAATGCAACCGTATACACTTCTTTACAAAATAACTGTTGAATAAATCTGCAATGCATGCGGTAATTTCATTGTTGTTATACAAAGCACGAAATTCTGGTGATATCTCTTACCGACGTCTTCGATGCTGCTTCACGACGTCATAATGGCGTCATATTGCTGCCAGCGATACGCAGAGTGTCTGGTAACGACTTCGTGTTCCAGCAGGACAGTGCGCCGGCGCACTGCGCCGCGCACGTGAAACAGTTGAACTGTGGCGTCAAGAAACGCCAAACATTCTTGCGTCCAACCTGTGGCCTTCAAACGGCCCAGATCTCAGTCCTACGAGATCTGGGCTGTCATGCAGCATCGTGTTTACCATAGACAAATCTATAGTGTGGATGACTTGAAACGGTGGCTCATCGATGTCTCGTGCGGTCTTGAACAGTCAATTTTTGACGAGGCTATTGATCAGTGGCGAGGAAGACATCGAGCGTGTGTCCATGCTAAAGGCGGACATTTCAAGTACAGCATGTGAACTGACAATGCTGATTTTCTCCATCGCTGTCACATTCAGTGTGACTTGTTTGACTGTCACATCTTTAATTACGAAATCATGCCGGCAACGTTCAAATAAAAAAGGGTCCAGTTTTTTGACTTACAGTGTAGTCACAGTTGTACTTACAATAATTCTACGTGCTACAAGTTCGAGCGGTCACGTTATTACGGTTCTCAAGTTCAACAATCGTTCCACTTGATACGACACGTCTTTGACTCATACTTCGCTCACGCTGGACAGTCCAACAATCTGCAGCAACGTGAGAAACGGCTTTACCGTTCACTAATGAATAGTTGTTAATGTACAGAATTTTTGTATGTCGGTAATTTGCGTTTGCTTGCACATTCGGCATGCTGCTGGCCGTGCAGAGCGTGCGGTTATAACTAAGCCAGTTTCAGCTGGATGATAACGTAATGGACACCGTCGAAATGGCTTTCACAGTTTCCTCATTTGCAATTCTGCCCACAGGTGACAGCGCTGTGGTGTGCGCTGGATACGGCCGGGGACCCGTCGCCTCATGGGTTTGGTCAGCGCTGACGCCGGGCCGTATATTATGCATTAGAAGAGGTCGTCGTTGTGTTGCACAGTTCCATATCGGCGTAAAATCGATTTTAGTCGTCTGTAGCCGACGGACGTGAAGCGGCGCCACAGCAGTGCTGCTCCGACTTTGAGATGGTGATCTGACTGCCGTCCACGACACGACGATGTGGAATCTCCGCATCATCATCAGCACAATCGTTAGCAGCAGCAGCAGCGCCGTAGCGGGCAAAGCCGTCGCACCGCGTCCGCCCGTGCATGAGAGGTTTGCACTAGCACTACCGGTCTCCATCCCGCACCGATGCTTCGTGTCTGTCAGTAGTTAGCTTCGATAGTACAACACGTCGAGCAGCGTCTTTTATTGTTAGTTACGTAGGCTACAGATTTATCACTGCTGCAATTAACTGCTGTTCTGCTGTCCTGCTGTCTTCGGCGTAACGTTGAGACTTCTTGTCATAAACATCGTCGTCTCTTGCTATCAACAAACGCAGCCGCTTACCACCAGCAATAAGTGTCAAAACTTGCGGGAGCGTGGTCCGGCGGCGCGTGTTAATAACGCTATAGCCAGTCGTAGCGTTAACAGCACGCAGTGAAGCCAGATATAGGCTCAGAATCGCGATTTCTGTCAACCCCACCTGCATTCGCCGCCCCCGTTAGGAACTTAGGGGGTTCCCGTCGGAATATTACCATGCCGTTTGGTATGGAAAAGTTACAGTGGTGTGGCTACCAGACGGTGAAAAAAAATGTTGAAGATACGTTTATTCGTTTTGACAGAATCCACGAACGTGACAGACAGACAGACACACACACAGACGGACACCGCATGATGGCTAAGGCCGCGCTTGCATAGCATCGCGCTGCAAAAAAACTGACTGAAAATAACGATGTTGTTTGGTAACGCTATTTACACGACGAAATTTGTCCGGCGACAGCTGAACAGTGCGAGTGCGAGTGATGAAATCGCTCAACGATGATTTGTGATAGTACAAAAAAGAACAGAACAGAGTTAATTTGCCGAAGAATAATTTTTACACGTATAACATACGATGTAGGTACAATAGGCAGTCCATCGTGCTGGCCACCCTTGATAGTTGCTGATATGTAGTTATTACAAATAAACATTAAAAAACATTATTACAACACTACTAAGGCAGTACTACAAAAATTACGCAGTTTGAATTTATGTGCAAAATGGCATGTTCTGGTGCATGTTGTACAATCACTAGAGGTGTTACGCTTAATCTGAAACAATTTATACTGTGATTGAACTTCTAACCTAACACGACAAGGGCTAACCTCTATCCACACTAGAGTGCCATTGAAATGTGGGTCAACCGGTCAGGTTGCATTATAAAGTCATTAAAATGGCGGCATTCAGTAGTCCATATACGACTTTCTATTAGACTGCCATTGTAACTATTTATTTATTTGTTTTATTTATTTATTTGTTTTATTTATTTACTTATTTATTTATTTATTTATATTCATTCATTCATTATTTTACCGTTGTAATTTTTTCAGTGCCTGAAATGGTACAAATCTGCCAAGGCTTTTAAAGAAGACATTAACAATGAAAGAAAGTGGTCCAATTTTTGGGTCCACCGTGTACGTTGTTGACGCAGTGAACCGTGTAACGACGTCGACTCCGTCACGGTGACGATCTTCATCGGCGGTCAGCCGCGAGATATCGGCGTCTTCTGCAGCAACCAACACCCGCCAACGCTTATGAGCAACGACATCCGCCTCGAAGTGACCTTCGTCAGTCGTAGCATCAGACCTATCACCAAGGGCTTCCGCGCCACCTACCGTTTCGTTGAAGGTACATACATTATAGGCAGGGGCGTAGCCAGAGGGGGGGCTGCTGGGGGGCCTAGGCCCCCCTAGAGAGCAAAGACAAAAAAATAAGCGTTTCCTGTAGAAGCACAGAATATGGTTGTGACGTTGTGTACATTCGAAAACGTTTAAATATTTCTCCTATCGACCGTATATATTTATTTATTTTGGAAGGGAAGTAGGGGGAGGGGGGCTAGGTAGGACCGTAGGAGACTGCAAACAGATAGGAGTAGGAGTAGGCCCCGCGCACCAGGCCCCCTACGTGCAATTTCTGGCTACGCCCCTGATTATAGGCCTGCGTCAGAACGGTTGGCATCGACAGCATTTCGGCGTCGTTTCTGCTAAGACTGCATGCGAAGTGTAAGATCCCAGAATTCAAAAGTTTGCTTTCGGCTGATTGTTACGGCACAGAATATCAAACTGAATGTTTAGATGTTGTCAGGAAGCTTCTAAACGAATTTTGTATGTTTTTTGGGGGAGGCATGGCCCTGTCGTTAATTGTGTTTAAGGGAATACGGTGAGATGGCACCGCATAGCAAACCTTCAACCGTTGCTGTGCCGCACATGTGTAAGAAGACCAGCGAAACAACTTCCGGTCACGGCTGTCGTTGTACCGGAGTACTGTAGGGAAATGCATCATGGGATATGTCCTTTCACTCGTTTGCTGCGGTTATAACCTGAGACGTAGGTTGGCTAAGACAAAAATAGCTCATTAATCACACCCGTAACTAGCAATCCCGCATGCTAATTAGGGCTGTTCCGCGTACACGAGCTGCTCGTTCAGCTGAAGCTCAAAAAAAGCTCGAGTTTTATTTTTGAGCTCGAGCTGCTCGAAATTTTTAAAACTAAATTTCTATGTCCACTTACACCCAAATTGTAGCATCAGTAATTTTTCACAGTTATCATAATGCTTAGTTTCAGTCGTCGGTTTAATTTTCGCGTCTGAGCCGCGGTCTGTGGTCCACGCTGTGGGTCTAATGTGACTGATGACGTAATCACTGCGTCAGTACTAGAGTACAAAAGTAACGTTGCTTCTATTTTGACGAGTTAACGCTGTTACTTCCGGTATCAGTCGGTGTCAGTACTGAATAAGATACTCGACAGAGTATTTGAGCTTTTGCTCGATTCTCACAGCCCTAAAGATATATAGCATGGTACGCCGAGGAAAGCCAAGACCGACCAGCCAATTGTATCTCATATTAGCTAAACTGTGCCGCGATGTCCAATACGTCAGCGCAATCTATCGGTACGTACCACAGACCCCTTGAATTTACAGCATTGTAGGCGCTCATGCTCGGGTCTGCGATATTGGGTCCATTGGATTTTTTTTGCGAAAATTGATACACAGGGCCTAAAAAAACATTTTTTTGTGTCCACGAGGACGAGTTGCTCTGAGCTGCGGACGAATTGCTCAGGGAGGAAGGACAAACGCATCCTGTGGTTCTTTTGCACAATGACCTGAACGTTACTACGGTTGCGAGCAGTGGCGGATCCATAAGGGGGAGACGGTGTGGTCGATCGCCACCCCTAAAAGTGAGAGTGGTCTCTGAAGAGTTTTTTGGTAACCAGTTTTCCCAATTTGTAGTAGTAATCTTCCTATTCCAGGGTTTCAGAAATTCTTCCCCAATTACAAATTTTTCACCCCAGGACTGCTAATGTGTCTGCGCAATTCGCGCTAACCAACCAACCGACAATGACACTCATACTTGTATATCTACTCTATGTGAGGCGGATACAAACATGACGTAATCTGACGTTACGTTCTATGTGCATGATGTCTGCTGGACCTACGCCAAAGAGACTACGGCAGTCTATTTTGAAGTTTTCACGTTCGACGCCTACATGTAAATGTTGAAGTTTTTACGCATTCTTTAATGACTTAATAATCAACGAAAAATCAATATTTTCTTAGAAGTTCCGTTCAAGTTCATAGCTTATGCAAGTAGCCTACATGTAGTTGGCGTATGGCATGTTGTAGCTTATATCCTTTGTCATCAAGCCATATAGCGAGTCGCCCTTACGGTCACAAAACTGGCACGCAAAGATTGGAATATAAAGTTTAAAAAACACATCAGAATGCACCAAATAACGCTATTTCAAGATAAAAAGTCCAAAAATTTTCTGGGGAGGGGGCACAGCTCCCTCCCAGACCCCACCCCAGTGGGGAGGGGGACACCCCCTCCCCGCACCCTACCCCTCGGCGCCTACGGCGCCTCGATGCTCGCACCTTCGGAGCTCGCTACTCGGCGCCGTCGGCGCCTTGTTTAAGGCTGAAGGACGACTTGTGTTTTAGACTTTTATTAGGCCGTGCTGATACAACGTCATTACTCCGTCGCATTTGCCCGATTTCGGTGAAATTTGGCAGGCTGGTCATGCAGAATAACATGCCGATTACGATGATGTAGTCGAAATCGAAACCGGAATAAAAATTCCAATATGGCGGACGTTTGTTTCTTCAAACCGGAAGTAGTTATATCTCAGCAATCGATTGAGTTATCCGGACGAAATTTGGTTTACTGGTAGACTTTGGCCTTGTCAAGAGAGCGAAGTCACTCAATCCGAAACCGGAAGTAGTATTGCGCCGCCGCAGCTGCCATGTCGAAAATCGATAAGACGTCATTATTCTGCCGCGGGTGGCCCGATTTCGATGCAGTTTGGCAGACTGATGCAGAATAACATGCCAATTACGGTGATATGATCGAAATCGAAACAGAGAGAAGAATTCCAATATGGCGAACGTTTTTTTTCTACACCGGAAGTAGTTATATCTCACCCGGTTTCGGATTGGGTGGCGTTCCTATGTATGTCGGCCCTATTTTTAGTTGTTGCCCTATTTTTCATTTGCTCTGTATAACCGTGACTGATAACAAATGCACTACAGCTTTTTACAACCAACAGAATAACTCACCGACAAATAATGCTGCAGACATTTAATAGCGGTAACAGCGAATTGCCTTGAGTGGCACACTACTATAAGGTGGAACTATGTATCTGTTGCTTTAGATTTTGGAATCGACGCAGGAGAAATTGCAAATGATATGGGTAAGTCGACAGACACTATAACGAATTCGCTATAAACGACATTTGCACTCAGGCATGACACGACGATGCAAAATCTTGTAGTCGTCGTCATTGTCGTCATCATCATTATCATCATCGCAGGGCCTAAACAAGTAGCTCTGCTGTTGCAGAGAGGCCGCGCGATGCTTTTGTGTCCGTCAGTAGTTAGCATCAACAGTGTAATACCTCGAGCGCAGTCTTTTATTATTGTTACTTAGACTTCAGTTTACCACTGTGTACAATTAAGTTGGTTTAAAATCGAGGCTGGTATTCGCCAGGGCTGTGTGCTGGCCCCGGATTCATTTGCCACAGGCATGGATTGGTTGCTGGACAGGACTATTGAATTTTGCTCGATTTGTGTGGCGTTTGGCCAGAGCTCCTTCAGTTATCTGGATTTTGCTGACAGTGTCTCTCTCCTTGCTGAACTGCTAGAGCTTCTTGTTCCCATATAGGAGACAATGGCAACTGAGGCAGCATCCATAGGGCTCGAGGTGAATTGGCAGAAGACAAAGGCAAAGGCTTTGGGTTACAGGGAGGATATGCCATTAGCCATTAAAGGACGTCATAGTAGTCGAGGAGTTTGTCTACCTTGGCTTTCTTATCCACTCATCAACCGGAAGCACTTGTGACATCAGCCGCCGAAGTGTCATCACTCGTGCTGCCATGCAGAGCTTAGAAAATCAGATTTGGAGGTCACGGCTCGCCATCTCAACGAAGTTGAAGCTGTACAACGTGTGTATCTTACCAATATACCTGTATGGTTCGGACTGCTGGGCGATATCTAAGATGGACGCACACAAGATCGATGCACTCGACCAGTGGTGTCTGCGTATGCTGCTTGGCATCAAATGGTACCAATCTGTATGGAATGATGATGTATGGAGGCTAATGAAGCAACCCAAACTCACTGCTATAATCCAGTCGCGCCGGCTTACC
>Ga0209338_1000686_pt1 | contig 10503 bp, 3 predicted proteins | sample OlaalgELextract1_FD_187374 | JGI IMG/M metagenome (GOLD analysis project Ga0209338, IMG submission 187374) | Olavius algarvensis symbiont microbial communities from Tuscany, Italy - Type A ELBA extract 1 (SPAdes) (version 2) | ecosystem: Host-associated > Annelida > Digestive system >... | reverse complement strand
TGCGGAGATCAGCGCCGACTTACGGGAAACGGTAGCACATTAGAGGTGGTGCTCCACGACTATGCGCTATACAAATCCACGTTTACTTTACTTTACTTAATTACTAGATAAGTTATGACGGCGCATTAACGTGCAACCAGTTTTTTGGATTGCACAATTAACATGATTATAATAATTGTTTTACAGCCACTATCACACTAAAGCAAACAGAATACTGAAACATTGCCTGCTAACTGTATGCATGATCATTCAACATTTATTATCATCCATTGATATAACAAGTGACCACAACATAATGGATAAATTAACTGGTTAAAAATATCTGCTTACCATTTTCACGATTAAAACATCCAGGTCTGTTAAGATGAAATCAATACTTTAAAATGTGTCTTCCAGTATTACCCACAGCATCAAATAGACAATGACATATACAAGATACCTGAATTGTTTGTAGATGATTCTACTAATTTTGCTGAATACAGCTGCCAAACTGTTATAACATTTGTGACTGCATAAGAACTGTATGCATCATGCATACTGTATCAGAAATCAGTGTGCAATATACTTAGTGTACACAGGGGAGCCAGATGCAAGGGGGGGGGGCACGTACCCCCAAAATAATGTTACATCGTGTGTTACATCTCTGTGACTTTCAGATACTGTGCAATAGTACAGTATAGAGTATTAGATGTACTGAGAAAAATATGAACTGTATACTGTAACAGATTTGCATTTTTTGTCTGTGTTGAGTAAAATGGACACTTTTCCTCTTAGTTTTTAGCCTGAAACTTAGCATTTTTGCAGCTTCTGGACTCCTATTAGGGCTCTGCCCTGGACCCCGCTAGGGGACCCTGCAAGTGCCCCTCCCAAACCAAAATCCTGCATCTGCCCATGACTGCACAGGTTTTCCTGATATCGGTGATGAAAACAAGCACCAATTTACACTGCCGATGTTTCACATCAGATGCTCTGTTTTGATACCAGAAAACATGATACCATAAAGGGGTGTTTATAGCGACACAACTCAACTGAACTCAACTGACCCAGCTGAACAGCGTACAGCCAAGTCAGTCGTGTTTTTGTTTATGATGTCACGACCTACAAACTGAGTCAACTGTTGTTCACGCTGTGAACGTGTCGACAACTCAATGTCGAGTTGAATTGAGTTGTGTCGCTATAAACGGGCCTTCTTAACAAAGAGCTAGTACAGGAAAACGAGGTGCCAACCATTGGATGTGTGTAATTACATTAAATGTCTTAAAGCATCTAGAAGTAAGTTAACAAATACTCGTCAAATGTTACATGTTACAGTTACATAATTACAAGTAATATATACATCTATATTGTCACACAACATACACAAGCATATGAATAATGTGCTCAAACATTTTTTAAAATATTAGACATGCTTAAATACGACAAATACTAGACACATCGAAAAATTTGGCAGATGTTTGGTTTTTTTGCCAATCTGCAGTAGATGAGACTGATCTACGCACAAGAATGACATGCTGTTGCTGCACTCTGAGACAACATAATGCTGCAGTGTCAGACAGCATAGAAACAAACAATTAAAACACGAGTGATGTTGCAGAACTGGTGACACACAACCAGCAACGACATGGTACATTTTACAATTATGTGCCTAACTGAACAGTGAACTGAGGGCAAGCTAGTGCACACAACATAGTGATATGCAGCAGCCCCACTGCCGACCACATAAACACATTCAAAATGCAGCTATTAGCACAAGACTGCAACAGCACATCACATCGATTATTACCTCACATCAGCAATAGCAGGCAAGGTACCATTTTCGGCTGCCTGCATCTGTAAATCCATATGTCAGCAAGATGCCAGCAAAATAGTAACAGCTATGGTCATATTGGCATGGCATGGCACAGTAGGGTTTAACGTCCCACTCGACACATTATAGGTCATTTCGGAGACAATTTTACGGGTCAGATGACCCAACCAACAGCATCGCAGCACTGCAGGACGATGGTTGGTCAACCACATCGCGGGGCAATCCCAATCATATTGGATAGACTGGCAATGTTACTGAGATCGTGCCATCAAATTTCTGGCAAAAATGAAGATCGCTACTCAAAAAAAACCTCAAGTATTGACTGCTAATGCCATTTGGCTAACGCCGATAAACTGCACACCAACTTAGGCCATAATACACAAACTAGTGCACTGAGCAGGTTAATGCAGTAGCGACACGACTGTCAATAAAGCAAGTGCAGCGACGTTTGTCATTCTTTTGTTTGTATTTTACTCAGTGAATAAGCATTTAATGTCCTCGCACAAATTCAACGTCCCATTTACCTTTGTAGGTCACAAACAAGATGATGCAATTTTTTATACAGTTACTTCATTTATTTACATCCGACAAAGGAGGATGTATATGTATATGCGATTGCCCGCGATGTTTGTTTGTCTGTCTGTCTGTTAGCAAGATTACTCAAAAACGCGTGCATGGATTTGAATGAAATTTTGCTTATCGACAGGTGTCTGGACATGGACGAACTGATCAACTTTTGAGCCCCATCTGGATCACAGTCCAGATGCAGGAACCGGAAAATCTGAAACTGACAGTCGGTCAAACAGGCACCTCACTCAGAGCATGCTATAGGTCACGGGATGCACTGTAGAGAGATACTGTTTACTCCACGTTGTAGTCCAAGGGCTAGGGAGTTTCCACGGTTTGCTCAACTTTTTGGCACGACGTACGGTTGCGGAGCTACGAGGCGTCAAACTTGCCCAATTTTCGGATTTTAGCCTATTTTCCAATACATCACGTATACATATTGGTGCGGCTCGATGATGCAGTGATGCGTGGTTCTAGAATGGTTTTATTCAGTCACCCGTCGAAACAACTTTGTCGGAGGTACATGCGCTCCACTGAGTGCTTTTCTAGTTATGTTATATTATTTACATTTCCTTTTCATTACATCATGAAAAAAGATGTATATAACACTTGATTCACCTCAGTCAACATGGGTCACGTCACTGAGGTCCTCAGCACACCTTCAGCATTTGACTGACATAAAAGTAGCTTTTAATGAAGTACAATGAGTCAACAATATATTATCATTTACACAAAGTCTGGACATATGATTTCAATGCAACATGCATTAACCTCATGTAACAATCTTCCACACAAGTTCTGTATCATATTCTTAGCTGTTGCCAGCAACAGTAGCCTGCTGCAGACATTATAATTGTTCCAGTACCCAAATTACCATTAGTGGTTTTCTGGGCATCATTACTGGCATCAAAATTAAGAATTTTGCCCATAAATTTGCTTCTGGGGGCAAATTGTTTGTACAATTTTTAACGAAATTTTTACTGTTTTTATGCATCAATAGGTAGCCTATATATTTTTAATTTGGTCGCTTTCGGTTGGAAGACAACAAAGTTATAAGCATTTAACCTTGATGGGGGCATTTTCACTCAAATTTGCAATAGTCCCTGGTGGCAAAACTACTGACTGGATATGCAAAAGTTAGTGGTAGCAAAAATGAGACAAACCTCCTCTATCACAATGACAAGTTTGGTGGAGATTGTATGTCACATGCTGGCTGTTTTTTGTTCTTGTCACACTTTTGGAATTACAGAGTTTATGAAAATGGAAATGCTATTAAGCAGTATAATTTCCAAATACTCTTGGTGCCACTGCACAGAGGAAGGATTCTAGTTGTGCACCTATATTCAAGTTTTTATATGGACCCAGGATTTTCCTCTAGAGGAAAATTTATACCAAAAATTGCTAATTTTGTGAGGAGTAAGCCCATATTTCTAAAGCCGTAGTGAAATTTGGCATGACAGTGTGGACCCAGAGATTCCCTACCCATGCCAAATTCTGTAAAAAAAAATCGCTCAAGGTGATTCACCACTTATGGGCAAATTTATACCAACAATTCCAAATTTTAACGATTTTCAGGAACTTAAGCCAATATTTCTATACCAATAATGTTGAAATTTGGTGAATACCTAGGAATCCCTCAACACACAAAGTTTTGTTAAGAACTGCTCAAGGGATTGCATGCACTGCTGGTATTGCATTGCCTTTCAGGTAATGAATTTTGATTGTTAGTTTCCATATAAGTAAACTAATCACTACTATATATGGCACATGGTAGAAGGCCCTCCATGTAAAAGGCCGAGTCAACCTAGGCAGTGCAGTAAGGATGTGCTGTGCATGTCCAAGGTTGTATATTGCAGTGGTTTTCAGAATAAACAGTTTTTAAACACACAGCTACCTACGATGGGATTTGATGATGGGATCTCATGCACTGCAGTCTGGCTTCTGACCTGCATGGGTTGCATAAACACCATCATAAAAAAGATACATCTTGTGTACACTACAAAATGAGGCAGTAATTTTACCACAAACATGGGATGTGAGCCAATCAGGGGTTAAAGTAAGACAGAATGCACCGGAACACAGTTCCGGGGCCCACCAATTCGGCCATATGCATTCCAGGGCCCAAACGAGCGATCATGTTGACTGGAACACACGTTCCATAGTCCACAAAAACGTCATATCAGCGTTCCGGCATACCTGGCTTGAGGCTATATCCGTTTTGTAGGTGCTATAATGCTATGATTTGCTGTTTTGAACATTGTGGATTATAAGAATTAGAGAGTCACATTTACTCTCCCTGCACTGTTTTCCTTTTGTCTTAGTTTGCGGTTTTGTCATGCTAATTTATATCACACACTCAAAACAAGGTATCGACAGCAATTTAGAGGGGCCCGGAAATAAGTAGGGGCCTAGAAAATCTCGTGAAGAGCCCAGGGAATTTTATAGTTCCACCTCCTTTTAGTTTTTACTTTAACCCCTGGAGCAAATCGATGTACAGACCGAAAATATTTGACCAAAAATCCTTAAAATAGCGCAATACCGTATAAACTGACCTAAACAGCCATTGGAGAGCAATGAAAATAAGTGCAGTGAAAAAATGAGGGATGAGATTTCTAAACCTGGTTTTTTAACCCCCACTCACATCATGTGACATGACCCATGTGCAGTAACCACAATGCGAAGGTGGCCGAGATGAGGTTGTATCTCTAAATCAATAATTTATCAACATCTTTAGGCTGGATAACTGTAAATATGCAAAGTAAAATAGACAAACGCATGTTACTATTTGTTGGTAGTAGTAACTGGGGATGCTGAATGTCTTATTTTGGTCCACAATTAACATTTAAAATTGTGTAAAAACTGACTACTGATTTTTCAGTGATCACTTAAATATCCACATGGAATAAGCACTGAGCATTAACCTCATACGACACTTTACCAAAATGCCAGTGTCACATTTGCACACTTATTACTATGATCAATCACATGCAGAGATAATCTGTCAATCCGACTTCCTGTGAATCCCCAATGCGCTGAGGAACATACTTCAATATATCCATACACGATATGATCAATACCTAATGGCTGTATCTAACAGATAGGTATGGTAGGGTTTAACGGCCCATTCGACACATTAGAATCTAACAGAAATGACTAGCTACATCTTGCCATGGAATCACACTAATGTAGATCTCAAAAAAGTCAAAAACCCAACTTTGCATCTCAATTACAAGTGTATCACAAGTGAACGATCATAACACAAGACAATGCACCGATGTGGAAAAGACGAATCGTGCTACAAATCAAACTGCTGACCACTATGAAATAATGACATACTGCTGTAAAACCTGACAATATAAATAAATGATACTGTAAACAATAACAAGAGATACAGTATATAAAGAATAACATTTACATTAAAACAAAAATACAAAAACCCAACAATAACAACAAACTATACACTGTAAGGTTTTTTAGAATGTAAAATGTAACAGAACAAATTAGCAAAAGCCTTAGCCGCTGCTGTGCCATGACTACAGAAGGTGCACAAGACTACTAAACATGGAGATCATAAGCATAAATCAACACAAAATGCTGTGTTGAAGAAATCACAGCAAGCAAAGAATGCACAGCGAACAAACGAGAATTCACTGTACAAAACAACAACTGGCAGAGACTGTGTTGCAACAGTTTCGCTAAATCACTTTACCTAACCAGTAAATACACTGTGTCTCAACAAACGAGCCAAATTTGGCAATCTGTACTTTTGTCAAGCATGGACTGATTTTGATAATTTTGAATAAACAGCGTCAGCACAATTTTAAAAATTATACGCATATTAAACCCTTCACTTTTACTTACTTTATTTGCCTTTAAATAGCTGAGATGAAAATAACACAACACTGGCGAATTGAAGCAGTGCCTTATTGACACATGGGAAAGCATATCACAAAATGTCATTGACGAAACTGTTGTTCAATGGAAAAAGCGGTTGTGTGCATGTGTGAAGGTGAAAGGACATCACTTAGAACATCTGCTAAAATAAAACTAGCTCTTTTCAAGAGATACCGGCTCTTTTCTGAGCCACAAACAGTCCACCGAGGAAAATGCATTATGTCTTGCGTCATTTCCGTTGCAGTTATTTAACAGCAAATATAGTAAGTACAAGTGAAAAGACAAGGCAAGTTGAATATGTGTATAATTTTTGAAAGTGTGCTGAAGCTACTTACCCAAAAGTATCAAAATCAGTCCATGCTTGACGAAACCACAGCTTGCCAAAGTTGGCTCGTTTTTTTTCAGACACAGTGTACATAAGTAACGAGATGTTAAAATGACTAGATGCAATGGAATGACTTTATAAATGTAGCTGTAAGAAAATCACACTAAAAAACGAACAAACTCATAACAAATTTTTGATATGACAAAAAATTGCGGCCAAATCACGGTCATCTCATGGCGTGCAACAGTTTCAGAGTAGCTATTTTAATGATACAAGATATTTATGCAGTAGCATGACTTATGAAACAGTCACACAGCCCTATCCAAATACATATAAGTAGCATATAGGCTATATTGTCAAAGAAACCACTGAAAGTCAGTGTTCTGGCCGTGTGTGGATCAAACAATCTAACTGACTCCATGAACATCAGTCCCAGGTTGTACAAAATGCACTGCTTATTGACTATTAGCATCTGCGCAACAGAAATGAATGAATTTCACCAGCAAAGTTAATTAAATGGCCGTGCATATGGCCTGACAATTGCTTCAGAGGAAAAGCCCTGCAAAAATTACATACCAGTTATGTTTTTAATGCTGAAATTTCACAGAATCTGTCTATAATCACCGTCGTGACACAAAATCACTGCCAACGGCCAACATCACGGCACACGACCAGAATCACAGTATTCACGGTGATCGTGATTTTCTTACAGCTCAATTTACAAAGAATACAGCTAAACAACTGTCATCTAGTGCCACTCCTCAATTTAGCAACAGAAATCATATGAACAACTTGTATTCAACATCACCATTAATGGATATATACATCATTATTAACACTACAGTCACTTATATGCAGACATAATCTCCAATTCCAATCACTGAGTATCTAGTATTAATCAAAATCTCTATCACACAACTACCTGTATACAAGATTTCTCCTGTTATACAAGTCAACTCGTTCCACATGAAGACAACGCATAGTGACATAGAAAAGTGTAAAAAACACCATCGATATGCTTCTGACATCATGAGGTTTACATATGTACATACAGGAAGAAATTTCACATAGTTGTCACACAAGCACATCAATGCTCACACAGCAAACTGCTGGAAAAACTGTCCAACTTTACCATGAATACAGGTAAAGGGTCTGCCCAAGCCATGAGGCCCATCAGGTGGCACCAAAATCTGCTGCCTGGGCCGTCAGTCAGACACCAGCCAAAGCTGCAAGACCACGCATGTCCACTTGTACCTTGCAATTAGACCACCTTGGCAACATGCACATTATACAGCATAAAACAAATGATCACATCTTACTATAGCAAATGTTCTCCAGTGCTGCAGTGTACTGGTGAGCAATGAGCATTTTTAGTGTGTAACGTAAGCTTTCTATAATTCACTCTCAGTTGTTTAAGGTTTAAATATTCCTACACATTAATACAGAGTATACTTCAAACTCAACCCTTATTATATGCAACTCTGGATTACTGTATCATTTATGCCTGGTTTTATGAACTCGGGTTAACTCGCGATTCTCGAGTTATTCCTGGATTAACTGTCGTAAGCGTTTTATCAACATCTAATCTCTGGTTAAACTGGGATTAAGTTAACGAAAGTTACACCTTCGTCGATGCGGGGTTAAACTCGGATTAAATGCGGATGAACTATGGCGTCTAATTTTGTTGACGATATCGAGGGCTACAGCGAAGACGGCATATAGTATGTTAGTGTTTTTAATTTAAATCAAGACGACCCACGTTATTTCGAGATCGGACGAGTACTGTGACGGAGTTGGATGACATCGATTTCCACTCAAGATTCTGCATGAACAAGCGATGTTTCTGCAATCTGCTCGATAGGATCGAACTGGAGCTGCATCACGCAACAGAATCGCACGCGAGTTAATCCGAGTTCATAAAACCGGGCATTAATGAGCTAAAAAGTACATTCAGCCACATACAACTGCTCCTTCTTACTAAGATAGACGTTGACACGGACAGATGCCATACTTAAATTGTCAACGTGTGGACAGGCTGCACTTTAAATTAGAAACGAAGCGATGTTTACACTGTAATGAACATTTTCTTGAATAACACAGCTGGAATAATATGAGCCTGTCAATATGTTAGTCCACACATAGTTACACACTCGTTCAAAAATGCCAATAACATGACGAACAATTTTGGTATCAGTTGGGCATATGTGCAGTACATTAATTAGCCTAGTGAAAAAATCATGAATGGTCAGTTAAAAATGAAAAGTCAACGAACTGGTAAATTCATTAACAATTTCCACTAATACACAAATGGGTGTGGTCAACTCAACAGCGTATTCTGCAGCAGATCATGCGACATGACTTCGGCCAATCACGTTTACACATTTCAGTTTGCGGTATGACAAAAACGTGTTTTATGAAGAACACATTTTGTAATTTCTTAGCAGGAGATCACAATGACGCATGAAATATTAACCGCAGCTGACACGTGTTTGGAAGTTTCTATTTCAATGTGCACAACAACGTTACAGAAATGGAAATGATGACAGTTATAGACTAACAGGAGCAACAACAACAACCAACTGCAACAACAACTGCAACAACACAATAAGAACAAACCATCTGTCAATGATGTCAGCAGTCATAGACACACCGCCACAGAATGCACAATGTTGTAGTACAGACTATATATCACTGGTACAACAGTGGCAGCAGACCACCTGCAGCTGCTACCAATGAAACTGCATATTAAATCTTGCCAGAAGATAGTGCGACAGGACAACCAGCAGACGTATGCATTTATCTCTTATTCCTTGTTCATTGCCAGCTTCCTCATCTGTCGAATGACGGCTGTCGCATTGTACGCTTGCTGTAAGAACAGATTGAACATTAATGATCAGAGTGTATGATATAGGAATAGAAAAACTACAATCAGTGCATTTTCAGGACATGGCGGGTACTGCAAACTACATTGTGTTCCTAAAAAACACCCCCTTTTTGTTTGCTTGCAAACTCAACAACAAAGTCAACGAATGTGAATGAAAAATTTCCCATAATATAGTTCAGAATATGCTATAAGAAACATCAATCACGACTAATCAATAATTTGTCCAACTCTATTATAATTAATTTTACAAGAAGCTTCGCTATTGCAGTGAAAATGTGCAACAGTGTTGGATAGGAGGTTCCCTAGCCAGACCAACAACATTTTTCCCAGATGCTTTCTACTCCCGAAGCCATTTGTGTAATGAATTTGAATGTGCTTGCTTCAGCAGTTGCAGAAACATGCAGGGTGTCCAAAAATGTTAGGATGCAACCACACCAGAAAGCTCATAATTTACTATTACTCGCTACTAATAACAAAGGGAACATTGCTTGTGGTTTCAGAGATATGGTAGTGTACAAGCCCAAAAATAGTTCATTTGAATTTCACATGTTCAGCCAACGCCTACTAATGGGGTAACCTCTGGTAATTTCTTCAGGAAGTTTACCTCACTGAAATCTAGAGACACTGGGCTGTCCTTCTGCTGCTGACATCATAGGGTCTATCTGCATTCATTTTCACACAGCAGCATTAGACGAATGAAATGACACCCTGTGAACTTCAGTAAGAAATTTAGTCTCAAAAAAAACTACAGAGTCCATGTGTAATCTGATGGTCAAAATTATCTATGTTCAGTGCAAAGGCCCAAAAAGCACCGATTTCACACACCCAACAGTCATTTAATGTCCCTCATGGGGTGACCCCTGAGAATTTATCCACATCTTTAAATCGCTTAAAATCTAGGGACATGGAGCTATCTTTCTGCTGCTGACAGTATGAATCTATATTCATTCACTTTTACACAGCAGACTCCGGAAATCAAGATACAGGACAAAATAGTGAATTATGGTCATTCAACGTTACTGAAAT
>Ga0209338_1000684_pt1 | contig 10532 bp, 4 predicted proteins | sample OlaalgELextract1_FD_187374 | JGI IMG/M metagenome (GOLD analysis project Ga0209338, IMG submission 187374) | Olavius algarvensis symbiont microbial communities from Tuscany, Italy - Type A ELBA extract 1 (SPAdes) (version 2) | ecosystem: Host-associated > Annelida > Digestive system >... | reverse complement strand
CACGCTTGACGCAGTCGCTTCATTTAACGCACGATAACACCAACACCATAGTTTCCATATCCCCTTAATTTACTTATCCCACTCCTACACAAACATGCATGTTACATTCATGCTCTCGTACTTCCCTAACCTGTCTACCAAGAGTTTGCTTCATTGCACTCGACTTGTCTCTTGTATTAAAATGGCAACTGGTGTTGTTTGTTGTTGATGTAGATATTCAGTCTCGTTTTATTCCGTCACTGAAAAGCTAACAAGGTAGTAGCATTACTGATCATAAACTTGTATAAAAACTATACATTCCATAGCTTTGTTGTGAATTTGTGTCATCAGACAATGAATTGTAACAGTGTTCTGAGTCGTTGGCATGTTAAAGTATTCGTTGGACTGAGCACAAATATTGATCGGCATTGTTTGCAGCCCGTACTTTGGACACAGCGTTAGCTTCACCAGCGAGCAGGAATTGTATCGGTGGCTCTCTGCAATGCTTCATGCTCAGGTACACACAAAACGCCACTCTTACAGGCATTTCAGATCATTGTCTACGTTTACCTGTGTTACCCAGTTGGGTTTGGAGCCCACTTTTACAGCTGAGCTGCCCTTACCTGATGCCCAGCGAACTTACTGAAGGCTCCATGCTTGAGAGCACATATGATGTTTGAACACCATGTTACTATATGGATTCTGCTGTTGTGTGGTTATTATTATTATTATTGCACGGTACTATACGTAGCATGGACTATGCTGTCACAAAATGCTCGTCTGTCTGTCACATGCCGGTATTCCACCGAAATGGTTAAACATATCATCAAACTTTTTGCACCATTGGGCAGCCACACCATTATGTGACACTGAATATCCGAGAGATACTTAGTTTCAATGGAATACTAATAGGAACTTATACATGTCCTACTGAAGGTGTCATTTCGAATGACTGAGTGAAATGAAGCATTGTGCAGCGGTCTCTCTGCGACAGCCGCAGCTTCTTGTATAATTGTATTACCACGTTATAGTTATGACCTTTGCCATAAAAGTTTCATTTTAAGATGCTTGTATGAGTTTAAATAGTTTTTTTGGTTAGCTGTTTGTTTTCCTCTGTGTTTTTCTTTGTACTACAATTGCTTTCATTTTTGTGTTTTTTGGCGCGTACATTTGTTACATGTTGTGAATAAGGAGAGAGTATCACTGCAGTACACGTATGCTGCTGCTGTGCATTTTACTTATGCAAAATCCATGGACGTGTTAAAGATTCTAAGTGTTTGTGTGACTGCTGCCTAAGTAGTAGAAATTTGAGCATTATGAACACCAGTCTGTCTAATTATCGGATTGGATCACATCGGACCACGTACATGTGGCATCAGACATATCATATCAGACATACTGCATCGACTGCAGTGCATTAGGGTTGATGATGAGGATGATGATAGCGTTAGATCTGCATCGACTGTAGTGCATTAGGGTTGATGATGAGGATGATGATAGGGTTAGATCTGATGTTGTCCAGTGTGGTATGTCCAATGCATTATGTCATATCTGGTGTGATGCATTATTTATACAGACCCTTAGAGTAGCCATGCATTGAATTGTTACTGGTGTTGATTAAAATTTAGAAATTCTATGTTCCATGTCTTGTGTAGTGAGACAAGTGATAATTCTGTTGTGTATTTCAGCATCCTGAAGGATTGATGTCGCCGCGAAACAGTGCCTCTGCATTACCGCAATCTGACACATGCTCTCCAGTCATTCCGCCTGCAAGATCTATTAGTGTTAGTTACTACGATGTTTTCATCATTTTCTTATCTTTTACTGTGGTCTATAAAACACGGCAGTTTTCTTTTTGATGATAACTGAAACAAACATTAACGAACCGCTTGGGAAGGTCATAAATACCCAACAGAATGCGTACTGCCATACACTGACATATACCAATCAGTTCACACTTGCATGCTGATAATGAATTTATGGAATTTTTATGAGACTAGAAACGTACTTCACTTTTTTGTATTAATTACAGCCAAATAAATGACATGTAATCTGTATTAGTGATCTGTAATTATTTGTAGGATGTTGGCAGTGCCCAGCAGATGCCAAGTGCAAGTCCACTGATCCGGTTGCCAATCAGGAAGTTGATGAAATGGTCTATTAGGAAGTAATGGAGAATGCAGCATCTTAGAGTCATGCCGAGAACGAAATAATGCAGAAGATGCCCAGTGTCTCAGATTATACTGTGGACAGTGCAGGAAAATGTTGCCTAACAACAGTCGGACTTGGCATGTAAATACGCTGCTGTGTGCAGAGCTGTACTTTTACGTGTGCAGAGTGCAGATAAAAATCAACCTTGAATGAAAACTGCATTTTTTGTAATAAAATATCAAGCCATTTCTCCGAAGTTGCAGTTTTCATCGGGTGATTTTTTAGCCGTATCATTTTACATTGTCGGCAAGATTAAATGCATCAGGACACTAACATTGCAGCATGAGAACATGCAGAAATGTACATTAACCATGAAGGTGTAAAGTCAGAAGATAACAAAGAGCAGACTTTCCATACTATTCTGTAATTTTGCATACTTCACCAACCCTTGTTTTCATTGGCATCAGTTTTCTGTTTCTGCATTCTCAGTTGTTAACTGAGTATCCCACAGCTAAATGCTGTGTTGTTACACATCTCCATTGTATCTTTCTTGTCTCATTTGATGTTTGTTAGTCATATTGTTTTATATTTTCAATAACCTTAGTGGTGGCAGTGTGGCCCTATGCAGGTTGCAGGAGTCACTGTGGTTTTACGTTAGAATTGCCTGTCCAAGTGTTGTGACTGAACCACGGTTAGTTTGGTTTTGTTGTCTGAGTTTCTTGTTTTTTTCTGGTTGATGTTGGTTTGTTTTGTCACCGTTATAGCCAACCGATTGGCTGGAAAAGGACCTTTGTAGGAGACTGTCATCACTGGAGGAAATTATCTCCGCGGAGACCATGTCCAGAAGAAATGTTTTTTTTTAAATTTTGTATATTAATGTTATTGCATTGTTTCTTACCAGCCATGCAACCTGATGATGATCAGTCTTCCCAGAAGCTTTGTTTTTACCATTCTTGATGTCATTAATATGTTTTGTATGGGAACAGCTATATCACACTTATGTACATGTACATATTTGGTATGTAAGTGCATCGCATACTGAGTCAAGTTCATTTACACTGAAGCTGATTAGTAGCTGGATTGATTTGGTAGCCATTTGTGGGGTAAACCGTCTGCCAGAAACCACTGTCTGCTAGAAACCATTCATGTTAACTAATTGTAGTTATCTGTCATTAACAGTAACAGTAGTGTGTCCCTTACAATAAGAATGAGCATGCATTCCACGTTATGTTCACTTAAGTGGACTAACAGTAAGCCGCACTGGTGAGTTCTGTGGTCATTAGGGCATACGTAGTGCAAGTTTAAGTTGAATTGAAAATCTGCCGTCTGCGAACTCGCATTGCACGCCTTTTTGTGATCAGCCTTCAGATATATTTTTACAGTTCGTTGTAAATATTTGTTCAGTTGTAATCTTGCACGTTTTGTAGCATTAGTATTTTAGCATAGGTATAACGTGGTGCTTTGGAAGACCATTTCTTCTCAGTGTTTGTAATACATGTACGTATTGTGTAGACGGAGGGCATATGTAGTGCAGGTTTATTGGTAGACTAAGCTGGCTACCCGTCAGCTTTTTACTACACGTTAAATACCCACTATTGTATCGTATGTGTAGATTATTCGGTTAACTGTTAAACAAATTAGTTATGTCGCGAGTCGTGACTCCCAATACCTGCACATAGTTTCTGTAGTTCGCTTTCACTGACATAATATTATTCTCTGGTATAATATTACTGAGCATTTGCTCAACACTGTGCCAATACTGGTGATGATTGTATGTTTTATATGATTCAACATTTAACAGTGTGACTGACACTCTCCAGCCGTTGTGCTGAGCAGAAAATACACCGTGTCTCAACTGAAGTGACACCAGATAACAACACTAATTTACTGCTTATGTGGTGTAAATATTGTAAACTTGAACTGAATATATTGTTGTCTTGTGCACTTTATGAACATTTGTTTCTCAGTGTATTTGGTGGAAACTTATACAGTATTTACACTACAAGTAACAATTAGCATGGCTGAAATGAAATTTAATTTTGTTCAGATTTGCTGTTGTTAAGTGGATTTGAACTTTGATGTCATTTCAATTGGGATACAGTTTCTATTTGGCTATATTCACCATAATTCTGTGATAATTAGACAGTTGTCACCATTCTTTGACAGTTGCATATGCTCTGAAAGTTAACTATTTCTGCTACACACAGTATAGTGAGCGAGTAGTTTCTGTAACACACGGTATATACATGTATATGATTGCTGTAGTGTACTGTAGAAGTGTCACTGATTTTGTCTAGATTGTTAGTTGTTCACGTTTTATTTTCTTGTTGCCAGATCATTTTATGGATTCTAAATTTCCAAGACCTTATGTGTGCAAAGCAGCAATCCAGTTGCTGAACCTGAACTCTGTGTTTTTTGTTTCATGATTCTTACGTTGCTGCTCTTTCCTGGTGGAGGGAAGCCGACGGATTGTGGAACAGTCGTGAAAATGTTTTAACGACGAATGAAGCATGTTGTGAATATCTCTTGGTTTTTGTCTGGATGCGTTTTGTTAGGCAGTTGTTCCCACTTAGCTGTTGATCTATTTTTGTACAGATATACAGTACAATGTAGCATATACTGGGTACACAGCTGTATGCTTCAAGATGATATTAATTGGATATACATGTATTTGAAGCTGCATTACCTAGCACGTGAGCCAGTAATTGTTGTTTAGAAGGCAAGAGATTCTGTGGAAATAAAACTAAACTTTAATTTCTGCAGGGCACGATATAGCCTTTTTGTCGTGAAAGTGCCGTTAAACTCCAACCAAGCAACCCTGTGCACATAGCAAACTCGTCGACTGAATAGAATCAAACGAGCCTTCTGCAGCGAATAGATTGAAATAAAACGAACACAGAAGTTGACAGGCTATGACTGTTGAAATGCTAATGTTTCTGACTAGTGTCTTCGTCTACCTCTCCCCAACAGTAGCCGGCAGGGTAGGCTTCTGTTTTTGATCATGTGTGTGTGTGTGACTTTGTTAGCAACATCAGGAAAACTGTACTCTTGTACAGGGTGCAGCTATCGGCATGAAATTTTGGAAAAAAAGTTCTGATAAAATGTGTTGGTTGACTGTAGTACGTTTAAAACCACAAACTCAGTTTCATTAATAATATTCACAGACAGATGCTGTGTCACAACCACCTCCAAAGTGAATCATGGCACAAAAACATCTCTTTCAAACAGAAATAAACCACTGACTGTCGATAAGCAGTTTGCTGAATCCTGTAACTGTTGAACACATAATGATAACTAAGCTTGTGCAAATTCTGTCATAACTCTTAACATGACCGTTTTACATACGACTGACAATGTGTCTGTGGTCTTATAGATGTTTTCAGGCTGCTATCTTCTAAAAATGAAAATATACCAGTGAAACAATGTTCATATTACATGCTTACAAATACAGTACTTTAATGTAATGCAAGCGGTATATGCATGAGATGGTAATATTAACACATTCGGCAAAACAATTGTGAATTTTCATAATTGTTCAACTGCATCTCAGCTGACAGAAGTAGCAAAACACAAACCACTGACTGTTGATAAGCAGTTTGCTGAGCAGAAGTTGCAGTCGTAGTTAAATAACAACAGTCTATATACACAACAGGTGATGAACGAGGGTGTCAGCCTGTGATGGCCGAGATAAACACTGGCTCTCCGTGACAATACATACAAGCTGAGACAGCAATACTCTAGTTGCAAGATGGCCAGCATTGCAACAGAAGGCCACACGCACCAGTTAAACGGAACACTGGCACAATGCTGCATGAACATGTTAAGTAGCGGCACTGACATGGGACAGACGAACGAATGGGATGTAACACGTAAGCGGCCTCCTGACTGAAGGAGGGCTGCTGACAAACATGGGACGTCGCTTGGAAGACTGTATCACAGCTGACTGTCGGTTCGTTTTGCCTTTGTTGCTATTAACGTGGCTGATGGAATCAAACCTGCAATCAACATTGTCCACATACTGAAATGCAGTCTTTTAAAAGCACATTGCATGTAAATCATGTCAGACTGCATAAGATTAAACTATGTACTTACAACTGGTTTTTATTAGAAAATCCAACAACAGGCATCTGTTAGTCGCATTTAAAAAGACTTGATATTACCTAATACTAAACTATGCATTCAATACGAGAATGAGTCTTATTCATTTTGTGTTTGTGGCGCTTCACAGCAGCCAGACGTGCACTGCAGCTCTCTGTTTTTACTGTATTTTCATCGATTTTACTGTTGTTACTTGACATTTTCATTGCTGCATGCACCGTATCTTCAGTATTGGTATGTACTGCCCCTTGAATCGGTAACCATGTTACAGTGCCTTAGAAAATGTGACATTATTATTATTATTATTATTATACTGTATAACAATAACTAACTCCACTGCGGCCCTTAACAACATCAGTATCTAATTTACAAAAGTGAAAATTACAAACATGTTGTAAAACTTGACTTTTGCACATGCACATGTGACCTTAACCCGTGAACTTCACTAACAATACAGACACAGAAAGAGTGGATATATATATATCACTGTTGACTGCTTCAAACATCACCATGTTGGCAAAGAACAAAACAAAAAAAACTGTCTAGTCTAACAATAACTTCCGTCAAATGTGCAGAAAGTGACAAAAATGTCATTGTATTATAAGAATATTAATTCAAAATACAAACACAATACAACATGAAGTGTAATTATATGGGATAAATATACATCTCATTTATGTAACTGAACATGTGTCATCCTAATCTACAAAATTTCATAATGATACTGACATTGACTGACGAACTATTTTTAGCAAAGCAATGAATAAATGAATAACGAATAAAAACAAAATTGAAATACAACAAGTAAAGTAAGCAATACTACCAAGATCACCGAGTGGCATCATCATCTCGTCCTCGGAGAAAACGCGGCGTGGTGGAAATGCCGTGGCAAATGTTAGCGCACCGATGTCGTCGCCAAGCTGGCCTCCAGCAATTTTCCCATGAGCAAAGAATCTCACAGCGGCAAGTGGTTCACGGACACTAAACTTCTGAGTCACTGCCTCTCCCGTAAACAATCGTATCTGAACATCATCCATCGACAAAACATAATTCCAATCAGCTGACATCGTCACTCTATCGTGAAATTTCAACTCATACTTTTGACTTTACAAACAAACGAGTGCTCGGCCATTATTCCAGGATAACCCGCATGGTCCGCGTGATCCGCATGTGTGAGAAATGATATGACAATATGCAACCTTGATGGTGTCAACCCGTTAGACAGGAATTCATGGAGAACGAGTGTGAGGCGTTGCCAGGTGTTGCCTACCCCGGAGTCTAGGACAACCGCAGCACCATAAATACCAAAACCGGATATGATGAACCCGAGTGAGCAGGTAGCTTCAAGCTTGTACGAAATTCACTAACGAAAATCAAACACTCATTGTCACCACTACCAGTCTAGTTACATTTTTATTAACTCTCAATTTACTACATTTATGCAGACTGTTCAGATGTTTATCAAATGCATCTTGACTTAACATCTTCCACTTCACAATCCTTACATCAATCATTTACACAATTTGAAATAATATTATGTGATTATAGAATACACGGAAAGCACAGCTGTAACAAGAAATGCAAAAATAACATTAAGTAAAATTTTAATGATATGCTCGCGTAACTGTCAAATTCATAATACTACGACTCAAAAGCTGTCAAAATGTTGACACAGCCGTTCTAGTAATGTGAACAGTTTAGGCAATAACAAGGCACAAATACTGTAATGCACTGTGAAATGATGGACTTCCAATTCACAATCCTTACATCAATCATTCACACAATTTGGAAATAATATTATGTGATAATGAAATACACTGCAAGTGCAAAAACTGAAAATTATTCAGGGCTAGCTAGCTAGTAACACAAAGGTAAAACATCTGTATTGATGTATTGAAGCCAAACACACAACAAAGTGAACAAACTGAGAAAGATGATAAATGAACAAAACCGGCTGCAGATCATTCTACCTGAATGTTTGTTTCTGTGTATTCTTTGGGCTGCGTTGTGGTCGTGGCGGGAGACGGCTGCGGCATAGTGGACGTCTTGATGGCCGTGTCAGTGCTGGCACCAGCCGCAGCTGTCCCAGTACCAAACTGTCAGCAATACATTAATTACAGCAAGCGACATCAATACACAAACTGGTGATGATTACTAAACTAATTGCTGTGTGCAAAATTCAATAACAAATATACACTAACACTACATAATCAAGAATGTACATACTTAATGGAAGGTTCACCTAACTGGGACCAGCTGTCGTTGTGAGATATTGTTTATTGGACTCACTTAGATGTTGTTGTCTATGTCCATCTGATAAGTCCACATATTTTATCATCGTTGTGGTAGTGATTATATGCAGCATTAATCATAACCAGCACAATAAGGAGTGTATGATTAAGTGCTGAGCATGGCAGAACAACAACATATTATTCTATTAACTTAACTAGTATGCATTTTGTCGTTTATATCATCTGCTGTAATTCTTTGTGACTTTCTACGTACGTGTCCGTGGATAGACATCTCGGCAGATGCCACCGATTGGCGTGAAGGTTTGCATGATGATAGATCTATCATCTAGACAGAGCTTCTCCCCTTTTGGTTGCGATGTCTTTAGGGGTCTCCAGACAGGGGGTTAAAAATGTTTTTCAGACAACTTGTCTGCAACGTAGCTTCGGTGGCTTGCGTCGTAAACGTGTGGCCGTGCCATTCACCAGTGGATAGTGTTTACTGTGCCTATACGGGATCGTCATTGTCATCATCGTCTCACGTACGATAAGCTATAACAGACCGTCCAGCAGTGATCGACCAGATATTCGTCGAGAACAGCGAGTTTTTCATACACACCATCGCTCTTTTATGGGTCATTTTAATAAAAAAGAAATTGCAATTGTACCTTCACAGCCCTATCTTCCTTGTCCTTTGCAATCTGCTCTCGAACTCTCTGCCTGCAGCATGTAGAAATAATGCCTACCATATTTTATTATTTTTTTCTGTTAACTGCACAAACACAATGTTCCCATTCACAGAAAAGCCGAAAACAAGCATTGACAGAATTTGCAGCATGCATGATCAGTTACCAAGGAGCATCACTGTTATAGCAAAGTAATTAAGAGGCAATAAAAAAATTCTTAAATTGCAGGAAGCAGATGCTGAAGCAAGGATTCCATGACACAGAAGTGTGGACAGTGAGGTCACAAGAAGTGGAAAACAGACAATCACAATGCTCGTTTATTAGCATCAGTAACTAACTTGGACAGTCAAGAATATATTATGCCAGTTTAACAAAACCAACCAATGCTAATGAATGAACAGTCGATATTTTTGACACTATTATCACCAGTGCCACAATATTTTACAGCAAGGAAGCTACATGCAACTTTATTCAAGGTTAAGTAAATGTAGTCCCATAATGGATATCAGCAGTTCTGGAGATGATCCCAAGTCACACACTTGGTGGTAGGCTGTCCTTATTTTCTGCCAGGCCTGTAGTTACCTTCCCAGTTGCAGTGAGACAGGCAATAATTTGTGAACAACTGCACAGAGTAGTTACACAATGAGTCAGCTAGGAATCAAACGAGCCACCTGTCAGTCATGAGTATATCAACATGTCCATTCAATTAGTCTACAATTATATCATCGTGGAAATCAGCATTTGTCACAACTAATAATTTAAACAGAAAAGATGCAAATTATGCATGAAAGTAATCATGAAAATAGTAGCAATAACCTTGCTTGTTTCTCCTCCTCCTTCTCCCGTCGTCGCTCTTCCATTATCTTCTTCATTTCGTCGTCGTGCATCCTGGTTGTAACAAAGAAACATCAGAGACGTCAGAATTATGCAACACTATTGAAACTTCAAGCAACGTAAAATACAATGTCAGAGAAATTCAGTAAAATCTGTACACTACAAACGAACTTGGAAGATAGCAATACAATGCTAAATTCGTGATTATTTTTGTTTCAAATTTTGGATGCAAAAATTCAAATTAAATTCCAACTCCGTGACGTCATCGAACGAGTCTCAAACTATGTATCGTTGAGGACCATAATGATACCTGTAGATCTAATTCCAATTACATGCAATTAATTCTAGACACTCAACATTAACATGCTCCGGCAGCAGGCAGGTACGTGATTTGCTTACAACTCTGCCAGTTGCTGAAAGAAAACAATGCAGACAAATGCCAGTAATTGTGACGTCATGCTATTATTATTATTATTATTATTATAAACAATGTACTGATTAAGGTGACACTACCATGTCAAGGACATTGCGGGGACACCGTACAAAATTAGACAAA